>Ga0315289_10007006_pt1 | contig 16514 bp, 12 predicted proteins | sample YL17G11_40_MG_FD_203452 | JGI IMG/M metagenome (GOLD analysis project Ga0315289, IMG submission 203452) | Sediment microbial communities from Yellowstone Lake, YNP, Wyoming, USA - YL17G11_40 | ecosystem: Environmental > Aquatic > Freshwater > Lake > Sediment | place: USA: Wyoming | collected... | reverse complement strand
TATAAAAGGAAAGGGGCAGAAAGTCAATAAAATCAAAAAATTGACATTCTCGGAAAATTCGTTAAAAATATCCGCGGTTGGGCGATTAACTCAGCGGCAGAGTGCTACCTTCACACGGTAGAAGTCAGAGGTTCAAATCCTCTATCGCCCATCCTTTCCCAAAACGTCAACCGGCATCCCCTCCTAAATTCTAGGAGGGGTTGGGGGGATAAGATCACTAAAAAAATCAGGAGGGCGTCTTCGGCATTTGACGCCGTCGATTCCCCCCTGATTCTCAGAGGAGCAGGGGTGGTTAATGCAATTAAAAAAGAATCTTGGAGGCGTTTCGAATTTCTTTGAGAACTTGCGTCATCGCTCGTCCCGTCAAAATGACAAGTGCGCACAAAAGTGCGCCCATCTTGGCCTTTTAAACTTCCTCAGAGAAATTTCAGAGCTCCCCCGAGGCTATTCAACACGTTCGTCATATCGGGTAACGGACTGACGAGCCTCCCGAGCTCCTTTTCCCTGTCTGGTCCAGCGTTTCCTCCATGTATTCCGGGAAGATCTGGCATCTTTTACGATAAAGAAGGGTTTGTTTTACCTAGCGAGCTCTGTCAAGAGGAATGTCTCCTATTCTCCAGGTCTTTCTTCTATCCTTCTGTATTTTCTTTCATATCATTAAATATTTTACAGATTCATATAAGAGCCTCTTCAGGGCGGAAGTCTAGGCTTCTTTTAGGCTTTCTCTCTTGCTTCGGCGAGGGTCCGTCTAAGCTACTTCGTCCGATACATAAGGTTTTCGGACCTCGTTGAGACTTACTGCTGCTCGGCCACGTCCTGTTATTACGTGGAATTCCCTGCTCTTGACTACGGCGGATATTTTCGGAAAGCGGACGTTGAAGTGAGGAGGTGGAAGAATGGAAAAGCCTATCAGGGAGCTATCGGTTGAGGAGACCATGAAGCGGTATCCCAGGATAACCGCGCACATCATAGCCGAGTCGCTCGGCTACGCCACGCCTTCCTGCGCTGCGCGCATTCTGAAAGACGCGAGAGAGAGGAAGGAAAACTACTGCGAGTGGATTTATTCCTGCTACGACGGAGATCCGCTGCCAGCGGTGAAGAACGCGATAAAAAACAGGCATTATCACAAAGGCTTCATGGCCGAGTACAAGCTCGCTCTGGCGCTCGTGCGACGGTCGCTGGATACGGGCGACGAGCCTCTATTTGGGAGCTGGTTTTGATGAAGAAAATCACCCTGACTTTCGACGACATTGAACCTCTGGAGCGAGCTTTGAACAAATACGCTTCCATGGGAAGCGGCCTCGTCTTTTATAAGGGCGAAGGCTGGGACTGGAGGATGGCCAGATATGCCTTGGAAGATTTGAAGGCACGCAAGGAAGACGAAAAAAGAAACTGAGAATTTTTTTGCGAGCTGGATTTAAAAGCGGAAGAGGTGGGAACGTGACGAAATTCGATACGGACGGCAAGCATTTGTACATAGATGGGAAGAAGGTCCTGCGCGGCTGGGAGTCATTTTCGGGCTGGTACTGGTTCGCTACCGAAAAGACAGGAGAACAACTTAGCGATTTCGGCGACGGGAAGGGCGTTCCCGACACGATTTACTTCGGCCTGGTCCAAGGCTTCGAGGAGGAGTGGGGCTACTTTTCCCAGGCGGAAATCGAGAGCTTACGCCCTAAGACTTGGGAGATCCCGAAAAAGAATCTGCCTTATTCTGGGAGGAGAAGAGAATAAGGTATGTAGCTACAATTTTCAGTAGTCTAAGGTCCGGATAATTAGGCGTTCGCTTGCCATCCTGCCTTTTTTTATAGATAATCTACCGATTTTTTTTATTTTCTCAATATTAGGTAATGGGATATTCATAATTTCGGTTGCATTTACCTGCGTGCTTCCATTTATGATCTGAAAGAACCTGTCATATATCTTTGAATTAAATATTGAGGCAAGACCATATGCTTCGTCTTCAGTTAGATCACCGTTTATTTTATAAATATAATTCACATGATTCTCAATTCCTATAAATTCTGAATTAATCCATTTCTTTAAGAAAACACCTGCATCAATTCTTCTCTTACCCTCCTTTGCGCTAAAACGCTTTATAAGAACATAATTTTTGTTGGGAACTAACATTTTCTTAGTTTTTTCACTTTTTCTAATCGCAATCGGCTTATTATTTATTTCAACTGGCCAAAATATTTTCCCATTCTTTATGTTTTGCATCCATATTAATGGGACATAATTTTCTTTATCAATTGAATTGTTCTTGAGGTAAGCATTTGCCCTGAAGGGGACCACCGGACCTGTGGATATTTTCATGCCTAACGCATCTAATGTGAAACCTTGCTTGTCTATTTTTCGAGCTAATAACTCATCATTCTTTGAGGTCGGAATTCTAATTATAATATCATTATCATTTTTGATAACGCAATTTGTGTACTTAGTTTTTCTTTTATTGATTTCTTCTCTTTTTTTAATTTCTCCTTTTGTTTTGCTTACCAAGACATACTTTGGATTTACCTGGTCTTTTATTCCGGTTAAAATGATCATTTCTTGAAGTACGTTTTGCCGTTTAAATACTTCTTTTCTTGAATCAAAAACGTGAATTCTAGTAGGCTTTAAATCAGCAAAAAACCATTTTCTAAAATTACTGGAATATTGCCCGGAACAATAGCTTCTTGGCGTAATAACAGTTAGTTGTCCTCCGTTTTTCAATAATTTTGCTGATATTGCCATGAAAAGGATATATATATTTGGCTGTCTTTTTAAAATCCTCTTTAATTCTTTGTCATAAGGAGAATCCTTTTTAATTTTGTAATATGGAGGATTCGAAATTACAAAATCGTAATTCCCAGCGTACTTAATCTTGCTCGGGCCTTTTTCAATAAAATTTAGATTTTTAGTTATGAAATTGTCTTTAAATACTCTATACCTAAGAATAAATCCCTTTTCTTGCATAACTTCTTTACAAATCTTCATATTTTCGAGCAGATAGGGCTGGATATTCCCATCATTTTCATAAAGATCGAATATAACTTTTGGCCGATTTCGCTTTGAAATTAACAGATCGCATATCGCGCTTATAAATATTCCAATACCTGCACCAGCGTCCAGAATTCTAATTTCATCTTTCTTGTCTATTTCGAAAAACTGACGTACCATGAATTCACTTATTGATTTCGGGGTAAAAAATTGCCCCTTACTCTTTCTGTATTCAGGGGTAGTGTTTTCTATATAAAGATTTGTTAATTTCTCTGCATAATCAACCAATTTATCGCTATAAATACGTTCCTTTATATGCTTAATATCAAGCATATTTCAATCCCCTTGTTCGAATGAAGCTAAGTTTCCCAATAGCGTGCAAGTCTTGCTATCAATATGTTTCATACATCTATTGAAATATTCCCTTTGAAAATAATACTGGCTTTTTCTTACCAAGCTCTCCCACTCCGGCTTTTTTCTTAATTGTTCCGACTGTTCTTGAAAAAAATTCATTAACACAAATTCGCTCAATAAGATTAAGTCCATTGGAGGATAGGGAAAACGAGGGACTTTTATTTGCTTGGGAAACCAAGAGTTTTCTTCACTCAGAGGATCCCCGCCAATATGCAAATGATATAAAGGTTCTGGTATTTTTGTATCTGAAGCCCTCAAATCAAAATGTAATCTAAAGACAACTCTCCTCCAATCCAAGCTTCTCAAAATATCTTCTAGTTCTATTGCGTCTATGCTTCTTCTAAAGCTAATTCTTTGTTCCAAGCACCATACTCTAACCAAAATGTTTTGCTTATTAATTTTGTCGTCCCGTCCTTCTATTTCGCAAGAAACATCAACCTGCAACCTGCAGGAGTCAACACTGCTTACATTAAAGATCAAAGGATGTTCCTTTGGTATCGAAAATTTCCAGACGATCGGTCTATTCTTTCTTCTCCCCTCGAAGAATCTTCCGAACAATCTTGCTCTTTCTATTAACAAGGCTTTGGATCCTGCATGTATATAATTGCCTAAGTGTTGATTAACCAATAGTTCAATATTTCTGGGATAATCTTCAATCCTCAAGCTACTTCACGCTCCTCTTATCCATCTTCCTTATTTTGGGCAACAATTCTTGTCCGATTGGATCAATTAGAGCGTCATTAACTTCATTGGAAATTCTTATTGCCTCAAAAGACACTCGCGCTTCATCCATAACAGAAGGTCTAGAATCTGGTTTATAATAAAGCGAGTATTTTATCATCACGGGTTTTTTAAGAATATAACAAACCCATTCAGCGGGTGATTCTCCGCTAAAAATGCATTTTGATCTTTCAATAGGACCCTTTTTTATTCTCTTCCAAAGAAGTGGAAATCCTTCTCTTAACACCAGAGAAGATTCTGATTCTTTCATTTTAGAGCTAGCAATTTCTATGATTTTTGACTTCCACCAACGCCCTTCAGATGGCGAAAAAATTCCTGCATATTTTGCTTCATGGAAAAATTGCTGGACGCTATCTTTAAGAAAAGCATTTTCGGAAATTCCTAAAAGAGTTGCTGCATGAATTGAATCATACAAGATTCCTGGGTATGCAATTAAAGTATCGCGAATCCACTTTGCGGATTTAGAAACAGACCAGTTTGAATCCTTCTCGGAAAAAATCGGGGGATCAGCCAATTTGAGTTTATCATAGTCACTTTCAGGAGCCCCGATTAATTTCAATAGATTTTTCCATCGCTTGGATTTGGAATTACGAAGTTTCCTAAAACCTACTGCTAACTCATATAAAATCTCGGCTAAGTTAGAATTAGCCTCAAATAAATCACGTTTGTACATAACGTCATCAATGCTTGCCAATGTTTGTTTTATGTTCATATAGTTTTGGACCTTGAAGACGCTTTTCCTAGTAAAAAGCACAATAGGATCTTCCGGGAATTTTTGTCTGAGCTCAGTGGATAATGTCACCCCTGAAATCCCAATTACCTTTCCATTTTTGTCAGGTTTTGATAAATCAAAATCGACTAAGATAAGCTCTGGCCGTATCTTCAATAGCTCCATATAATCTTCTGCAATCTTGGGACTATTTCTTGTAATCAACCTAAATTTTTTTCTTGTCCTATGATCCTGTGTAAACCTTAAATCATATTTTTTTAATTCCTTTTCATCGTCGTCAATGTAAAGTACTCTTATAACCATATTATCCCTCCAAGGGGAGAATTATCTCGATGCAGGTTTTCCAATTCTTTGGCGCGTCAATAAACTTTGCTTCTCCCCCATATGACCTAACAAAATCCCGCACTATTTTCAGTCCTAACCCTGTACCGACTCCAAATAAAAGATCGGGTTCGCTATAACTTTCAAAAGGTTCAAAAACTCTTTCCCAAAGGTCTTTATCAAGGCCTTTCCCCGAATCGAGAACTCGAATATAAACATTTCCATCCTTCTCAAATCCCGTAATTTCAATATGCCTATTTATTTCTCCTTTAACTGCCTTAAATGCATTAGACATAAGATTATGCAAAATTGAGACTAGTTCTGAACGATACATTTTCGGAGTCCGCAAATTATCTGAAACGGAATTCTCGTACTCGACTCCGCTTTCCTTAAAATACCATCTAAAAGGACGGAAAACGCTTTCCACAATTGGGAAAAGAACCCATTCCTTCTTTTCTAATCGACTTTCCCTGCCAACTGTTAATCCCAAGAATTCGCCCAGCTCTTTTATCATTTCGGTCCGATTGCTGAATGATTCAAAAACATCATTATAATTTCTTTGTTTCTTTTCTGTTAGTTGCTTTAGTACCATGGAAAAATTCGTAATCATTTCTTCCATATCTTCTATTAGCGCCTGCAGTTCATGCTCGAAAATCATGATCAGCGTTCCCGTCGATGCCAAAACTCTCAAACGAGAATATTCTTCTTCGTATTCCTGTTTATCTCTTCTAATTTCTTCGGCCTTTAGTTCAATTAACTTTTCTTCAGCTTTCTCTCTTTCTTCTAGCTCTTGTATCTTAGTCTTTTCAGCCTTTGCCCGTTCCTCTTCAGCTCTTTTTTTAGCCTGTTCCTCCTCCCTCCGCTTTTGCTCCTCTATAATTATTGCCTCTTCCTCGGCTTTTATTCTCTCTCCTTCTACTGCCAAAGCTTCGTTCGCTCTCTGTTTTGCGTATTCCTCTTTGGTTCTCCTTGCCTCCTCTTCAGCTTTCCTTCTTTCTTCCTCAGCCGCCCTTCTTGCTTTCTCGGCCTTCTTTCTTTCCTCTTCTGCCTTTTTTCTCTCTTCCTCGGCCTTTTTTGCCCTATCTTCGGCTTTTCTTCTCGCTTCTTCTGCTCTGGTGGCTTTTTCTTCGGCTCTTTTCCTTGCTTCCTCTATCCTTTTCCTCGCTTCTTCCTCTGCCTTCCTTTTCGCTTCTTCCTCTGCCCTTTTCTTTTCTTTTTTTCTCTCTCTTTCTTTTGTTATCTCATTCGCGTATAAGACCGTCGCAAAATCGATTCCCAGGCGGACAAATTTCCTTAATTCCTCAAAGGATTCGTTATCGATCAATCTTTCTCGATTTACCGTAATCTGCATCGTAGGATTATCATTTTTCGAAAATGCCACATGCCCGAATAAATGGTGATTTCGAAACAATCTCAAGCCCGGTCGTCTATCTTCGGCTAATCCACTAACTTCTTCATCAACCCCTATAAATGATCTCGCCCGATCATAATCTAATCGTAACCAATCATCCCCCTTTCCTCCGTAACCAAAAACTCTAAAATTATCGGAATAAACTTTGATACCGCCTCTTTCTTCCCCTATCTTTCTTGTCTTGCTAAGTCCCCACTCCGACTGTCTGAATAAGTCAGGCCTGTAACTAAAAATATAAACTTCTAATTTGGTATTCCTTAACTGATCGAATTTATCTTGCCGTTTAAAATCTTTTTCTTTTTTTTCTATAATTTTATTCATAACCTCGATTTTATAGCCCGCACTGCCTTTTTCGTCCACATAACCTGTAAGCTTAGTCCAGGCATTTTTAAAGAAGTCCGCATCAACAGGCTTTTCTTTTGCAGGAAACTCCGGACATTCAAATTCAATATGAAATCCTGGATCATATTCCGTTATCACTTTTTTCGATTTAATTTCAGGCTTAAAAGTCGTTGGTGATATCAAATCAGCCAGTTCATTTCGGAGTTCTCTGATATTCCATTCATTCCATCCTTCATGCGTATCCTCTAGTACTAGAACGGTTCCTACAGGAGTCTCTTCATCAACTTCCTTTGTAGAAAATTTTACAGGTATTTCATTCACCTCCGAACCGGGGGTGAAGCTAGTCCAATCAAAAACAGCGTTCAGTTCTTCTTTTTTGTTACTTTTATCTAGTCTGGATACTGATTTCAATATGAGCTTCTTTGACAATCTTCTACATACAAATCTTCCTATGCCCTTTTTCCCAGCTTTCTGTCTTCCATATATCCTTGAAATTGGATTTGTCTCTTTGTCAATCGTGGCTATCCTCATCCAGGTTATTTTAAAGGTGGACAACGACATTCCTATTCCGTTATCTTCGACTATAATCGTCCCGCCAGGCTTCCTGACGTTTTTTATTCGGAGTATAACGTTAGTAGCATCAGCATCATATGAATTCTTAACAAGCTCAGATAGGGCAATTGCCCTATTGGTCACAAGGTTTTCTCCTAATTCAAAAAGGAGTCTAGAATCTATATCAAAAAAAACCTTACCCTCTTGACTCATGTAGACACCATAAGATTCGGTTTCATTCCTTCGGTCATATTTTTTAATTATCTTTTGTATTTAAAATCAATATGATATCTAGGATCTTTTCAAAAATACAAAATTGCAGATAAACAGTTCTCCAATTAGTTGACCTCCATTTATATAGAATTTATAACAAAGGCCATATTCCAAAGTCAAACTTAGAAGGTTTCTTAAGTGAGACAATGCTTATCGCTTATTTATTTATTCCCCAAAACCAGCGGCAATCCCCTTTTCTTGAGTTAAAGACCATCTGATTTAAATCTCTAATATTTTCCAGTTTGATAAATTTTTCTGATCATATTTATAGTCAGCTTGATCGTTATATCTCCAAGTCCTATCTGTTTGGATCACTATTCCTCCCCAGAGATTCCGACCTTTGCTCTTCTGCTTACTTAAATATTTCCGTAGACCCTCCGCTTTGTATTTTGCTTCCTTGGCAGTAATGCCGCTTTTTGTATCAAATAATCCAATCGCGCCGTCCTTGAACATCACAACGAAATCCACATAGAAAGCGCTTTCGGTTCCGTTTTCTCGGTACAATACCGCAAAATATTTTATTTCACCCTCTCCGTTTTTGAACCACCATTTAACTTTACTGGATTTGTCCAGACGCTCCATAAATTCTATTTCAGGCTTGCTCGGTTTCCGCGCGTACAAAGGCTGCATGATTGATTTCGGATGCGAGGACTTGCTGAACAAGCTATTATAGTTTATTACAATAGGAACTTCCCATTTCGGAACTTCAACTTTTTCCCTTTTTTCGCCTATCTCTTTTACTACTTCAATAAGATATTTGTCTTTTGCCTGATTGAGCGTGTCAACGAGTATCTGCACATTTTCTTTTCCCAGGACTATTCTCTGCACCTTTGGGTCGAATTTCTTCAGTTTGAAATCATCATAAAAGACCTGATAAATGGCAGATTTCATCCTGTCGCTCGAATCAACAGGAGCGTAGGGAGAACAATTCTGCGTAATGAAATAATCAAATGCTCTTTGGACTTCATGATCGCTCAGTGCTATATCTACTTTTCCTTTATGTTCAATCTCTCCCTTTTTATCAACATCGACTATTTTGCCGTTGGCGATTATGGGACTCACGATTTTTGTCGGATTTGTATTAATCTTCTCTTTCAGCTTTCTCTCTTGCGCCACATCTAAAAATATTTTAATAAACTCCCCAGATAGCCGCGTTCTCTCCCTTTGCCTTTTAAGATAGATGGAAGCCAACGATACTTCATCATAAAGTTCATTATTCCTTTTAGCCTCGTAAACCGTAATATAATCCTTGGCGTAGTCTTCAGTTATCTCTATATTCTGCAGGTTTGTGAACACAAATCCTTTGTTGAGTTCGGACTCTTTTAGGTAGTATCTCAGCTTTGGCATTCTCATTATGCGCCCAATTGTCTGAATCGTGAAAACAAAGCTCTTTGATTCCCGGAAGATGACAAGAATCGACGCCCTTGGACAATCCCAGCCTAACGCAATGGCCTGCTTAAATATAAGGACTTCAACTTCGTTGTCATTTTTTTCGATGTTGATTAGCGTATCGGATTTATCTTCAGATAACCATACGGCTAGTTTCCCGTTTTCTTCGGTAATATTGAATTTATCCTTCAATATCCTTTCTACAAGTTCCTTTTTATCCGTCATATCGCCCTTTTTATCTGGGAGCTGAAGGAGAACGAGCGGATTTATGTTTGCTCCTTCTTTCTTGTACATTTCAGCCGATTCTTCTCTCTTTTTCAGCGCCTGACCTATAACGAGCTCATCCGCACTCTTGGGGCCTACTTTTATCTCCAAAAATTCAGGATTGACAGCAATCTCGGATTTAATCATTTCTTCGGCTTTAACATCGCTTAAATATACTTTTTCGATCTCGGAAACATTCTCTTTCATATGTGGCGTCGCTGACACCTCAAGAGTTACTTTTGGAGAAATAATTTCGATCAATTCCCTGGATTTTTCCGAGCTTGCCGTATGATGGCTTTCGTCAATAATTAAAATGATTGCCCTGCCCTCGTCCTTTGTGTTTTGTATAATGCTGTTCAGATTGTTTTCTTGTTCGTTTTCTCTTACGTATATGTTTATGTCTTTCTTATTAATACTATGCCAATTAATGAATAGTATTTCGTTTTCGTTTATCTTTTTATCTATCAAATCTTCAAAATACGAGCACTGGAGCGTCTGATCGTCTTCATAATACCTTTCCAACTTTTCTTTGCTTTGCTCATGGAGCATCCTGACTGATATCCAAATAAACGAGAATTTCTTGTCATCCTTCCGTTTTTTCACTAGCTCTTTTAGGGCCTGAGAAACCATAAGAGTTTTCCCGGATCCTGTCGGGCTTTGAAATACGCAGACGCCGCTTTCGGGAGATTTTACTATGTTATTTATCTTTATGACTAGATTTCTTACGGCCTCTTTCTGGTATTCCTTCAACTCGATCATTTGAATATCCTCTTGTAGACATTCAATATTACTGCCGGGATTGGTTTCAAATCCACTAGGTCTGAGACATCTTCAAATTCTTCTTCCCTTGCGCTTTCGTCAAGAGAGAAGACATAGACTACAAACTTTTTATCAATCTTTTTAACTTCATTCTTAAAGGTATTGATTCCAACGTCATCGTAAACAATGCCTAGATGCTTTCCCCCTTTATTTGCAAATATCTGAAATTTGCTTCCCTTTTTAACAATATCGAAACACTCCTCTTTAAGGCAGAGCATTTCGGTTGACTTATCAACCAATTTCTTTTTGTTAAGATCAGTAGACTCAGCATCCACAAAATCGGTTTTGTAGTAGATTAAATTGGCTGGGATTCCTGTGATATCCGGATAATCCTTGTGGCCCTTGATAACTTTCTTAACTCTCGGATAGCATACTTCTTCAGCAATGCCGTTTTCGTTATTAGTAGATAAAATAAACTTTCTATTGCCGCCATCTTCTTTGTTCATCATCATTACAGCATGAGCTGTCGTTCCCGAACCAGCGAAATAATCTAAAACAATTGCAGCTTTTCGAGCAGAAATAATAGGAGCAAGACAATCGTAGGTGTTATACACCGATTTAGGAAAATCAAACTGCGAACCCGGGACGAGCGCATGAACTAGCTTGGTACCATATTCGGCAGCATCATACTTGGGATCCTGCCAAACTGTCCTCACGGTTCCATAAGGTTTTCCAATCTCAATTTCAATCTTGTCATCAGATTTCTTAATCCTTAAGAGTTCTTTTACCGATTCTATACTCTGTCTTGCGTACCTCCATTTGCGTTCAACACCATTTATGTCAATGGGCCAAACATAGAACAGTCCATGTTTTTCTTCCGTTTGTTTTTTGGGGTGAAAATCATTTTTGGGAACATCTCCAAACTCAATAATCTTGTTTTTCTTAATAATTATGGGATAGAAACAATTGCGAGCATCTGTTCTAAGCGATTCCCCACCCCAATTTCTTAAATTGCTCCAATATATTTCGCCTTCTTTTAGCTTACGTGGACCAATTACCTCCAGACCCTTTTTGAATACAAAATAAGCATACTCATGCGTGTACGATAAATTTTTGCCTTGAATGCCCCTAGGATTATGCACGATAGTAACGCAGTGCATTTCCCAACCATTAAATATTTCCTCTAATAAACAACCTAAGTGATGGAATTCATTATCATCGATTGCACAAATAAGTATACCGTCATTTCTTAGCAATTTCTTGGCAAGCAGCAATCTCGTATACATCATGCTGAGCCATTTGCTGTGTCGCCACTGATCATTAATATCTACATAATCATTATTATATTTCCAGTCTCTAGCGCCAGTGTTAAAAGGTGGATCTATATATACGACATCAATTTTGCCCTTGTGCGTATAATTCAAAACAGACAATGCATGGTAATTGTCTCCTTCAATCAAAATATTTGCAGGCTTTGACTCGTTTTTCACAATTCTTTTTGTTTCATCTTCAGTTAGAACAGGTAGCTTTTCTTTACATAGCTCGATGACATTTTCAGGCTTAGCTTCCCATACTATTCCATATTTTTTCCGCTTTCTTAGCTTTTTTATCTCCTTAATTAATTCCTCTTTCGACCAATTATCAAAATTCTCTTTTGCCATATCAAATACTCTTATATGAGTTTATTTAATGATTCGCCTTTGTTAATAAAAATGTATCAGAAGAGACGGAGCTTTTCAATCCATTTTGTTCTTGCACTTCCACTCGCCTCACTTCCTTCGATTGACCAAATCCAGGAAACATTTCGCTTTTATTAGGCTTCTGTGCGCCTTTTCCATGCCGAACCAAAGGTCACGAGCCTTTAGAAATCCTGAAAATCGCGGTTTTTTGACCTTTCCGCATGAAAACTAAGCTCTAGGAAGCCCGCAGAGCATTTTTCCCAAAGTGAGCAAGGCAAATTGCCCAAGGGATGTGGCCCGAATCGGGCTTCCAGAAGACCTAATAGCCAAATATAGCAATTTCGGGACGCCAATAGACAACTATTTTTGGGGATACTCATCTTCATGGAACTCGGTACTCACAGGCTTAGCGAAAAAGCCACTTTCTTTTTGAATCTCTTCCATTCTTTTCTGATGCTTTTCCTTCCATTTAGGCAAGTAGAGATAATACAGATCGAACGAATGTCCGACTCCGGGTTTGCGTTGTCCCGTAGCAATTCCGATAATCGTTTTACAGTCAGAATTCAATCCTCTGGCTATGAAACAACGCACTCCGAGCTCGGCACGCCTGTATTTCCTATCAATGGTATGAGGGAGTGCGAGCAAGACATAAATTATGCCGGAGGGAGAACGTAACATTCGCGACCTTACCTTATTTTGTGAGGACAGAAGCATGAACTCAGCGAACGACTTCCCGAGAATTCTGCGGCTGAACCTATCTTCGCGGGCCATGGTCCGGAGAATTGCCTCTCCATCGTCTGGCGACCTGCTGAATTCGAGATTGCCCTTCAACACGTCTTTTGCGATATCTTCAATTACCTGGTCCCATAAATAACTAATCTTGTCTTCCTCTTTTTTCCTCAGATATTCCGGTTTTTTCGTGAAAGAATCCCATAACTCACCTTCGATATGGACGATATCATAATTCCCCGGAAGCTTTTTCCCTGAATGCAAATAAAGCGCCAAGAGGTTTTCTTCTCCGGCTAAAAAAGGCGTTTCTTTATCGGCCATGTAAAACCGTTCTTTTGCCGAAAGATAGTTGATAAAATCCGATACGGTATCAAGCTCTTGAAGGATGATGCCAAAGGAAATCTCATCCAGAACATGGACGAATCCTTTTCCAAGATCTCCGTATACCATAGGGACCTTGTCTTTGCTTCCCAAAGCGACAACCGCGCGATAGATTCTCCGTTCATGGTCAGCCCAGAGCTTTGATCCCGCACTCCCGTCGCTTTTTATTACATAGGTAGCGGTCTTAAGCCATCGCTCTGCTCCATATACTTGATTGGCGCATTTTCCTATGGCTTGGCGATTCCAGCGCTTCCAGTCCGTCTCGATGTCTCCGCTCTCCGTCAACTTAATTTCTTTTACGCTAAAGATAACGATGTCAGGTTCGCAAACGACGAGAATGTCGCAAAGCTCTTTCCCGTCTTTTCCGATAGGATTGGCATAGCTCCAGAGAGACAGGAATGTCTCTCTGCATACGTGGAATACGAATTCTTCTGCTCTGTTCATCATCCTATCAGCATCCTCGTTTTCCTTATTAATGAGTCCAAATCTTCCCATAGAATAGCCAGTCAGGCACTTTGTAATGTTCAACACTCGGATGATTCGCCAGCATTAGCCTTATGAGCCTTACTCCAGCGTAAGCTTTAGTTATAACCTTCCTTTGTTTTGAGTAGAATTCTGGATCATAAACATCCTCATGAATCCTATGGGCGTAATCGCGCCTTAATTGTCTAACCTCTTTGAACGCGGCTATCATATCTTCAATGTCTTTTCTTTCTTTTGTTATAAACTTGCACTTCAAGAATTCGTCGAGCAATTGTATCGTACCCTTCATTTTTACGCTCACTTTCCCGTCCTTTCTGGCTTCTTCATATTCTACTGGGATTTCTTTTCTGAAAAAATCGACATTTAGATTCTGGGACATCATTTTGTCCAGCATCTCAACGAATTCGTTGTGCTTCCTAGATGTGGGTCTCAGCATGAAGCAGAATTCCTTTGGCTTTTTCTCTCCCCAATAATCGTTATTGAATAGCGGCGACCATCCTATTTGTCCGCACATCTCATTTATCTGATGGAGTTCTTCCACGAAAGCATCGAACACAGAGACCCTTTCCGGCCATTCTCCAAGAATGGATGATCGGTAGTAATCCGGATGAAGCAGATAATTCTCATTAATCAGTTTAGCATTCCATATTTGTTGATGTTCGGCGCTTAGCCGAGAAAGATAAATCAAAAATACGGCAACCGCTCTTTCCATATTTGGGCCGAAGGAGAATCCGAAGGATTCCAAAAGAATTTGATCGCTTTCCTTCATTTTTTCGCTCGTATAACACAACATCCCACATACGTCATTGTTCCTTATCAGATATCTTGGGTCGCTGTGATAAAAATCCAGCACGCTTAAATCAAAAGAGCAGTAAGATAATTGCGCTTCTCCCTGGGCCAGTTTTAAGGTGAAAGGTTTCCCTGAGTAATCCGCAGGATTTATTACTTGTTTCAAGTATGTCGGAGTCGGATAAATGCAGGCATTGTCCTGGAGTTTGTCAAGCTTTTCAATCTGCTTATCCTTTTCTTCCTCTTTTAGTGCCTTGATGAAGGGATTGGGATGAATGTCACCATATACTACGGATACCATGTCATCTTGAATAAGTTGCTTTAACAATTCCTTGGCATCGCTATCGCTTAAGTTAAGTTTTTCGCATATGGTCCCTGCCGGAATTCCATTGAAATCTCTAGATTTCAGGTAATAATCGGTTACCATCTTTAAAAAGTCGTCTCTCCAGGACATTCTGATCCTCGCATTTTTATCTCAAGCCAATTTTATTCTGTAATAACCGACTTTTAAAATTTTTGGGACCATCATCCTAGCCTGCACTCGTCCAAAGAAAACTACATGCTTGCTGGTTTTAATTCCAGATGATCTTCCCTCTGTATAAAGGCTATCTCGCCTTTCAGCTTGATTCTCTTCCTGAGGAATCGAGGGATTTGAACCCTTCTATACTTATCGATTTTGGCCTTTTGGCCGTTGAAGTTCGTCTTCATGAGAAATTGCCGCAGCAGGGGATGATCCTTTTTCCCCTTCTGCAGATTGTCGATGAACTTAAACCAGGCCGCTAAAGGATAAATCTGAATGTTTCTATCGTCTGTCGAGGTCACAAAGACTCCGTTTTCGAATTTTTCTTTAAAGGTTTTCAGGAAATCAGAGGGAATTCTGACCCTTCCCCATCTGTCAAAGCTTATTTTTGAGACATCCCTCATCACAAACCCTTCATATCTTTTTTTAACATTATGCATATGGCTTGTCAATTTATGTTATAATTTATATAGCTCTCTTGAGCCGGCTGGGGAGAGCCCCCACCTTTTTGGTTCCCATCATCAACCCCCCTTTTGCTGACAACAGCCGGCATCTAACTGCGCCCAAACTGCGCCCAAAAATATCAAAAACTATCAAAAACCATCGAAAAATATCGAAAAGGATCAAAAGCCTTAATGCCTTGAAAGACCGTTGTTTACAGGGGAAATCCCTTATTTTCTGCGCTTTCGCTTCGACTGTGGCCGCCTACACACGGTAGAAGTCACAGGTTCAAATCCTGTATCGCCCACCATTCCTTTCCGAAGACGCCTTCGAATCCCCCCTGATTGTTCAGGGGGGCAGGGGGGATAAGATCACTAAAAAAATCAGGAGGGCGTCTTCGGCATTTGACGCCGTCGATTCCCCCCTGATTCTCAAGGAGGATAAGGGGGGTTATTTATTTCTAGATAAATTCTTAAAGGCGTTTCGGGTTTTGCACGATCCCACGACTCCGCAAAATAGCAGGTGTGCCCAAAAGTATGCCCATTTTCGGGCCGGGGAACTGGCCGACGACGTGGTGGAGATGCCTATCGCTGAGGTGGGAATATATCTCCGTCGTCCTGATCGACTTGTAGCCTAAGAGCATCTGGACAGCCCGGATGTTGCCCGTCCTCATCATCAGATAGCTCGCGAACATGTGCCGCCGGGTGTGAAGGTTCGCATTCGCAATGCCCAACCTTTCCATTGACCACGTCCCGAAGCCGGCTGTATCATCCTTTCGTGATGGGAGCCTCCCGTTCCGAGCCTGCAGGGCAGGGATCCCGTGAGGCGAGGGGGGAAAAAGCGGACTCCCCTTCCGGGGCATCTCCGGCAACGGAGATGTCGAATGGACGAGGAACACGCGGGGGGCCGACGGGGATCCGCGAGAGAGGCGTTCGAGCGAAGGATTTCTCGCCAAGGACGCGACATACCTTTTGACGGCTCATGTCGGCCGGATGGCCAGAGCCGCGACAAAACGAATGGGTGCCGAGTACGAAGACGATCTGGAGTTGGCCAGGCGCGTGTCGCTGGGGGACGTGGACGCGTTCAACAAGTTCTATGCGCACCATGCCGATTTGGTGTTCGGATTCATCATTCACCTGTTGAAGGGTGCGCGAACGGACGCGGAGGAAATTTGGCAGGATACGTTCGTGGCCGCGATCCGTATGCTTCCGTCCTACCAAGGGCAAGGCCGGCTGCTCTCATGGCTATGCGGCATCGCCCGGCACAAGGTTGCGGACTACTGGCGACGACGGAATGTAACCGGCGGTTCAGCGCTGACTG
>Ga0315289_10007004_pt1 | contig 16517 bp, 13 predicted proteins | sample YL17G11_40_MG_FD_203452 | JGI IMG/M metagenome (GOLD analysis project Ga0315289, IMG submission 203452) | Sediment microbial communities from Yellowstone Lake, YNP, Wyoming, USA - YL17G11_40 | ecosystem: Environmental > Aquatic > Freshwater > Lake > Sediment | place: USA: Wyoming | collected... | reverse complement strand
AGACTCCCGAGCACTCCAGCCAGCTGCTTCTCCGGTGTGCCCGTGACCTCGGCGATGTGCCGCAGAGGCGCGAGCCCCGTGGGCATCCGCGATACCAGGTCGGCTTCTTCTTCAGTGTACAGCTCGCGGAGGATGGCGCGAAGGGTCTCGCTCCAGGGGGCCCGGACAGTCAACCCATCGATCGTTCGGCCGAGCTCGCGGTAGACGTCTTTCGCGACCCGATGTCCCAAAGCCACTCTCCGTAGTAGGCAACCCCATGGGGATCGCCCCTTCGCGTCCAGGCCCGCTTCCCTAGTTCATTAGATGCTATTTCTTGAGCAATGTGACGTCAAGTGCGTATAACCCGCGGACCATGAAGTGCCTCCCAGATAAATAACATAGTTTTTTGCAGGATTCTTAGCATTTGCACTATAATACGGTCAATAGTCCAACAGGGGGTAAGAATGAAAAGTGTTGTCGTTCTCGGACTCGTGCTCTGTACGGCAGTGACCGGATGGTGCGGCGGGGCGGCCGAGTCGGCCGCCGGAAGCGCCGCACGCGGCGGGTACCTCGCGCAGAGGGGGGTGATCGTTCCTGCCAACGAGGTGCTCATCGACTCCTACATCGCGGCAGTCGACTACCACTACCCCCGGCTTCCGCAGGGAATCACGGTCACAACCTACACGGGCAACAGGCAGGTTTCGTCGGGGGGGCAGGAGGAGATCATCCAGGTGGGGATTCAGGGGCCCGAGGTCGCCTTCGAGGATCTCGCACCGATGAACCTCGTGTTCGTCATTGACCACAGCGGGTCGATGGGGGATGCGGATAAGCTCCCGTGGGTGAAGAAGGCCTTCGAGGTCTTCATCCGCAGGGTGCGCGACCGGGAGTTCGTCTCCCTGGTCGTGTTCGACGACAGTGCCACCGTCCTGTTCCCTTCGACCCGGATGGACACTCCTGCCAAGCGCGAGCGGTTCGCGCAGGCCGCTAAAGGGATCCCCGGCGGCGGCGGTACCAACCTGCTGAGCGGACTTCGCCTGGGCTACGAGCAGGCCATGATGAACTTCCGTGCGGACTACACTAACCGGGTGCTCTTCCTGACAGATGGCAACGACAACGCCGACCACGTGCGCCAGATGATGGAGATGGCCGAGTCCTACAAGCAGATGGGGATAAACGTATCCACCATCGGGGTCGGGAGGAGCTTCGACCTAAAGCTCATGAACGACCTCGCGCGACAGGGAGGAGGCAGCTCGCGGTTCATCGCCGACACCGCCGAGATGGAGGAGATGTTCGGGGCAGACCTGGACAGGACGATAGTGCCTGCCGGACGTAACGTTCGCATGAAGCTGCGCTTGGAACCAGGCGTGGAGCTCATTGGCACGTGGGGGTACGGGAACTCCGTCTCGGGCTCGACCATCAGCTACGAGCTTCCCACGCTGCACAACAGGGACTACGAGACCATCCTTGCGGCCGTTCGGATCGCACCCGGGCCACCCGCCGCTATCCGAAAGCTGGCCAGTTTCTCCCTCCAGTACCAGGATCTGGAGGGGAAAAGCCACTCGATGGAGCCATACCCGATCGAGGTGGAGGTGACGGCCGGCCAGTCCCCCGTGACGGGATTCTCTGACGGGATGGTGTTGCGCTCGGGCACGATGCTGCATTTCGCTCAGACCATGGCGCGTGTCGGAGAGCTTTACTACGCCGCCAGGTCCATGACGGATGCCGGGGCGAAGGCCGAAAACCTGCACGCGTGCCTCGACCAGACCCTGGCGATGAAGAAAAAGCTGGTGAACGCGCGCCTCCGCCTGGACAGCACTGGCTTCGACGAGGAAATCGTCATCATGGACCAGTACCTGAAAATCCTCGGCACGGACCTCGCGCTGAAGGAGGAGGAGGCTGCGCAGATCGCGGGCGACGTCGAGATCGCCCCGCCTGTGCCCGAACGATCCCTGGACGAGAACCTTGGCAACCTGTTCCGCGAGGTCATCCTGAACTTGCGGATCCGGCAAGGCGGGGCGATCGCGGTATCGGGCTTCTCGATGAAGAGGGACACCCAGCCACAGCTGTGCACGCTCCTGGACGAGAGGGGGCTGGTGGAGCTATCGCGGCTGCAGACGCTGAAGCCGGTCGAGCGGCGGCGGCTGGACGCGGTGCTCAGGGAGCAGGAGTTCGCCCTATCGGACCTGGCGGACACCGAGACGGCGATTGCGGTGGGCAAGGTGCTGGCCGCGCGCTACATCCTGACCGGGTCCGTCATCGAGATGCCTGGCTCGCTGGTCATTTTTGCCCGGATCGTCAACGTGGAGACCTCCGAGGTTGAGTCGGCATCCCAGGTCATCGTGCCGAAGAACAAGGAGGTGTCGGGACTGTTGTAAGGGGTCGTCCGCATGCTGGACGACGGCGAGGCCTCGCCCCTCAGGCCCCACGCCTGCCCAAGCGCAGGATGTATACTGCTGAGCGCAATCTGGACTTGATTCGAGAAGCGTGCGAGATATCAAGAGCTCGCGGAACATGTGCTTACGAAGGAGGGTGGCCGTGACTTAGATTGGGCGATACAAGATTTGAACTTGTGACTTCTACCGTGTGAATCTAGGAGTCACAGATTCTGGAGATATACCTCTCCGTCGCCCTCTGTAGCTCTCTGTAGCTAAATGTATACTCTGCCGGGAAATCGGTCAACGATACCGGATCAGGCTGTAGTTCATCATGGCTGCCTGCAGCCCTGTGTGTCGGCCCATAATGTCAGACTCAGTGTCAGAGTAAAATCACCCAACAATGCCAGTGCCAGAACCACACTAGAAAATCATGGTGTCCACAGTTGTGCCGCTGATGCCTTTTCTACCAGAGGAAACCGTTGATTCAGCGCCCGAAGGAACGCGCTGGTGCAGATCCAATCCGGAGCAAAGCCGGCTCTCCGTGCCGAGTCCCGGCCGTCAAAGCCCCTGTCGAGGAGAAAAGGAGAGTGGTATGCTGCAGGCAAATACGAGTTTTGGCCTCTGGCACAAGGTGCACAAGGCAGAAAAGTGAAGGCTCCATGAAAATGAAAGTGCTTCCATTTGCCGTGGGCGTTCTGTTGGTCTTGGCACTGACGCCTGCGGTCGCCAAGGGCTCCGAAGAATACTGGGCGGGAGATCGTTGGCGAACATCGACTCCTGAAGCCCAGGGCCTCAGCTCTGCGGAGCTCGCAAAGGCCTTCGATTTCATCTCAGAGAACCAGATCAACATCCACAGCATGCTCCTTGTCGCTCATGGCTACCTGGTGCTGGAAGCCTACTTCTACCCCTGCGGCAGCCAGGATCTCCATGACATCTGCTCTTGCACCAAGAGCATCTCATCCACCCTGGTTGGCATCGCGATGGACAAAGGGAAGTTTCGCTCGGTACGCGAGCCGCTTGCGGATTTGTTCCCGGGGCACAGGATCAAGAATTACGACCCGCGCAAGCGCCGCATCACCCTCGAGCATATCCTGAGCATGTCTTCGGGGATGGACTATCCCCTGCTCGGAGAACCACGGCTGGCCCCCATGAGGGAAGCCCCTGACATGGTCCAGTTCATCCTGGACCTCCCCATGGTCGCAGAGCCGGGGGCCGTGTTCGGCTACAACAGCGGGGGCTCCCACTTACTCTCAGCGCTTGTCACCTTGCGCACAGGCCAAACCGCGGAGGAGTTCGCCCGGCAGAACCTCTTCGGTCCGCTGGGCATCCGGGACATCTCTTGGCCCACCGATGCCCAGGGCAACTCGCGAGGATGGGGTGACCTGATGATGAGGAGCCCCGACATGGCCAAGATCGGCTACCTCTTCTTGAAGAAGGGCCGCTGGGGCGGAAAGCAGATCGTGTCCCGTCGATGGGTGGAGGAAGCCACACGGAAGCACATCGACGCCCCGGGCGCGGCAGGGTACGGCTACCAGTGGTGGCTGCGCGACGATCCGCAAAGGTTTGAGGCGCTCGGCCGGGCAGGCCAGAGGATCACCGTTCACCCGTCGCTCGATGCGGTCGTGGTCTTCACGGGCGGAGGGTTCGAGCCGGGGGATGTCGGCGCGTTTCTCGGGGCAGCGCTTCGTTCGGACCGCCCGCTCCCTGAGGACCCGGCAGGCTACGCCATGCTTCAGGCAAAGATCGCGGCGACAGCCCGAGTCATCGTGGTCTCAGCCCCGGCCCCCCTCCATGACCTCGTCTGCCGTCACGGGCCCTGCCTTGCCGCTCAGATTCTCAGCCTTTGACCAGTCGAGTTTTTTTTCCGTGGTGGTCGTTCTGTGGATCCATCCTTCGTCGCCCGAGTTCACGTCCCGCACCTTCTGCCAGAACCCCTGCTCCTCGATCAACTCTACCTCTTGATTTCGCATCAGCACCCTGATGGGATCGGAAAACCAGTCCGGCTCCTTGTTCAGATTAACCCTATAGGACTTGATCCGGATTACCTTCGGGTCCTTGTCTTCCTTGGGGGGTTCCTCTTTCGGGGGCTCCTTTCTCTTCTTCTCCTCTTCCTCGGCCTTATGCTTGAGTTTCGTGTACCAGCCGTCGGGGACTCTGCCGAGCTGGACAATCACCCTGCCCTCGCCCACGAGCGGCAGCCCGTGGCCGGCCACGACCATGGCAGGAGACGAGAGGCTCAGGTAAAGACCGTCCCGCGGAATCTGCGGGATCGAAGCCGCTGTGTACGGCGCCATCACCGAAAAGGCCGCGGTATCGACTTCGTGCGACACGTCCTGGCCCGTCACCTGCATCGTCACCTGGGAGCACCCCCCCACCGTCCCCGACAGATCGACACTGTAGGTGCCATCGTCGAGGTCGAGGGTGACGCTCAAGTAGCTGAAACCTTTATCCTGTCCGATGAGCGAGCCGCCGCAGCCGCCCGACTCGGTCGTGGTCCCCTTGATGAAGGAGACCTTCTCGGAGACAAAGGCCGTCCCGTCGACCGGCCCGGTGAACTTGAGCTGGCTGGGGAAAAATCGGTCCAGGGGCGCTCGCTTGAGCGTCACCTGGCCGCTTCCTCCGGCTGAGCCGGTGCCTTCCGCCAACGGGCCGGCGCCGCCGGTCGCGCCCTGGAAGGCCCAGGTGCCGCGGATCACCATCACGTCGCGCCAGTGGTCCAGCTCGGGGATCTTCGGCGGCGGCAACGAGGCCAGCCATTTCTTGTCGTCGTCCTCAGACGGCGGGGCCTGCGCCTGGAGCATCACGCCGACCTGGCTCATGGCGATGCGTGTACCGCGCCGCGCCTGGGCGCCGCTGTCCTCCTCCTCGCGCGCATTGAGCAGCTCAACAGCGAACTCCGCGACGGAGCCGTCTTTGACCGCGGTCGTCCAGGAGAAGAACACCTCGCGGATGGGATCGCCGCTCTGCAGCTCCGGCGTGGGGTTCTCCTCGTCCTCCTCGTATTTCTCCACGCTGTAGGAAACGGATCCGGGCGAGCCAGATGTGGGTGTTGAGCCGCCAGCCATCTCGGCCATCCCCCCCGACTTGGCGTCGAGCTTCTTTTTGTAGAAGGCAAAGACCTCCTCGATGGGCGCCGAGGTCCGGTACACGCGCGCCACGCCGGAGGCGAACTGCATGAAATCGCCCTCCGCGGCGCGATCCCGCGTGGCGCCCTGGAAGACCGGGATTTCGTCCACGCTGCGGGGAGGCAGCGCGAACGCCGTGCCGGCCAGCAGCGAGAAGAACACGATCAAGACAATCGTCCGTTTCATATTCCCTCCGACGAGCACTGGGGTTATTTCTTTCGCGTAGCAGGGCGCCCAAGCGGCGGACCGTTTCCGCAGCGGCCTTCTTTCGTCACAGCTCCTCCGGCGCAAACTTGGTTTCGTGCGACCTGTTGCCGAGCTGGCCGTAGCCATGGTTTAAACACGATCTGACACCGACTCCTTCTGCTCTGTACCATCCGAATGATTATACCCGATCAGTATATGGAATGCAGAAAATGGAGACGGCACCGTGATCTCCTTCACCTCCGACGGTGAGTTCTTTTACACCAGAACTGCCGACGAAGCCCGGCGAGAGGTGGCTGCTCGCCGGTCAAATGACGATGGTCCGCGGAAAGCATCCCACGGTCATTTAGGGGGAGTATACGGTCCCGCCGTCAGTGTCGCGAAGGGGAGCTGAGGGATAGCCCGGCCTCTTTTTGGCTCGGCTCCGGAGACTCCTCCAGCTGTTTGCCATATGATTTGACTACTTCGGGCGCGCACCCCTCTGGCGTCTGTGGGTTCCGGAAAACACCGGCCAGATTTTCCGGAACCCACAGTAAGGAAGGAAATACTCCTGGTTCTGAACGAGGACCCACAAACCGAATTGGTCTATATTGGACACTTCAATCTGAGAAATGTCGGCGCCATGCGTTGAGAATTGCATCGCGTATTTCCTCCACCACCTGTCTCAGTTCCAGCAATTGAACGTCTGACAGCCCAGGTTCTATGCAATTTCCGCATCTGGGATCAACCAATACTTTGCTTCCCCCTCGGAGCTCGACACATGAACATGAGCCCGCCGTTCTTCACGGGAAAAGAAAAAAACCAATAGCCCTTCCACTTGAAGATAGTTGGGCTCACAGCTTGATACTACCTTCAGCCCACCCACCTTTCAAGAACCGTAGAGCGATATCGAGAACGAACCTGACAATAGTCGATGGTAAGAAGCCTGATCTCTCGATATTAAAGTGAATGTCAGAGCAGAGCTACGCAGAAACGCCGATGGTCTGGTGGCTTCCTATGATACGAATAAGGCAATAGGCGAATGGACACAACCAGCCCCGCCATAACTCTCTATTTCATGTTCCCTTTTCCTTTAGGGAATCTGTAGCTAGAGATCTTACTTGTTCTTTTCTCGCAAGCCACCAACCCTTCGATCGCCTTCACACCGGCGGCTACCGGGTCAATGACAGGGATACCAAGCTCTTTTTCCAACGCCTTGTCCATCTCAGTCATTCCAGCACAACCCAGGCACAATACCTCGGCTTTGTCCTCCCGTATCGCGAGGCGACCAGCCCTAGCCAAGCCCTTCTTTACTTTTTCCCTGTCTCGCTCGCAGTCCAGGACTTCCACATCGGCAGGTCGCACTGAGGCACAGCGGAGTCCGATGCCGTAGCGTTTAACCAGCTCCCACATAGCGGCGTCTTCGCTTTTCAGATTGGAGATAATCGAGAACCTGTACCCGAGCATGCACGCGAAGAAGAATGAAGACTCGGCGATCCCAACCACTGGTACAGAGGAAAGCTCTCTGGCAGCGAACAGACCAGGGTCGTTGAAGCAGGCAATCACAAAACCGTCGATGTTATCGGCCAATCCCCGTTCGACTTCTTCCAAGACCCCCGCAAGAGACAGAGCTTCTTCATACAAGCAGTCGATAGAACGAGGTCCGGAGCGAGGATTGGTTACGACGAGCTCCGTTCCCTGGTGCGCGTATTTCTGCGCTGCCCGAGCGATGGATTCAGTCATTTCCTGGCTGGTGTTCGGATTGATGATCTTAATACGCAAGGCGCCGCCTCCCGATCTAAACGATCAATATCTACTCTTTTTGTGTTCGAAGCCACCGTGGGAGATTGGAGTTTTCCCGGGGATAGAACGTGCAATTCACATACTTGCACTGGCTGGGCTCTCCAGCGGCGTTGGTTTGTCCGGGACATTTCATACGAATTCCTTTCTGGGCAGGTTCGCCTTTGATCGATTCGATGATCTGGACCGCCTTGCGCACCGGCTCCTCTCCTCCTTCGATGGTTAGCACTACAGAACCTTCCGAACCATCGATCCCTCCTGCGGCAACCGGAATAGCGTCGGCATCGGCAAGGATGCGGATCGCTTGGAGCTCGGTAACGATGTCAGCGTGCGTCAGAACAAACAACCCAAAATCCGCTCCCATGGCGTAGTCAAAATTTTTCCCGCCCGTGCGCTTAGCCGCCTCAACCACCGAAAAGATCGTCTTCTCCAGCCCTACAGGGCAGATGATCCGTAACCCCTGAGAAACCGAGGTTCCGATCACCTTCGAAATGGAACCTCCTGTGTACCCCGATACGATGATGCCGATGAATCCTGCATGATCGATCGCATTAGCTCCTTTTATGATCACCGTTTCCTTGTGGAAATGCTCAAGAGCCTTTTCGTACGGTACATCGACCAGTTCTCCTTTGTACGCGACCAGAGGAAACTGCCCTCGAACGCCACGGTCAGAATTGCACAGGACTCCGGAGACGTTCAGGCCCGAGGTAAAATGGGTGCAGGAGACATCCACACCGAAGAGCTCCTGGGCTATGTAGGTAGTTGTTGTCCCCTCGAACAGGATGACATACGCTTTTTCCATAGCGATTTGCACTTCCTGTTTTCGCGCGACCGCTCTGGCTATCAACCTTTTCGATTCTGATGGCGTGAGTACGACGAAAGCTCGCATTGTTGCCTTCCAGACGAAACGGCGAATCTGCATCACAGATCCGCCTCGTCGTTGCGCTATTTTCTGCTTTTTTTGAATATGGTTTCGAAAATACCGAGCCCTTTCGTAACCTGCTCTTTAGTAATGACCAGGGGGGGTGAGATCCGGACATTTACCCCGGCATTCATTGTCCAACTCAATGAGAGGCCCAGCTCTTTCGCCTTACCCACAAAGTCAGCGGCATCCTCAGAGGTGGCGAGCTCCATAGCGGTAAGCAGACCCCGGCCGCGAACATCCTTGATCATGCTAGGGTATTTTCCCATGAGGCTCCTCATTCCGGCGATGAGCTCCGCACCTCGCTCCCGAGCATTGTCAAGCAGTTTTTCTTCTTCGATCACTTTAATCGTGGCGACTCCGGCAGCGCAGCAGACCGGGTTGCCTCCGAAGGTTGAACAATGGATCAAAGTAGGCTCCATGAATACGCTCATCAGCTCTTTGGAGGCAATAAATCCACCGAGAGGCATTCCCGAGGCTATCCCTTTGGCCATGGTCATAATATCGGGGACGACGTTATAATGCTCGCAGGCAAACCACCTGCCGGTTCGGGCGATACCCGTCTGAACCTCATCCACGATAAGCAGGGCTCCATGCTCCTGCGCGGTCGCTTTCAACGCTGGCAAGAAATTCGGGTCGGCAGGACGAATCCCACCCTCTCCCTGGATGGGCTCCACGATAATCGCGGCGACGTCGTCGTTGATGACACCGCGCACTGTATGAATGTCGTTGAACGGAACCTCAATGGCCCAGGGGTAAAGGGGTTCAAACGGATCCTTGTAAAGGCGCTTGGAACTTATGGAGAGGGTCATGTAAGTCCTTCCGTGGAAGGCCCTCTGGAAATAGATAAGCTTCTTCCTTCCAGTGGCCTTGACCGCGAGCTTGATAGCCCCCTCCATAGCCTCGGCTCCACTGTTCGAGAAGAACGTGCTCTGTAGATTCCCCGGCGCTCTTTCTGCAAGCAGCTCTGCCAGCTCGGTCTGAATCTCATAAATATAATTCCCAAAGCAATTAGCATGGATGACCTTTTGGGCTTGTTTGTAAATAGCCTCGACAACCTTTGGATGGGAATGGCCAGTCGAAGCAACTGCTACTCCACTCATGAAGTCCAGATATTCAATTCCATCGATGGTATGCAGGGTGCATCCTTTTCCAAAATCAGCGATGATATCCTTCGGTGTCTTGCTGATCTGTGCCACGTATTTCAGGTCTTTTTCCTTTATCTTCTGTGCTCGATCATTCATTTCATTCCTCCTTACTACTTATTCTGCCGCTGTGAACCACCCTTGCGTAAAATCCAATCCCAGCTCTCGTATCTTTGCGAGCCTCGGCCGCCCCTGCTGATCCCAATCCCGCAGAGCGTAATAGATCATCATGCCTTGAGAGTATTTCTCTAAACTCACCATGCCTGCCAGTATCCGCTTGGGCAAAGTGTCGCTAGCAGCTGTTACACCTCTTCGGATATTCAGCATTCGTTCCAAGGTATAGATGCGCTCACCGGTCACCCTGAGTTTAGTGAAATCTAATGAGGTTCCCAGAACCGCATTCAGGGCGGGAGCATAGAAGGATCGAATATCTCCATCGAGGAAGGTGCAAGTCACAATGGAGTCCTTGACGCATCCCAGATCGTGGTACTTGGCTACAAGTTCCGCCAGTTGTTGCGCGGACATGTCAGGATCGTTTACCTCATCTGCCACGGTCCAAGCGCGGCTATGGCATCCGCCTCTGTTAGCGGTGGAATAAGAAATGGCCATTCCGGTAAGTTTTCGGGGATCATACCCCGCCAACTCCAAACCCTTCACGTGCATCGCGCAGTCGCCTTTAGATTCCAATTGCGACAAAAGCACCCCTTTTGCCAGAAAGTTACCTTCCCCTTCCCGATGCGCGATATTACATATGAGCTCCAGAACATTAGAGGGATCGTTGAGACTTCCAGCATTCTCCCTGTAGAACGCGATGGCATTGCCTGCCGATATGGTATCCAAACCCAGATCGTTACAGAGCTGGTTCGCCTGCACAATCAACGGGTAGTCATCAATCAAATTATTGCTTCCGAACAGGCAGATAGTTTCGTATTCGGGGGCCTCGATCTCCTGGCCTGCCAAGCGTACGTGCCCACGGCAGCGTACCGGGCAGTGAGCACAAGTGGTCCTACGCGTCACGTACTCCTGCGCAATTCGCGTTCCATAGATTTTATATGCGGTTTGGAAGTGCCGCTCCTGAAAATTCCCGGTCGGCAGAGCATGAAAATCATTCACCATTTCTGTAAGGGACGGGGTACCGATCGGGCCTTGAGTCTCTTTCAAGAATTTTGAATTCCTGATTGCCTGCATTGCCTCGCGGGTTATCTGTTTGAGAGGGCTTGGATTCTTAATCGAAGGTCTTGATTTCCCTGCAACCAGAATTGCTTTTACATTCTTGCTGCCTAGAACGGCGCCCAGACCGCAGCGCCCGGCGGAGTGTCCCTCGTTTCCCCTGATACAGGCAAAGGACACCAGCCGTTCACCCGCTACGCCAATGACAGCCACTTCGGCGTCTTTGTACTCCTTCTTTAAAATTTCCCGAGTCTGAGAAACTGATTTCCCCCACAATTCCGGTCGCGGTATCAGTTCGGTGCCGTTCTCGTGAAGCAGCACGATTGAAGGTGACGCTGCTTTACCCTCGAGCAGCAAAGCCATGCTGCCGGTACGCGAAAACGCGGTTGAGAATTCCCCTCCGAGCCAGCTACCGGCGAAGATCCTGGTTAATGGTGAAATACCGAAAAAGCAGGCTCGGTTGGCTCCAGGGAAGCCGGTAGCGTTCAAGCTTCCCGTCGTAACGATTAGCGGTGCCCGGGGGTCGAGAGCCGGAACATCAAGATCTTTTTGATCCGCCATCAGACGGGTGGCTAGTCCCAACCCGCCCAAGTAGCTATTGAGAATCGAAGGGTCTATCGGATGGGTTGCAGTTTTCTGCGTCGTCAAATTCAGCGTTCTGAGCACTTTCTCACCTCAAATGATCATCCCCCAAGGTACAGTTGCCGCACATAATCGTTGTTGATGAGTCTGTTCGATGCGTCATGGAGGGCTATGTTACCGGTTTCCAGGACGTACCCCCTGTCGGACACCTTCAGAGCCATGCGTGCGTTCTGCTCCACCAGGATAACACTGATCTTTTCAGTTTCTTTGATTTTCACAATGGTTTTGGACACTTCCTTGACGAGGAGGGGAGATAACCCCAGGGATGGCTCGTCGAGCAGAAGAAGCCTGGGCCGGGCCATCAAGGCTCTGCCCAGGGCCAGTTGCTGCCGCTCTCCCCCACTTAAGCTGCCGCCCTGCTGTCGCTTGCGCTTCTTTAGCGTGGGAAAGATGCCGTAAACCATCTCTAGATCTCCGGAGATATTGCGACGGTCCTTGCGACTGTAAGCTCCCATGAGCAGGTTGTCCAAAACGCTCATGTAGGGGTAGATGTGCCTTCCCTCGGGCACTACCACGATACCCTCCCGAACGATATCGTGGGGCGGCAGGGAGTCTATTCTGCTCCCTTCAAACCAGATCTCCCCGCTTTGGATGCTGACCACACCTGATATAGCCTTCATGATCGTGGTTTTTCCTGCGCCATTAGCCCCGATAAGGGTTACGATCTCCCCCTTTTCCAGGCCTATCGATACGCCTTTCAAGGCCTGAACCCTGTCATAGCTGACAGAGATATCTTTCATCTCAAAGTACATGGTCAGCTTCCTTCCCCTTCGTCGGTCTTGCCCAGGTACGCTTCGATGACAGTATTGTCGCGCTGGATCTGTTCTGGTTTACCCTCCGCGATCTTTTTCCCGAAGCTGATGACCACTATTCGATCGCTTATTGTCATTACTGCTCGCATGTCATGTTCAACCAATACGATGGTAATCCCACGATCCCTGATGCCGCGGACCATTCCTACCAGCCTATCCGTCTCTTCGGGATTCATGCCCGTGAAGGGTTCGTCAAGGAGTAGCAGTTTTGGCTCTGCGGCTAAAGCCACTGCTATTTCCAGAGCCCTCAATTGGCCATGTGGAAGATTGCTGGTAATTTCATCCTTGCATTCTAACAGGCCGAAGTATTCCATCAGCTTTAGCGAGCCTTCGTGGATCTTCCTGTTGTCTTGCCGGGCTTTCCAGGTATTTAGAAAATGTCCCCAGTCTCCGACTTTACAGCACAAGTGATGCGCAACGACGACGTTCTGAAGCGCCGTCATTTCTCTGTACACATTGGTCTCTTGAAAAGTTCTTACGACACCCAAGCGAGCAATCTGATGAGTCTTTAGGCGAGTGATTTCTCCATCTCGGAAGCGGATGCTTCCTTTCGTGGGCTTGAGATATGCGGTGATGAGATTGAACACGGTGCTCTTTCCTGCGCCATTTGGACCGATAAGCGACAGGATCTCGCACTCGCCAACCTGGAAATCCAGATTGTTAACGGCAACCAGGCCACCGAAGTTTTTGGTTAATCCCTGAACCTCTAAGACCTTCACGTCATGTTCCTTGCTCAGCCTAGCGTGTCTGCTGTTTAACGAATTGTCTTATTCTGTCTAGAATTGTACCTGACCTAGTGCCGTCCGAGCCCTTTTTATGCGCACCCCTTCGAAATCGTAGGCTCAATAGCCCATTCGGAAGCCACAGCATGAAAATGATCATTAGACAAGCGTAGATTCCTTCCTGATATTTTTGGATCACTCGCAGTCCCTCGAACGTGAAAGTAAGCAGAAAAGCGCCTAGAATGGGACCCAGGATGTAGTTCAATCCCCCAAGGAAGCAATACAGCATGTAGTAGATAGAATCGATTACCTTGAAGCTCGTGGGAAAGATGCTCTGTACGTACACAACAAACAGCGATCCCCCGATACCGCCTAAGAAACAGCAAATGGTGTAGGCGATAAGACGATATCGTACGATATCGATCCCACAACTCGGTGCCAAGGTATCACTTTGCCGCAGAGTTCTCAGGTTCCATCCAACTCTGCTGTTGTTCAGACGCCAAAGTGCCATTAGCGTTAGTATCAATATCACTGCCGACAGGTAGTAGAAGGACAAATAGTCCCCAGGCCGGAAAGCCGGGATGACAATAAGGGTTCCCATCTTCAACGCTCCCGGCAGCGGAATATTCATGATTCCTCGGGCCCCTTGAGTCAGTCCTCCGAGATTGAGCATTACGAGCATCGCTGCTTCGGTTAGACAGAGGGTCAGCATGTCGAAATAGACACCCTTGAGGCGCAAGATGGGTATTCCAATCAGGAATCCAATAAGCCCCGCTACGAGCCCCGAAATCGGAAGACAAAGCCAGAAGGACAGATTGAGCCGTATCGTAAGGATTGCCGTCACGTACGCCCCAAGCAGGACAAACGCCGCCTGGCCTATGTTGATACGTCCAATCACGAATACTAGCCATACTCCAAGGCTGATTACACTAAGAATCGAAGAGGTGATCACGATGTTGAGAAGGTAGTTCTGCTGGCGAAAGAGGATGGGGTAGATGACTAGGTAGAGCAAACCGATCACTCCAATTGCGAGCAATCGACTTCTCCCTTTTGCACTTTCAAAGTTCCATTGCATGATGTATCCCTCAAAGGCAAATTAATAGCCAGGCTTGCCCATTATGCCTAGAGGCCGGATGATAAGCACGAGGATAACGGCAAAGATAATAATAAGGTAGGTCACGGAGCCGGGGATCAAACCATACCCGATAGATTCCAGCATCCCCAAAATGAAGCCGCCTATAATGGCCCCTGGGACAACCCCGGCGCCTCCGATCATGATCATAATGAAACTCTTGATCGAAACGTTGGCTCCGGAGCCGAAAAAAATAGGAAAGATCAACGCGAGCAGGCCACCTGCTACTCCCGCGAGTGAAGCACCCATCGCGAATCCCATCATGGAAATGCGGTTGATGTTGACTCCCATCAGATAGGTGACTTCTTTGTCCTGCGCCAGAGCGCGCATCGCCAATCCATATTTTGTATACCGGATGAATAAAAGCAGGGCGGCGATGAGCACGATGGAGACAGTAAAAACCACAAGCCGGTTCCCGGGAATGTGAATGTTTAGTATTGCGTAAATCCGATTGTCGATTGGAGGAACCCCACGGTTTTTCTCGCCAAAGGAGAGAAGCGCGACATTCTCCAGTAGCAGCGCTGTTCCGATGGCGAGGAGCATCGAGCTCTCGGCTCGGGTCGAAAGCTTGATGATCCTGCGGAAAAAGAACCGTTCGAAGATGACTCCAATGAGGGCGAGCACAACGATGCACATGAACAGGGCGAAGAAAAAATTCCAGTGATATATCCCGTAGAAATAATAGACGATGAAGCTTCCAAGCATATACATCTGACCGTGGGCGAAGTTAACGATATTCATGATACCGAAAATGAGGGTCAGCCCCAATGCAATTAGTGCGTAGCTCATGCCTAGCATTATACCGTTGACGATCATCTGAGCCATTGTTCAACCCCCCAAACGGCCAAAGGAACGGGGGGCTTGATCGGTCTATGCGGCAAGCCCCCCCCGAATTGGCTACTTCCTGATCCGAATTAGTCAGTCTTCACGATCAGGGTTTCAAAATCGCCGTTCTTGTACTGGTTGATCACGAGAGGTACGCCGATCTGCCGCGGCTGACCGAAGATTTCTGCTCCAACATACCTCAGCGAGAGATCCTGTTTGATGAATGGGTTCTGAACTACAACTTGCGGAATTGTCTTCTTGAAAACCTCTACGTCCGTCAGAGCAGCGGTCCCGGCTTTCTGCAGGGTCAGCAGGATCATTTCAAGGGCGTAGCATTTTGTTCCCGCCTCATCATTCCACTCGCCCGCGATTTTTGTGTATGCGTCCATGAACTTTTCCATGTACGGGCTGCGCCACTCCGGAGTACTCGCCCCACCTACAGACACGTAGCCGTTGGCGTAATCCCCCGCTACCTCCATAAGGATCTTAGCATCCTGGGCCGTCTCCGTGCTCATGTTCCCCTTGTATCCCAGTTCCCGAGCTGCCTTGATGAGCTGTGGAGCATCTCCAGGAGAAACGCCGGATAGGACTATAAGATCGGGATTTCCACTGATGACTTTGGTTATCACAGGAAAGAAGTCCGTAGTGCCTGGCTCGTAGGTGTCTTTCCACGAAATGATCTTCAGGCCTACCGCCTTGGCAACTTCCAGGCCTTCGGTTCTCTCGTACAAGGAATCAGCATCGTTTCGAGCGATAAAGGACACTGTTTTCACACCGCGCTTCTCTTGCATGTACTTGTAGATTACAGGAGCGCTCGTATAAGGGGTGTGCATCCCAAGTATCGTATTGGAGTGAGGGGCTTTGAAGAGTTCGCGGGCGAAGGCATAGGTAATATTGATTGCTCCGGAAGATTCAAGGACCGGTTGAGAGCTGGCCGTTGTATCATCAATGTTTGTCCCGATAATATATTTCACTTTTTCCTGATAAACTAGACGTTCCATGCCGGTCTTGGCCACTTTCGGATCATTCTTGTCATCCACGGAAATGGCCTCGATCTTATATTTTTTGCCGTCGATCTCCACCCCACCTTTCTCGTTGTACAGTTGAGCAATCGCCTCCGTGCAGTATTTCATAACCAGCCCCCAAGAGGCAGCGGCGCCGCTCATGACTCCCAAAACCCCGACCTTAAGGACCGCTTGCCCCGGGCCAGGTTCCTTCTTTCCCTCCGCGAAAACACCGACGGGTAAAGAAATAAGGAAAAAAATAAGCACCACTGCAAGCAACACACTAGTTCTTCTTTTTCGTCCCATGCCTTGCTCCTTTCCAGGTTTCTCAGTTCACGATTGTACTGTCAATCTTCCCGTAGTGTATCCGAAGTATCCTGTTCACCTCCTCTCGCACCGGTATTGGGAAAATCCAGAAACGGAAACAAACAAAAAGTCCGCTGTATTAAGGCGAGGTAATGATAATCTTCACTGAGTGCTACCCCCGGAACAGCGTGAAGATAGGATAGCCATGGCGGTTGGATTATAGCATATCCTCATCGCTTGTCAAGGAATTTTCAAAAATTTCCAAAATGAAAATTTTTTTTCATTCGCTGCTGACAATCACGACACCAGCAGTCAAAGCGAAAATTCCTCTAACTGGTTGAAGGAGTAGTTCTTGTGCATCTCACTGAGCTCCTT
>Ga0315289_10007003_pt1 | contig 16517 bp, 11 predicted proteins | sample YL17G11_40_MG_FD_203452 | JGI IMG/M metagenome (GOLD analysis project Ga0315289, IMG submission 203452) | Sediment microbial communities from Yellowstone Lake, YNP, Wyoming, USA - YL17G11_40 | ecosystem: Environmental > Aquatic > Freshwater > Lake > Sediment | place: USA: Wyoming | collected... | reverse complement strand
CAATGCCCAGGGATACGGCACGATTGACCGACCGGATGTTCCTGCACCTCGGATACCCGGAGCAGGCGAAGAACTTCCCGTACCTCCCCTCCTTGACGATCATGGGGCTGCCGCACTTCTCGCACTTTTCTTCGCTGAACACGGGTTCCTTCCGGCCTTCTTCCTTATTCCCGTTAAGGGGCCTCACATACCTGCACTCAGGGAAGCCGGTACAGGCGTAGAACCTTCCGTACCTTCCCAGCTTGATCACCAGGGGCTTTCCGCACTGGGGGCACACTTCCTCGGTCTTTTCGTTCACTACATCTCTCTTCTTCACTTCCCCCTCCTTCTCTTTGATGAGCGTGATAAAGGGTTCCCAGAATTCCCGGATAACTGGCTTCCACTCGATCTCACCCCGGGAAATTTCGTCCAGCCGCTCCTCCATCTCAGCGGTAAACTGGTAGTCCACGTAGCGGGGAAAATGGTTTACCAGGAGCTCGCTCACCGTCATGCCGGTATCTTCAGGGAAGAAGCGCTTGTCAGTTAATCTGACATACTGCCTCATCTGGAGGATCTCTATGATGGTCGCATAGGTGGATGGCCTTCCGATGCCGTACTCCTCGAGGGTCTTGACGAGCGTTGCCTCGGTATAACGGGGCGGGGGCTGGGTGAAATGCTGGTCGGGCCTGAGTTCTTTAAGAGAGAGTCCTTCTCCCTGTCGCAGGGGCGGGAGCATCCCCTCCTTCTCTTCTCCTTCTTCATCTTTCCCTTCAATGTACACCTGCGTGAATCCCGGGAATTTAACCGTTGAGCCGTTCGCCCGGAAGAGGTATCGCTCCTTAGCCGCGATATCTGCGGCAACAGCATCGATGATTGCCTGCTCCATTTGGCTTGCCACCGTCCTCTTCCAGATCAGGGTATAGAGCTTGAGATAGTCAGGGGTTAAGAAAGGTTTCAGTTCCTCCGGGATTTTGAAAGAGTTCGTGGGGCGGATCGCCTCGTGGGCCTCCTGGACGTTCTTTGACTTCTGCTTGAAGATCCGGGCTGATTTCAGGGCATACTCGTTACCGTACCTCCGGGTGATGACCTCCCGTAAGTCCTTCAGGGCGCTGTCTGCCAGGTTGACGCTGTCCGTCCTCATGTAGGTGATGAGGCCTACGCTCCCCTCGTCGATCTCCACTCCTTCGTAGAGTTTCTGGGCGATAGACATGGTTTTCTTGGCTGAGAAACCGAGCTTTCTCGACGCCTCCTGCTGGAGCGTGCTGGTAGTGAAGGGTGGGGGCGGCGTCCGCCTGATCTCCCTGGAACGGACATCTCTTACCAGGTAGTCCGCTCCCTCAAGTTCTCTTATAATCTCCTGTGTCTCTTGCTGGTTCCTGATCGCCAGCTTTTCGAGCTTCTTCCCATCAACCTCTACCAGTTCAGCCTCAAGGGTGGTTTCAGGAGCGGCGGGAGATAAAGTGGAGAGCACGGCAGCAATTGACCAGTACTCTTCAGAGACAAAGGCCTGTATCTCCTTTTCCCTCTCGCAGATCAGCCTCAGGGCAACGGACTGCACCCTGCCGGCAGAGAGCCCGTATCGCACCTTCTTCCAGAGGAAGGGGCTTAAGTTAAACCCGACAAGGTAGTCGAGGACAACCCTTGCCTGCTGGGCGTTCACCAGGGGTATCGAGATCTCGTGAGGAGACGAGAGGGCCTGGAGAATCGCCTCTTTCGTGATCTCATGGAAGGTGATCCGCTTGAGCAAGGGCGCATCGCTCTTACCTTTTCCGCCCAACTGCAGGGCATTGACGATGTGCCAGGCAATTGCCTCCCCCTCCCGGTCAAGGTCAGTCGCCAGATAGAGCTCTTCGCATCCCTTTAACGAGGTTTTTATCTCCTTCAGGAATTTCCTGCTCTGGGGGAGGATCTGGTACTTCGGCTCAAAATCCTTGCCGATATCCACTGATCCCTTCTTGCTCGGCAAAGCCCGGACATGACCTAAGGAAGCCAGGACGGAATACCCTTTCCCCAGAAACTTGCTGATCGTCTTTGCCTTGGCAGGAGATTCCACTACTACCAACGATTTAGCCATTGTTACTCCTTTACTTTTACAAACATCTTTCCCGGCAACTGTCTCAACCACCCCTTGAGCTCGAGGTCGAGGAGGATAGAGGCAACCTCGCCGCTCTTCATGCTGCTCCTGGAGATGAGATCATCAATGTGGAGCGGGTTCAGAGAGAGGAGGTCAAGGATTGCCCGTGAGCCGCCGGTCAGCTCATGTTCCCGCTCCGTCTTCTCTTCCTTTACCCTCTGCGGCGCTTCCCACTGGGGCAGAATCTCGGACAGGATGTCATCTGCACCTTCCACCAGCTTGGCGCCCTGCTTGATCAACTGGTGAGTGCCCCTGCTCCGTACCGAGTCAATGCTGCCCGGCACCGCAAAGACCTCCCTCCCCTGCTCCAGGGCAAGGCGGGCGGTAATCAGAGAACCGCTCTTCGAACTCGCCTCAACCACCACCACGCCGAGAGAGAGCCCGCTGATGATCCGGTTCCTCTTCGGGAAGTTGACCGGGAGCGGGGGAGTGGAAAGGGGAAACTCGGAAACGACTGCCCCGCGGGCAGCGATCTCAGAAAAGAGTTCCCTGTTCTCCGGCGGGTAGATGGTATCAATCCCGCATCCCAGGACAGCGATGGTCCTTCCGCAGGCCCTGATCGCCCCCTGATGGGCAGCGCTGTCTATTCCCCGTGCCATCCCGCTTACAATCGTAACCCCCTTTTGTGCCAGCTCAAAGCTGATCCGCTCCGTTGCCATCCTTCCATAGTCGCTCCCCATCCTGGAACCAACCACGGCCACAGCGAGGGTATCTTTCTCCTGAATCTCCCCCCGCACGTAGAGGAAAGGAGGGGGGTCATAGGTGGAGAGGAGGTTCTTCGGATATTGCCTGTCTCGCATGGTAATGATAACAACCTGGTTCTTTTCAATCAGCATTTCCTCCCTCGCCACGTCCTCCCACTGGTCAAAATGCTTCAGCGACGAGACAACGCGGGAACCGATCCCTTCAACCTCCCTGAGCGCACGCTCCGGCGCAGAAAATACTGCCTCCGGTCCGCCGAAGTGTTCGATGAGCCTCTTGGCCAGCACGCTCCCGACTCCTACTACCCTTTGCAGGGCAAGCCAGTATGACAGTTCCTTCCTCATCTCATCAGTGCCATAAGAGATTTTAGGGGGTAGATATAAAACCTGACAAGGGGAAAAGTCAAGAACTTTAAAAACAGGCATTAGGCAAATGCAGGTTTCAGATGTAAGATTTCAGATTGAAAATTCTTAATAATTAATACAAACGCATTAAATGCTATTACATTGTCATTGCGAGCGACCTGTCTGCGTGCCACGCACAGGCAGGCCAACGGGAGCGTGCCTGCACGCCGAAGTGCTGCGTTGCCCACTCCGCCGAAGTAGCTTTGGCTACGTAGGCTGGATCAGCACGCAGGCGTGGCAATCTCACCTCATAAACAGGCTCTTTAGGGATTCGTGTGGATTAAAATCCCTCCCCCTCTGAGGGGGGAGGGTATGGGAGAGGGTGACTAAGGGTTGAAGGAAAACCTGATTGTATACACGAAAGATCTCAGAAGCGGCTCCACCCTCCCCTTCATCCCCTCCCCTCAAGGGAGGGGGAAAGAAAGAATGACTCCCCTCCTCCGCTCACAGGGAGAGGGAAAGAAAGAATGACTCCCCTCATCCGCTCACAGGCTGACTCGCCGAGACGAGAAGGAATATGAAAAGTTACCACAGGATTCCCAGACGAACCCATAAACAAGAGATTGCTTCGTCGTTTCACTCCTCGCAATGACGCTTTACTTAATGCGTTTGTATTAATTTCAATCTGAAATCTGAAATTTTCATTCTGCATTCCTGAGGGCGAACATCCGCCGTCGGCGGATTCGCCCCTACATAAGACCGAAGGCCATCAGGCCGGAGGCCCGCCTACAGAAGCCTTGCGGAGGGCAGGCCGCTCCTGCGGTAGGTTTTTCATTTTACATTCCGTATTCCACATTTCACTTGAATCCTTGCCCCCCTGACCCTACGACCCTGTATTTACTTGATCCTATACCCTTAACCCCTTGAACCGTTCTTTTCCTTCCTGCATTTTCCCTTGACACTCCCCCTGCTTTGCATAAGAATAATTGCGCACTTAACCATTAAGAAGGAGGGGTAACAATGAAAAAGGAAAAAGGAAACAGCAATAATAAGTCCTTACAGAGACGGTCTTTCCTCAAGCTGGCAGGGCTATCCTTTGCCGGCCTGAGCATGGGCTTCCCCAGGTGGGGTCATGCGGCTGAAAAACTACCTGAGATCACAGGAGATCACAAACATCTCTGGCATACCGATGCAAACGGGAACCTCTATTTTGTCCCCATAAACCTGAAGACCGACAAGGTTGACCAGAGCAAGGTAAAGGCAAAAGTGGACGACGAGTGGAAGACGTATCCCGTCAGGGAATTTGATGATGAGTTTCACACCTGGTGGATTGATGAAAAGAACTGGTATTACGACCAGCTCATCGCCTTCTTTGAGGGGCAGTCCGACGAGATGAATATACCGAACGGCGGGCACCATCACCCCATGCTCTGCACGTATGGAGTGAAAAAGAGCGGACGGGGGGACAGCGAGTTCCACCTCAACTGCTCTCCCAAGGGTTTTGCCCTCCTGCCCAAACCGGAAAACATCCAGTATATTGAAGACCAGATCAACGCCATTTACAACGACTCCAATGCTGACCTGCCGGTAGATGTATTTAAAAAGAGGCAGGAGCTCTACCAGCAGAAAGACCTCTGGGATAAGACGAGGTTCGCAACCCTGGAACTTTACACGGGCCGGCCGATCAATGCCACTGATCAAGGTGACGGAGCCGGCTGTTACGGCTTCAAGGAAACTCATACCTTTGCAAATGTCATGGACAACCCCATGGCTACGCTTACCTATATGGCTCTCTTTAATACTGACGGCACCCAGTCCTATTTCCAGGGTCTGCCTGACGAGACACCCACGTTTGAATTCAGGGGCTTTTCCTGGATGATCTCGTACTACAACCCCGGCAACACCGAGTATGAAAAACTGATAGCCGATTACATCAATCAGGCACACTGCCAGTATCACGGGGGGTCATGTGATATCGCCACCAATATCTTCCTGATCTCTGAGCAGTTCAATAACTCACCGGGCGACGACCCCTATGGCCGGGGCAAGAGGACCATACCATCCTACACCTACGATGACTATTATGATGTATGTGCCACGCAGCCAAAGGTCATTTACAAACCAAAGTCAGCGAAGAAGCTCACGAAAGAAGAAAAGATTGCGCTGATTAAGAAGCTCAGAATACCCGTGTAATTAACGGGGGTGATTAACCATGAAAATGCCTATCTGGGCCTTAAGGACTGGATAGGCATTTTTATTTAAGATAAGTGGGAATACTGGTGAAATTGCAGTATCCGTGATCCTGCAATGCGGATTGCGGAATGCGGAGTGCGGATTTCAATAAAGATTAGGGGAATGGGGGTATGGGGTAAAATGCTCCCTATCTTCCCACCTTACTATGAAAGCAGAGGAAGACATGAAGAAAAAGACACCTCAGGATAAGGATAGTAAGAAAACAAAAGACCAGCTCATCAAGGAACTGACGAAGCTGCGCAAGCGGGCTGATAAACAGATCTTGAATCAAAGCGTTTTGTTGGAAGCAATCAACAGAGTATTGCGGGAGACGTTGATCTGCAAAACCGATGAAGAGGTGGCTCGCACGTGTCTTGCCGTGGCCGAGGAACTGACCGGCAGCAAGTTCGGTTTCATCGGCGAGGTAAATAAGAAAGGCCTCTTTGATACCATTGCGATGAGTTATCCAGGCTGGGATGCCTGCAGAATACCCGAGTCGAATGCAATAAGAATGATTAATGATGTGGAGATTCGCGGCATCTGGAGCGGAGTAATCAGGGAGGAGCGATCCCTGATTGTCAACAATCCTGCTTCTCATCCCTCCCGGGTCGGGACCCCCAAAGGTCATCCACCGCTTACCTCTTTTCTCGGTGTCCCCTTGAAGCTCTCAGGCCGGACAATCGGCATGATTGCTCTGGCAAATAAAGAATCGGGCTATGACCTGGCCAATCAGGAAGCTGTGGAAGCTCTCTCTGTAGCCTTTGTAGAGGCATTACACCGCAAGCGGGCTGAGGAGGCGCTGCGAGAGAGCGACGAACGTTTCCAACAAGTAGCAGAAAATGCTCAGGTATTGGTCTGGGAAGTAGATGCTCACGGTTTATACACGTATACAAGCTCAACCGTAGAGAAGGTGCTTGGTTATAAACCCGAAGAAGTTGTTGGGAAAAAACATTTTTATGACCCGTTCTACCCTGAAGACCGGGAAGGGCTTAAGAAGGCGGCGTTTGAAGCGTTCGCAAAAAAAGAGCCCTTCCACGAATTCATAAACCGGAATGTGCATAAAAATGGCAAGACAGTCTGGTTCTCGACAAGTGGATTCCCTCTCCTTGACGGTAAAGGAAACCTTCTCGGATACAGAGGTGCAGACACAAACATCACCGAACTCAGGCAGGCTGAGGAAACACTCCGGGAAAGTGAAGAGCGTTTTAGATCCATAACCGAATCTACCTCCGATGCGATTGTTGCAGCCGACAGTCAGGGAAAAATCATTTTCTGGAATAGCGGTGCAAAAAACATCTTCGGATACGAGGAAGGGGAAATACTGGGCAGACCAGTCCAGGTCCTGTTGCCTGAGCATACCAGAGACGCTGATAAAAAAGGTATGGAGGAGTTTCTCAAGACCGGAGCATCACCTTTTATCGGAAGCGTGTCAGAATCGATATGCCGCAAGAAAGATGGCTCTAAATTCCCCGCAGGAATCTCCAGATTTAGCTGGAAAATAAGTGATCAGAGCTTTATTGGTTCCATAATCAGAGACATCACCGAGCGCAAGCAAAAAGAAGAAGAGAGTAGGACTATCCTCCGCACTGCCATGGATGGTTTTTGGCTTACCGACACCCAGGGAAATTTCTTGGAAGTAAACGATGCCTATTGCAACCTTACGGGATACAGCAAGGACGAACTTCTGTCTATGAACATACGAGATCTTGAAGAATTAGAGACACAAGAGGAAACTGCTCGACGCATCCTAAAAATAGTGCAGGTTGGTAGAGACCGTTTTGAAACCCGCCACAAATGTAAGGACGGCAGGATTATTGACGTTGAGATTAGTGTCAATTGTCTGGAGACGGATGGAGGAAGGTTATTCGTATTTATTCGCGACATCACCCAACACAAGCAGGCAGAAGAGGCTTTCCGGGAATCAGAAGAACGTTTCCGCTCTATCGTGGAGACGACAAACGATGCCATCATTTCCGCTGACAGCAGCGGGAAGATCATTTTCTGGAATAAAGCCGCAGAAAATATCTACGGCTACTCCTCTGAAGAAGCCGTCGGCAAGCCCATAACAATAATCATCCCTGAAACAATACAGTCATCCCATGAGGAGACGTATCACAGAGTGGCGGCAACAGGAAAATCTGATTTCACCGGGCAAACCATGGAGTCAAGGTCAAAGAGAAAAGACGGCAGCGAATTCCCCGCGGAGATTTCCATTTCGTTCTGGGTAGCGGGAGATAATACCTTTATTACCGCTCTCATTCGTGACATCACCGAGCGCAAGCAGGCCGAGGAAGCACTGCGGGAGAGCGAGGAACGTCTCCGTTCCATCGTAGAAACAGCCAAGGATGGTGTTGTTAATATTAACAGCGAGGGAAATATTATCTTCTGGAATAAAGCCGCTGAGGAAATGTTTGGTTATTCATTTGACGAAATAATGGGGAAACCTGTTACTTTCCTCATGCCCCCGAGGTTCTTTGAAAACTATGAAAGTAGAATGGATGAAGTAGTTTCTGCGGAACAATCTGAAATTCTTAGGAGAAAAGCAGAGGTGGTTGGATTGAGAAAAGATGGGACTGAATTTCCGGTAGAACATTCTATTGCCTGCTGGGAAACCAAAGAGGGCATCTTCTACACGACAATCCTCCGCGACGTTACTGAACACAAGCAGGCAGATGCGGCTCTGCGGGAGAGCGAGGAGCGCTTCCGTTCCATCATGGAGAACGCAAATGATGCCATATTCTTTGTTGACAGCAGAGGAAATATACACTTCTTTAATCGGAAAGCTGAAGAACTCTATGGGTACACGGCGGATGAAATAGTGGGAAGGCCGCACAGTGTTTTAGTGCCAAAACGATTGCAAGAAATCCACAATAACTGGATGGAAAAATTTCTATTATTAGACGAACCAGCTATTTCAGGGAAAATAGTTGAAGGTATCGGAGAAAGAAAGGACGGCAGTGAATTCTATGTGGAGACTTCCACTGCCCTATTGAAGCAGGAAGGTGAAACATATTTAGTTGCCATCCTCCGCGACATCACCGAGCGCAAGCATGCTGAAGAAGAGAAGGCAAAGCTTGAGTCACAGCTTCGCCAGTCACAGAAGATGGAGGCAGTCGGTCTCCTCTCCGGCGGCATCGCCCACGACTTCAACAACATCCTCACCGCGATCATCGGGTATGCAAGCCTCATCCAGATGAAGATGAAGGGAGATGACCCGCTCAAGCCGTATCTCGAACAGATCCTCACCTCATCGCAGAGGGCCACGAACCTGACCCAGAGCCTCCTGGCATTCGGGAGAAAGCAGATCATCAACCCCAGGCCGGTGCAGGCAAACGAGATCATCACCCGGATGGAAAAGCTCTTAGTGCGGCTCATCGGCGAAGACATAGACCTGAAGACCACCCTTTCAGATGAAGACACAACCGTCATGGCAGACTCAGGCCAGATAGAGCAGGTCCTGATGAACTTCGCCACCAATGCGAGGGACGCCATGCCTCAGGGAGGGCACTTCATTATCGAGACTCAGCGTGCGGTCATAGATGATGACTATGTGAAGACCCACGGTTACGGGAAGCCCGGAAAGCATGTCCTCATCTCTGTTTCAGATTCCGGCACCGGCATGGATGAGAAGACGCGGGAAAAGATATTTGAGCCTTTCTTTACCACCAAAGAGGTCGGAAAGGGAACCGGCCTTGGACTTGCCATGGTGTACGGCATCGTCAAACAGCACAACGGGTATATCAACTGCTACAGCGAGCCGGGGAAAGGCACAACCTTCAAGATATACCTGTCGGCGCACCGGGAAGCAGCCGAGGTACAGGATACCATGGAATCTGCCGCTGCACCGATCGGAGGGACAGAGACAATACTCGTAGCAGAAGATGATGCAGATGTCCGGAAGACCACGAGGAGTATCCTTGAGAACTTCGGATATACCGTCCTCGAGGCAGAGGATGGAGAGGACGCAATCAGGGTCTTCCAGGGAAACAGGGACACCGTGAAACTCCTCCTTCTGGACGTCATCATGCCGAAGAAGAACGGCAAGGAAGCCTATGAAGAGATTAGAAAGCTGCGCCCGGGTATGAAAGCGCTCTTCATCAGCGGCTATACGGCAAACATCATCCATAAGAGAGGAATGCTTGACCAGAATCTTGATTTTATCATGAAGCCCGTCTCGCCCACTGACCTGCTGAGGAAGGTGAGGGAAGTCTTAAACAAGTAATTCGGAATGCGGAGTGCGGAATGCGGAATAAAGAATGAATTCATGAGATGATCACAAAATGCAGAATTAAACCACATAACAATTTGAAAGAAAGGACGAAAAGTTTTGCGTTGCGGATAATTAATCTCGTTGAGGCACTCCCAAAGCAACGCACAGCAGAGGTAATCAGCAGACAATTGTTGCGGTCAGGCACATCTGTTGGAGCTAATTACCGGGCCGCATGCAGAGCAAAATCACCCTCAGATTTTATTGCAAAGATGGGTATTGTTGAAGAAGAAACTGATGAGACAATATATTGGCTGGAATTACTGGTTACGTCAGGTTTGATCCAAGAGAGTGACATTAAAGATCTTACGGACGAAGCAAACCAGCTTCTCGCGATAACCGTTTCCTCAATAAAAACAGCCAAGAGAAACAAGTAAAGGTATTCCCCAATAAACTATTATTAATGATCAGTAGTGTAATGAATAAATATTCCGCACTCCGCATTCCGCACTCCGCATTCATTTTCTCAAGGATTCCTATCCATGTCCTGTCAAGTCAATTTTGAACCCCTGAACATCCGGATTGAGTGTACGGAAGGGTCGCTCCTGAGTGAGGTGGCCCGTGACGCTGGTGTGCGCCTCAGATCGGTGTGCGGGGGCAAAGGCCTGTGCGGGAAATGCCGGGTAAAGGTTATGGCTGGTGAGGTCCCACCCCTTACGGGAGCAGAACGGGAACGGCTGAGTATGGAGGAAGTTGCTGATGGCTGCCGCTTAGCCTGCCAGATCCGTGTACTGAGCGACATTAGCGTTCATGTTCCTCCTGAGTCTATCACTATTCCCCAGAAGCTGCAGGTGGCGGGTACAGAAGTGGAAGTTGTCTTCGAAACGGCGGTAAAAGACTGCCTGGTAGCACTGAAACCTGCCACGATCGGTGACTCACGTTCAGACTGGGAGCGGCTCGCTCACGGAGTACACAACACGCTCAGGCAGCCCCTGACAACAGCAGACCTCATGGCACTGCGCAAACTCCCGTCCCTGCTGCGGGAAAACAACTGGACGGTGAGAGTGAGCATCCGTAACGGGGAAGCCGTTGATGTACGGCCACTCAATAAAAGCCCTTTCGGCCTGGCTGTTGACCTCGGGACTACGAAAATAGCTGCTTACCTGATCGATCTTGAGGATGGCAATACCCTCGCTTCCGATGGAATCGAAAATCCCCAGATTGCTTTTGGTGAGGATGTAATAACCCGCATCTCCTATGCCATGGAACACGGCGGGATAACATTACAGCAGGCTGTCATCGAGGGGCTGAATCAACTGATTGCTAAACTCTGTCCTGAACCCGAACGGATCGTAGAAATAACCCTCGTCGGCAATACGGCTATGAATCACCTGTTCCTGGGACTGCCGGTGAAACAGTTGGGAGTTGCACCTTATCTCCCTGCCGTGCAAGGTTCACTTGATGTTAAAGCCCGGGATATTGGGCTGAATACTGCGCCTGGTGCATATGTGCACCTCCTGCCCAATGTGGCTGGCTTTATCGGCGCTGACCATACGGCGATGATCCTCGCCACTGGCATCTACAAAACGGACAAGACCGTGCTCGGCCTGGATATCGGCACCAATACAGAAGTTGTCCTTGCCCACCAGGGGAAGTTGATGAGCACTTCCTGCGCTTCAGGCCCTGCTTTCGAGGGAGGGCATATCTCCTGCGGGATGCGCGCTGTGAGAGGGGCAATCGAGAAGTTGGAAATACAGGAATCTCAGGTTATAGTTCAGACTCTTCAGGATGCCCCTCCCATCGGCCTGTGCGGATCAGGGGTGCTTGACGCTGTTGCCGGACTCTGCCGCACCGGGGCAGTCAACAAACTCGGCAGGCTGGGCAATGGCCCGGGGGTGCGTGAACATGGCAGTGCACGGGAGTTTGTCTTAGTATCCGCCGATAAAAGCGGGACCGGCAGAGACATCACGCTCACCCAGAAAGACATCAGCGAAGTGCAGCTCGCTAAAGCCGCTGTCCGCACCGGCATTGAGGCATTGCTCAGCGAAATGCATATCTCATGGCAGGAGGTAGAGGAAATCATTATTGCCGGCGGATTCGGTACCGCCATCAATCCGGCGAGCGCCATTACCATCGGCATGTTCCCTCCCCTGCCCCTTGAGCGATTCAGAGAAGCTGGGAATGCAGCCGGAACCGGAGCACGGCTTGCCCTTATCTCTCGCCCACAGAGAGAAAAGGCTGAGGAGATTGCCCGCACCATCTCCTATCTCGAACTCATGGCCAGACCCGATTTCTCCATTCAGTTCTCCCGTGCCCTGTTTTTCCCTGATAAGTAAGAAACATGAAATCTCAAGAACAGAAGAGGAGAGGATCGCCGTTGGAGCATTCTAAAAGCGGAATGAATCAAAATGAAAAGACGTACGTGGGATACCGGCAGGTTCATACCAGTGAAAAAGGGAAGGTAGTTCAGCAACACTTCACGAGCATTGCCCGTAGATACGACTTGATGAACAGCATCCTGAGCTTTGGTCTTCATCGCCTCTGGAAGAGGACTGCGGTGAAGACGCTCAAGCTAAAAGAAGGAGACCGGATCATCGATGTATGCGGCGGGACGGGTGACCTCGCCCTCCTGGCAGCGAGAACAATTGGACATGCTGGCAGGGTGGTCGTATACGACATGAACCGGGCAATGCTCGAGGCAGGCAGACCAAAGGCAGTCAGAGCCCCCTTTGGAGAAACCATATCCTGGGTGCAGGGTGATGCAGAGCAGCTCTCATGTGCAGACCAACTCTTTGATGCAGTGATGGTAGGCTTCGGGGTGAGGAACCTGACACACCTCGAAAAAGGGTTCAGGGAGATGTACCGGGTGCTGAAGCCCGGAGGAAAACTGATGTGCCTGGAATTCTCAAAGCCCCCTACCTCCTGGTTCCGATTCCTCTATGACCTCTATTCTTATACCATTATGCCTCTGGCCGGGAGACTCTTTACCGGCTCCCTCGAAGCCTACACCTACCTCTTTGCATCCATCCGGACGTTCCCATCGCCTGAGGCTCTGGCCTCCCTGCTCGAGGAAATTGGCTTTTCCCACGTAACCTACCACAAGCTCACCAACGGAATTGCCGTGATTCATCGGGGAGTGAAAGAGTGAAATCGGGAAGTGTCCCCCAGCTCAGTGACGAAACCTTCGAGTCACTTATCCGGTCTGCAAATAAAAATACTACCTTTGATTTAAGTGATATTCAGTTTATTGATCCCTACGGCATGGTGGGACTCTTAGAGGCAGGTACATTTCTCAAATCGCAGGGGATAAAACAAACTCTCTATCTCCCTGATTCAGAAGAAGTCCTCAAATACCTTGAGAGGATGGATTTCTTTAAATTCGCTGATAAGTATTTCAAACTCGAACCAGCCAAACCAGGAATCTCTGGTAAGTATTTGAGAAGTTCTTATACCGATGTCCTCCTCGAAATCACACCTATTGAAAAGTCTGATGACATCCATTTCATTGTGGGGAAGGTTAAAGAACGTGCCCATGCAATACTAACAAAACATCTCCACTATGATGAAGGGGCGATCAATGGATTTATCGTTGCCCTTTCCGAGGTATGTCAGAATATCCTTGAGCACAGTGAAGAAACTGGGTTCGTAGGAATCCAGAAATATCACTTTCAGAACCTGAACAAGAATGTGGTCAAGATTGCTGTCATGGATATTGGCATAGGCTTTAAACAATCGCTATCAGGACGTTTTAAGTTAAAAGACGACCTCGATGCCGTAGAAAAAGCGTTACTCCATGGAGCCTCACGCTATTCTGAGAAAGGCAGAGGACACGGTCTTGCCGCGGTGAGGCGGTTTGTCAACCAATGGAATGGCAAGCTCTCCATCCGCTCTGGAACAGCGAAACTCTCCATCATTCCTGAATGGGGATGGGGGAAGGAAAAAGAAGTCAACCTTACTCCCTTCCCCGGCGCCCAGATCAGCATCCTCCTGCCGGAAATTTAATCTCAAATTTTTGCTTGACAAGCGTCTTATATTATAGTTCAATTGAATCAATTGAATTAAGGTGGAATTATGAATAAAGAGAAGTTACTGAAACAAACAGAGGCTATTTATAAAGAAATTGCAGAGGAGGATAAAAGGCTTTGTGAGGATTTTCTGAGTATTAGTATTGAAACAATAGAAAGGACTACCTTTTGAAAACAGTATTGCATAGCCTAATTACAAAAAGGGAATCAAATTCAAATAGTGAGCGTGATTTTTTGGAAGCAAAATATTCCAGATGTTTTGAAAGACGTCTGGATTATAGACAATTTGTAACTTATGTTCCCAACAAAAAGCTACCCGTTTATAACTGGTTCAAATATAAAGAAGGATTTTCAAGACAGCTTGTTTATAACATTCTGCAAGAATGGAAGATAGATAAGCAGGATATTGTTTTCGATCCATTTGCTGGTTGTGGGACAACTCTCCTCGCCTGTAAGGAATTTGGATATCGGGCTGTCGGGCTTGACATCTTGCCTGTTGCGATATTTGTAGCAAGTGTCAAACTGCGAGACTGGCACGATCTTAACATCTTAAAGAAAGCTGTTGATTCGCTCATAAAAGAGAAATTTCATAAACCCAAACTCTCTTTCCCTGATGTCTCCATCATTGACAAGGCGTTCCCTAAGCACATCCAGGAAGAGATTCTTTTCTATAAAGAACTTATTCTAAAATTTGAAAAACCTATCCAAGATTTTCTCATGCTTGGACTCATCAGCATCCTTGAAAATGTAAGTTTCACCTCGAAGGACGGTCAGTTTTTAAGAATCGTGGATAGAAATATTCCTTCGGTAAAAGATTCTCTCAAGAGACAACTCGAAAATATGGTCGCTGATCTATGTATACAACAGAGCGTACTTTTTAAAGAAGGCAAAGCAAAGGTTAAAATTATTGAGGGAGACGCCAGAGAAAGTGCGCTTCCCAAAAGATATTGGGGAAAGATTGGGGCTGTGATTACTTCACCCCCCTATTTAAATAGATATGACTATTCGAGAATCTATGCACTTGAACTCTGCACCTTATTTGTTGAAGATTCAAGCGATCTCAGAGATATCAGACATAGTTTGCTCAGGTCACACATTGAATCAAAAATACATTATGGAAAAGAAGTTAATCTCCCTGTAATAGATGAGATATTAAAAAACCTTAGTGAAAAAGAACTCAACAATGACAGGATCCCTATAATGATAAAAGCATATTTTGAGGATATGAACCTTGTGATAAAACAACTTTCACAATATCTCAAACCTGGGGGGGTCGTAGCTCTTGTCGTAGCAAATGCTCGGTTTGAAGGGGAAATGTTACCGACTGACCTCATACTATCCGAACTTGCTGAACTGAACGGCCTTCGAACAGAAAAGATATGGATTACACGATACAAAGGCAATAGTTCGCAGCAAATGGCACATTACGGAAAGATTCCTGTAAGGGAAACCATTTTGTTTTGGAGAAAGAATGGCTAACAACAAAGATGATAGGCATTTGAAAGAAGCGCAAAAAGTAGACTATGGTGTCCGTTCGATTTTTATCCAAAGAAGTCTTAAAGGACTTAATTACGACAGATTTTTCCAAAGAATAAAAAGTCTAAAGCCGGAAGAATTCGAGTGGAAAGAATTCAGCCAAATTGGGATTTCCGATAGAGCGTGGAATTGTGCAAAAGAAAAGGGGATTAATCCCCTATTTTTATTTTGCCATCCCAAAGTAATAACAAGTGATCCATCCCTGGTCATTTATTATCGCGGGATCGCCGGAATACCCTTGAAAGCCATTAAAAACGTAGCTTTTGACACCACTAAAATTGAATCTAAGAAAATACCTCTTCAATACGAAAGAAGTTCTGAACTATCAAAAGTAATCAATGAATTTATCAGTAGGATTCTTGAGGAAGATGAGGAGTATTCACTCCAAGACGCAGGAATAATGTTTTATGCCACCGTTGGTGCAAACCTTGATGGACAATGGAGAAATGTGAAGGGTTTCGAGATAGCGAGTTTGGTAAAGCGGATGATTTTTGAATTTTTTCTCTCAAAAAAATTGATAAAGTCTATCCTACTGCAAAAGGGGAAGGAATCAAAACCTCATAAAAATGTTACGGTAAATGAAATAAAAGGTTTTATCTTGAAAAATTTTTGTAGGATAGAGTTTGGCAGTGAACCAGATATTTCTTTTATAGATAAAAAGGGCATGCTCACCGGCATGGTCGAAGTAAAGGGTGGACTTGACGAAGCCGGTGCCCTTGAAAGATATGGTGCCGCAAAGAAAACTTTTGATGAAGTTCTTAATAAGAACCCGAGGGCATTTACAATTTACCTTGCCAGTTGCATAACTCCCACAGTGAGGAAAAGAATCGAAGCCGACAGGGCAGTAAGGAAAATTTTTAATCTTACAAACGTCTTTTTTGACGAAAAAGAAAAACTAAATTTCTTAGAAGAAATCCGCTGGTGGATGAGGGTATAAATCATGATTACACTCAATAGAGTTATAAGAAATATTAATCCGAAGATTTTCAGAGAACTTTCTATGAATCGTGCAGATGAAATTGTTCAGTATGCTCTTGTTCTGCATCTTCACAATAAGGACATCCGCAACCCTGAAAAACATTTTTGGGAAGGATTGTGTACAAGTGTTAATGAAAAAGACAAGATAACTATTTGGGAACATGCCGTTAATCGCTTTACGGCAGAATTTATAAAGGAATTTTGTAATGGTGATGGGTCAATAAATTGGGAGAAGTTGGTTCATTTTAACAGAGGGATGAAGGAGAAACAATGAGAAAAAGCCAATTGCCGCTGCCATGTACCGCTAAGTATCTGGTTGTGGTAGTGGATCGTGGCATGACAGACGAGATTAACTACTTCACTTCATTTAAAGAAGCCAA
>Ga0315289_10006999_pt1 | contig 16520 bp, 15 predicted proteins | sample YL17G11_40_MG_FD_203452 | JGI IMG/M metagenome (GOLD analysis project Ga0315289, IMG submission 203452) | Sediment microbial communities from Yellowstone Lake, YNP, Wyoming, USA - YL17G11_40 | ecosystem: Environmental > Aquatic > Freshwater > Lake > Sediment | place: USA: Wyoming | collected... | reverse complement strand
ATGGAGGGCGTCAACCACAAGATCAAGACCCTCACCCGCCAAGCCTACGGCTATCGGGATGAGGCCTTCTTCATCCTCAAGCTGCTCTCCCTCCACCACGCCAGGATCAAACTTGTCGGATGAACCGAAAATTCACACGCTGTAGCCGCAAACTTTACCACGTTTTACGTGGTGAAGTTTGCGCCGCGCGGCCAGCGTCTGTCCGGGAATCGCAACCTGAAGGCGGCTACAGGCCGTTGGCAATCCCAGCCGCGTGTGAAATTTCCGGGTTAGCAGAATTCACCGAACTCACCGGGCAGGCGCATTCGGGAAGTGGGGAATGCAACCCCGCCTTTAGCGCGAAAAGCGGCGCGACTGCGGCTGGCGCTTTTGGGGCTGCGCTCCACAAATCAGAAACGGAACGAACCGCCAAGCAATGAAGTAAATCGCGACAAACCTTCACGCTGAAAACAAACCTTGCCTGCCGAACCATCGCCTTGGCGCACAAGTTCGGCAACGCGCTCAACGGGGCGAGGACAAATTCTTTGAACATTTTCAAAGCTCTCTTGACGCGCTGCGTCGTCCATTTAATCTCTCATTGTGCCTGGGTTCCGTTTCCGAATTAGTGATTTGCCCGAACAACCGGGGGAGCCAAGAACTCCTTTTCACAGACTCTTGCTGCCGCTGGGGTTGGTTTTCCTCGTCATAGGAATCTTAGGCTTGCGCAATTACTTTCGTCTAAAGGGTCCGCCGCTTTCTGACCTTCACGAAGTGAGGCTTCTGAACGTCACGAATGTGGTTGCCGAAAGCGAAATTCCCAGCAGCAAGCGGATTGACAACATCTGGCTGTGGACTTCGACGGGTGCGAAAATTCGTTATCGGAGTCGTTTCCCATACTCCAGCGAGGTTCAACATTTGGATCCCCATTATGGCCTACTGCTGGACAGATTTAACATTGTTTGGGCCGTAACCACCAGCCGGGGTGAGGTATTGAAGCGCAATTACTTTGACGAATACAACATCGAGGCCAAGAGCGTCGGCAAATTTTGCGGAGGCTTTATGGTAATCGGGGCTGTTTGTGCGTTTTTTGTCTTTTTCTACAACGAACGCCGGCTTCGGGCCGGGACGCTCCCGGCAGAAGAAATGATGCCCATCCGCACCCGGCAGTTGATTCTCATCGGCAGCTTGGTGGGATATTTGGTGTTCTGTGTTGCAGTGGTTTTCCCGTTATTGTCGGGCAAATTGCCCGGTTGGGTACTGATGTTGATCTGGGTTTTGGGTGGCGGTTTGCTTGGCAATGGCATCGTCTCCTATTTTCGCAAGCACCCGCCCAGGTCGTGAACTAACTCGCTTAACTTTCAAGATGATTGCTTGGTTGAAAAGCACTTTGCCCAACGCGTCTTCTTTGTCGAGCGCGAAATCGGGCGTTTGGTGTCGAGGTGCGCCAGCACATAGAGGAGTTGGAAATTCAGCGCGGGGTCCAGGTGTTTCCCGGCCAGTTCCAGAAAATCCCACCATCCGTCGTAGGCCAGGCTCATCGTCAGTTTGGTCTTTGGATTGGCAGTTCTGAAAATCACCTTGTTGTCGTCCGGTTTGATGTGGAAGCCGGCAATTTCCTTCCAGCCGAACCGGGTCTGGCGGCCAAAGAGGTCAGATTTCGTCACGCCCTCGTCGTTGATAATGACGAATTCGCGGAACGCCTGCAGCGGCGCGAGGATGAAGACAAGGGTGATGCCGGCCCAGACGATTTTGATGAGCAGGACGACCCATGGCGGTTTGTCCGCGAACAGGCCAGGGACAAAATAGAGCGCGAAGGAAATCGAAAGCATGAACAGGGAGAAGAAACAAATCACGCCGCGATAGGCCGCGGTGTAGCTCATGCGCGTGCCGCGATGGTAATGGTCCATCGTCCCGCGCGGCTTCGCCTTTTTGCGATACCAGCGGTTGAGTTGTTTGACCAGTGCTTGAGCTACGCCGGGGTCAACCATGGATTGCTTTGCGCGTCAGCCCCTGTGCGCCTCCTTCGCCCGAGTGTCTTTGAGCGTGATGGTGCGATTGAGAACCAGTTGAGGGTTGTTGGTTGAGAGTTGAGAGTCGGAATCCAGCGCGAAGCAGGCGAGGCGTTCGAATTGATTTTCAGAATGGCGCGGGTTGGCCATAGAGCCTTTGAAAGAGTTGGCGCTGTAATTCGCCTGGCGAAAGCCCGCCGGGAAGCGAGGCCAGAACCATCGCGCGGGCGGCGTCGAACATGCGCGCGCCCATGATAAACCGTTCCTCGGCAGAGCGGGCCATCAGCTTTTGCCGGACGAGTTCGGCGATTTCTGGCGGCGTGTCAGTCATGTGAACTTTCCTGCCACAATTTATCCAATCCTAATTCGTGTGTCCCTCGCTCGATGTAAGCACAGTCGCAGCCGGTGGAAACAAGGTTCTTCACGTCACGGAGATGCAGTTCGGAGTGCGAGTCTTTCGCCCAAAACAGTTTCGAGATGATGAGGTCTTCCTTGCTGACGATCCACGTCTCGAAGTCTTGGATTTTGATCCGCTGGCGGCGGTTAAACTCGGTCAGCCGATACGCACATTGCTTGCGGACGATGCAGTCCACTTTGATGACGCTTTCTTGGTGGATGAGGTTGAAGAGCGATTGGTGCGCGATGGCACTGTCCACCGCTTCGCGCGAAACGTAGTAGTCGGGGCTGAACAGACGAACCACGCGCTCGGCGTCGCCGGAACGCAGCGCGACCACGACATCAATGTCGCGGGTCATGCGCGGCTGGGCGTAGTAGTTCATCGCCATCGAACCCGTGAGCATGTAGCCGATGTCCGCCGCGTCGAGTCGCGCGGAAACGTCGCGGACGATGTCGAGTTCGTTTTGCATCGGAATTGAGACTCGCGAGGACGCTCGCCCCACCGGGTCAAGTTTTCTGCGCTTCCTTCGCCCAGGTGTCTTTGAGCGTGATGGTACGATTCAAAATCAATTTTGAATTTTGAGTTTTGAGTTTCGAGTCGGAATCAATGACGAAATATCCCAACCGCTCGAACTGGTAACGCAACTCCGGCTGCGCGTCTTTCAAGGACGGCTCGCATTTGGCGGTGACGATTTCGAGCGAGTGCGGATTAAGGTGCTTTTTGAAATCACCCTCCGAATCCGGTTCGGGCACGGTGAAGAGGCGGTCGTAGAGGCGCACCTCGGCGTCAACCGCGTGCCCGGCGCTGACCCAATGGATCGTGCCCTTCACTTTGCGGCTGGCGGTTGCGCCGCCAGTCTTGCTGTCGAGGTCGGCGGTGCAGCGCAGTTCGACAGTCTTGCCGGCGGCGTCTTTCACCAATTCGTCGCATTTGATGATGTAGGCGTATTTCAAACGGACTTCGCCGCCGGGTTTGAGCCGGAAAAACTTCGGCGGTGGCACTTCCTTGAAATCGTCCTGCTCGATGTAAACCGTGCGGCTGAAGGGGATTTTGCGCGTGCCGGCATTCGGGTCTTCGGGATTGTTGACGGCATCGAGTTCCTCGGTTTTGCCTTCGGGATAGTTGGTGATGACGACTCTGATGGGGCGCAGCACCACGAGGCGGCGAAGGGCGCGTTTATTCAAGTCCTCGCGGATGGCGTGTTCCAGCACGGCCACGTCGGTGAGGCCGTTGTATTTCGTGATGCCGATGTTGTAGGCGAAGGCGCGCAACGCTTCCGCCGTGACACCGCGGCGGCGGATGCCGCTGATGGTCGGCATGCGAGGATCGTCCCAGCCGGACACGAGTTTTTCGTTCACGAGCCGCATCAGCTTGCGTTTGCTCATCACGGTGTAGCCGAGGCTGAGCCGGGCAAACTCGTATTGATGCGGCAGCGGACGCGGCAGGTCGAGGTTCTCCAGAATCCAATCGTAAAGCGGGCGGTGGACCTCAAACTCCAGTGTGCAGATGCTGTGCGTGATGCCTTCGATGTAATCGCTCAGGCAATGGGCGAAGTCATACATCGGATAGACGCACCATTTGTCGCCGGTGTGATGATGCTCGGCGTGGCGGATGCGGTAAATGAGCGGATCGCGCATCCAGATGTTCGGCGAGGCGACGTCAATCTTCGCGCGGAGGGTGCGCGTGCCGTCGGGGAACTCGCCGTTCTTCATGCGCGTGAAGAGGTCGAGGTTCTCGGCGACGCTGCGGTTGCGGAACGGGCTTTCTTTCGCGTTGCGGCGGTATTCGTCGGTTTCGTCCGGCGTCAGGTCGCAGACGTAAGCCTTGCCCTTCTTGATGAGCGCGACGGCGTATTCGTAGAGTTGGTCGAAGTAATCGGAGGCGTAGAAAGGCTCCAAGCGTGCTGCCGACATCTTGTCAGCAGGACCATCTTCATTCGCGCGCGTTGCCGGCGAAGAAGAAGTGTGATCTGCCGGCAGGATGCCGGCAGCACGTTGCTGCGAAACGGCCGCAAGGTAGAAATCCTGTTTCCCGTTGCTCGTGATCGTGTCTGGTGTCTTGCCTTTCGGTTTCATGCCGAGACGGTCGTCGGCCCAACCGTTGATAAGCCAACGCACATCTTCGGTGATGGACTCGACATACTCGACGTCTTCCTTCGTCGGGTTGGTGTCGTCCATCCTGAGATTGCAGATGCCGCCGAACTCGCGCGCAATACCGAAATTGAGGCAGATGCTCTTGGCGTGGCCGATGTGCAGGTAGCCGTTCGGCTCGGGCGGAAAGCGCGTGTGAATCTGCGGATACTTTTTCTCGGCGACGTGTTTGGCGACAATGTCGCGAATAAAGTCTGACGGGCGATTCTCGGCGGCGACGGGCGAACCAAGCTTGTTGGCTGTGCTCATTTTCGTGCGCAAGAGAATGGCAGAAATCGAGCGAGGGGCGAGGAAAAATGTGTTGATTGGCCGGCGCGAATCCGGCTAGGATGTCGCTGGTTGCACGAGCGATATGAGCAGGAGTTTGATGTGATTAGATCGGCACAACTCAACTTGATCTTGCTGGCGGCGATTTCCGGAATCGCGCGCCTGGCCGTCGCCGATGTCGTCTCGCCTGGCGCGACGACGGCGCAAAGCCCATTGCCTCCGAAAACCATTTCAATCCCGCTCGAATATCGGGAAGTCAAATTCCCCATCGCGGGCTTCCGGGTTTCACTCACCAGCCGAAATGGCGACCGAAGCACCTCGATCAAGAAGTCGCCCGACACGAAGGGCGCCAAGCTCATCTATGGCGCCATCGAAATGGGCAAGGACCGGATCGCGTTGGCGTGGGACAAGTCCCAACGCAAACTTTATCTTGACCTGAATCGGAATCAGGATTTGACGGATGATCCGGACGGGGTTTTCTCCGCTTCGGGAAAAGGGTCTTACCAGACATTTACCAACATTCATCTCTCGGCCACGAACCCTTCCGGTGAATGGCGGTTACTGATGGACTTGAATTTGTATGATTTTGGAAGGGGTTCCATGGATGGTTACGCGAGCCTGCGTTCGTTTTACGAGGGGCAAGTTGAACTGGCTGGCAAGTCGTGGCAGGTCGGCTATGTCAAAGAGCTGCTGCGCGGAACAAGCTCTGCCGAGAGTGACAGGTTGCTGCTGCGCCCTTGGGAGGCCCGCGCGCAAGCCTTCAGCCTCAATGACCGCTCTGCGGACACGTGCGCGCTCCGCCAAAAACTTTTTTTGCAGGATCAAGCGTACGGCACCAAAGTCTCGTTCGAAAAGGAAGGCGGAGCCTCCAAGCTCAAGCTCGAACTTACCCCGCAACAAACCCCGTTGGGCGAACTCAAACTGAGCGGCGAGTATGTCCATCGTTTGGTCTTAGAAGGCGCGCGAGATTGCACCGCCGTTTTTGACGCGCCGCCCAGCGTGCTCCAGGTCCCGCTTGGGACGTATCACCATGTCCAAGTTCGACTCAAGAAAGGCGATGACGAAGCGTTTGGGGATTTTGACGTCAAGGTTGCTGTCACTGACAAAACCGCTGCGACCCTGCCTGTGGGCGGTCCGCTCACGAACTCGGTGGCGGTTTCTCGTGCTGGCCATGTGCTGCGGCTTTCGTACCAGTTGGTTGGCAGTGGTGGCAAACCGTACGCGCTGGTCTATCAAGGCCAGCGCAAGGCCCCGGAGTTTGCGATCTACAAAGGCGACCGGCGGCTGGCTGGCGGCAAATTCGAGTTTGGGTGAGGCGGCACCTGCTCGTACTCGTGGCGAGTACCGCTCAACGCTTTTGGCAAACTGAAAATCGTCGCGCTGGCCGATCTCGGCCAGTTGGGCAGTAAGACCGGCGCGCCGGTTTACTACAGCGTCAGCCCGCTAAATCTGCTCTCTCCGCTTTTGCCGTGGCTGCTGGTGCTGGCGCTGTTGTTCGCCAGACCGAACCGGTCCGGGCGCGCGTGGTGGGTTTTGGCGCCGCTCCTCGGCGTGCAAGCGTTGGCGGCCGCCCTTGTTACCGCCCTCGCTTTCGTGGGCTCCTCGGGACTGGACTTCTTTGGCCAAGGGTTCGGCAGTCTTAGCTTCGCCTTTGCGGCGCTCTGGCTGCTGCTGCCGTACTTTAGCGGCAAAGGACGGGCAGCGGCGTTCTTCGGGTCGCTGCTGACGATATTGCTCGGCACTATGGCCTTCGGAAGCGCGGCCAACGGGATGAGCGAAGGCTTGGCGTTTTTGATTGCCTTCCTTTTCATAGGATTTAATGCGGCCCTGGCCTTCAGCCTGGCGACGGTCTTTTGCAGAAAATCATGCTCGCAGTTGCGCTTTTTGGTCTGGATGATTGTCTGGCTGCTCGCGTTGTGGCTGGTGACAACGTCGCCTTTCATTGTAATTGCCCTGCTTCAGGTTGGAGTTGCTGCACTTGGTGCGGTCGTGATCGTATTCGTTGCGACCGCGGCCAGCTTCCTGACCTTCCTGCCTTTTCTAATCCTGTCACTGGCAGAACCTTTCTACCGCGCCCGTTTCCAAGCCTTCCTGGGACAGTTGCCTGCGACGCAAGCCGCGCCCGCGCCGCCCGTCGTCCCCGCGCCTTCAGCATAAACATCGAACGGCGCGGAGTGTCACAAACCCAACTTACAAGGTCAGCTTGGCCGCTTGGTGTCCACGCTTTAGCGTGTCAACTCCGCCCGGCCATGATTGGGCTGGACACCAAAACGCTTGCCCGACACACCAACCGGAATCGCTGAGGATTTGGGCGCCCGCGACTTCGTGTATCAGGATTTGATTTTCCGCCCGGAAGGTGTTAAAGACCCCGCAGCTTGGTTGCGTTTTGTGTGGTGCACGCCGACCTTTTCGGCAACGCAGCCATCTTACTGTCGTGAACGGAAACGCACAAAGATTTGGGCGCGTGCGAAAAGACCCGTGCCCCGTAGCTGCCGACGTGAGGAGGCGGTTGAGCTTCGACGAAATGCCAGTTCGATCCGCCTCCTTACGTCGGCGGCTACAATTTCCGGACGCGCTTTTCGACCGCTCCAGCCCCGGAGGTGTGAGGCGACCTGGTGGCGCTCCTGGTCTTCAAAACCAGCGTGGGGCTAAACAAAGTCCCAGGTGGGTTCGATTCCCATCCACCTCCGCCAGTTTCCTCTTTTCTCCTTCTCGTTCTCGTCCTCGTCCTCGTCCTCGGGGGACTGGAGCGCTGGAGTGTTGGAGTATTGGAATGTTGGAATCGGGAATACCATCACTCCGCCACTCCGCCTTGCCTGCGCCAGAAAGGTCAAGCCAGCCATGAAACGCATCCCACAACCACCGGTGAATCCCGCGTCGCGCGACCTGGAACATCACGACTTCCGGCCGGGGTTCATCATCACGCTGATTGGTGCAATTCTGGTTTTCGGGGGTGCGCAGCATTTGACCAACGTGGATACCGTTGAGGGAAGCACCGCTTGGGAAACTCAGTTAATCAAGGCCTTCTCCTCCGGCGGTTTGCAATACGCCGATCAGCTCGCAGCGCCCCCGCCGCCGAAGCTGGATGATCCCGCCGCGGCAGCCGAAGCGCTCGATCGTTGGGCCAGACGCCCAGCCGACGCCTCGGCGCCGAAATGGAAAGTCCGCGTTGATACCAGCGCGAAAACGCCTTGTCCTACCTGAGTGAAATAACTCCCGGCCACGTGGCGTGGCCGCCCCGCTCTCGATGGAATGCCTTGTGCCAAATTCTCAGCCGCGCCCGGCGACTACAGCCGGCTGGAAGCTCTCGCACATTCGCCCGTGGGTCCAAACCGGCTTTCTCGGCGTGTGGCTGGCGCCGGTGGGCCAGTGGTTGCACGGCATTCCCAGTTGCGTGTTTCACTGCTACTCGTGCCCGTTGTCGTCTTTCGCCTGTCCGGTGGGCGTGGCTGCGAACTACGCGGCGCTCCTGCCCGCAGCTTTTGAAGTGCCTTACCTGTTGATCGGCTTGCTGCTGGTCGTCGGCACGCTGGGCGGTTCCATCGTGTGCGGCTGGGCATGCCCGTTCGGGTTCTTGCAGGATCTGCTCGGCAAGATTACGAGCCAAAAAGTGAGCTTGCCGGGTTGGGTCGGTCACACTCGTTACGGGGTGCTGGTGGGACTCGTGATTCTTCTGCCGCTGGTTCTTGGCTTCAAAGGCGTTCCTTTCGAGGACCAGATCGTGTCCATCTGCCGGCTCTGTCCGGCGGGCGCGCTGGAAGCTGGCGTGCCTTATTCGGTTCAGGGCCTGCTCGCCGGCAACGGCTGGATGATGAGCTGGTTCAAGTCGGCAATCCTCTTGTCATTCATCGCCGCCGCTTTATTTGTTCATCGCCCATGGTGCCGCATCTTCTGTCCGCTGGGCGGATTGCTTGCCCTTTTCAACCGCTTCAGCCTGTTCCACCTTCGCTTCAATCCCAAGGAATGTGTCGAGTGCAATCTTTGTCGCAGCCGCTGCTCGATGGGTGTGAAGGTGGACCAGAAAGTCAACGTGGCCGGCTGCATCCGCTGCCTGGAATGTACCACCTGCGGGGCGATCACACCCGCGTTCGCGCTGCCGCAGCACAAACCGGAGGAAACGACTGCCGCCAAATGAGCGGCGGACGGATGTTCGGTGTCCCGCCTTCAGGCGGTATCCGACTCTCACGCTGAAGCGTGGAGACCGGGCCGTTCGGTGTCCCGCCTTCAGGCGGCATCCGGCTCTCACGCTAAAGCGTGGACACCAAACCGTTCGGTGTCCCGCCTTCAGGCGGCATCCGGCTCTCACGCTAAAGTGTGGACACCAAGCCGTTCGGTGTCCCGCCTTCAGGCGGCATCCGGCTCTCACGCGAAAGTGTGGACACCAAGCCGTTCGGTGTCCCGCCTTCAGGCGGCATCCGGCTCTCACGCTAAAGCGTGGACACCAAGCCGTTCGGTGTCCCGCCTTCAGGCGGCCCGGAGTTCGCGCGTGCAAGGGTGGATGTTAGGAGATGTTGCCCCAGCCTCAACCGGTCTCCAGTCAGCACGCTAAAGCGTGGACACCAAACAGGCGCGACTCACGGCGCGTCTGACTCGCCCTGCTGCGCTTTGCGCAGACATTCCTGATAAAACATCTTCACTGGCGCGCCGCCCATGGCAATCGCGCACCACGCGGCCTCGTCCAACTCCGCCTGCGTGATCCCCATCTCCCGGGCCTTCGTGTAGTGCGCTTCTAAGCACGGGTGGCAGCGGCTCTGCACGACGAGGCTGAACAGGATGAGTTCTTTCGTCTTCGCGTCCAGCGCGCCGCCAGCCTGTACCGACCGCAGCAACGCGCCGAAAGCTTTCTGGCATTCGGCGGCTGAAATGGGCGCGCTCTCTTTGCCGAAAACGTCGGCACAGCAATCGTCGTGGTGGGAAGCGGGGGTTGATGCTGATGAATTCATGGGTTTGCTTTCAGGTAAATGAACTTCATGTTCCGTCGTTTGAACCCGCGCCGCGTCCGGCGAGGAAGGCGGGGCCAGGTGCGAATTGAATGACTGGTCAGGAGCGCGGACAGCCATGTCCGCCAGTCTCGGTGATGAACCGGGTGTTCGCGGACAAGGCTGTCCGCGCTCCTTTTCGCCCAAAGCCTGTCCAGCAGTTTCAATCGCGCCCGGCGCAAAAAGAATCCGGCCGGCCGCGCCGTCAACAACTCTGCCGATGACGAAGCCGGTGACAGCGCGCTTCGCAAGGCCGCGCTGAAGCTCGCCCAACCGCTCCGGCGCGATGCCGATGAGCAGCCCGCCCGAAGTCTGTGCGTCAAATCCCAGATTCACGCAGGCCTCGTCCACGCCCGGCTCGACTTCCAAGTCGCCGCTCACGAACTCGCGGTTGCGCTCGACTGCGCCGGGAATGACATCGCTCCGCAGCAATTCCAGAACGCCGTCGAATGCCGGCAGCGCGTCGGCGAAGACCTGCGCAGTCAGTCGGTGCTGCCGCATGACACGCACGAGATGGCCGAACAGGCCGAAGCCCGTGATGTCGGTGCATGCCGAAGCGCCAGCCTCGCGCATGGCATCAGCGGCGGCTTTGTTCAGCGTCGCCATGGACGCCGAGGCCGCAGCCAAACCGTTTGCATGACCACGCCCAATTTGCTGCGCGAAGGCCAACACGCCTGTGCCCAGCGGCTTGGTCAAAACGAGCACATCGCCGACGCGCGGCTTGTCCAAGGCCTCCGCCACGGCGGGATCAATGACGCCTGTGATTGCGAAGCCCAGCTTGATTTCGTCGTCCTTGATGCTGTGGCCCCCGATGAGCGCGACACCGGCTTCGGCCAGCGTTTCCATCGCGCCCACCAACATTCGATACATCGCTTCGCCGTGCAGCGTCTCGGACGGGAACGCGAGAATGCTCAAGGCGGTGCGCGGGTCACCGCCCATCGCGTAGATGTCGGACAGGCAGTTCGCGGCGCAGATGCGGCCGAACAAATGGGGATCATCCACGCATGGAGTGAACACGTCCACGGTTTGCACCAAGCAGAGATTGTCCGCGATGCGGTAGATGGCGGCGTCGTCCGCTGCCGCCAGCCCGGAGACCACCGCGGGATCATTGACCGCCGGCAACCGGCTCAGCACTGCTTCGAGGTCCGCGGGCGCGATCTTGGACGCGCAGCCGGGGTTGCGGACGAGCGCCGTCAGTTTCAACTGTGACAGGTCAATCGGCTCGGGCCGTTCGCCGGCGCAGGGGCAAATTCCTTGGTTACGGAATACGTCACAGGGACACGGGCGACGCGGTTCGCAGATGCAATGACCTAGGCGCATCGAGCGCTCCATCACCTCGCGTCGCCTGGCGAAATCAGTTTTCATTCGAGAGACGCCCCAAGAGAACTCAGAGAACACAGAGAACACAAGGAGAATGCAGGAAGGGAGAATTTCTGCGCTGACATCGGGCGGAGTCCTCGCGGGCCGGAGCGCCGGCTTGGAGCCGGCTTCGGGTGTGCTGAGTGTCAAAAGCTGATTGAAAATCGGCAGTCCGGCGTTCTTACAGGATTCGTACTGCCAAGTTCAAAGCGGAAAGTTGCTGGGGGGTGGCGCCGTTCTTTCACGATTTCTCCCTAGAATTTTATTGCTCTACGTATTGACCGAGGGATAATCGCTGACATGTGGACTCAGGATTCGGGCCAGGAGCAAAGAAGTGCGACGCTCGAACGGCGCGAGCGCTGGCAGCGAGTCCAAGCTCACACAGACCCCAGTGACCGTGACAGAGCGCAGTCGGCGAGGACTTGTGGCACGCCCTCGGGGCGCCGGACCTTCGTTCCCTTGGTTCGACTCACTCGTTGCGCTTTAGGTTGTTAAGCAAAGGAGAACCTCATGAGAGGGCCCGCACTCGTCCCAACTACAATAGGAGAACTCGCTGTCCTCGCGTTTGCTTCGGTGATACTAGCTGGCGCATCTGAAGCGGTCGCCCAACATTGCGCGTTCCCTTTCACGATCCAGGGCGACCGTTTCTATCGCGAGGGCAAGCCGGTCTTTCTCCACATGATCTGCTATCAGCCGTTGGAGCCGGGGCAGGGCTTGTGGAGCCCAATCGAGGAGCGACGCATCCAGGACGACCTGCGCCGAATGCGCGCGTACGTAGGCGGGAGTGATCCAATTCTGTTGCGAGTTTACGCACAACCGACGAATGAAATTCCTCGGATGCCGAAAAGTTTCTACGACGGCATGCGGGAATTGGGTTTTTGGATCGTTCGCGACATCTATCTCTCCACCAATTACGCCGATTTCGCGAACGGCACCAACCAAGGCAAGATCGATCTGGTGATCAACGAGGTGACGAACAACTGCGGCATGGATCGCATCTTCGCATGGGAAATCGGCACCGAAGAATTTCCGACAGACGGAACCTCCGCCGCCCAGATCACGAACTTCCTTTGTCAAATGCGTGACTACATCACAAACAGGGCAAGCCTCGCGGAGCCCGGGCGAGGTGCGACCAACTGGTGGGTAACATGGGGATCCTGGCCACCACGTGATCCGCTCCGTTCGGAGAGCACCCCCATCATTCCAACCTGCCTCGATTACGTTTCGTACAACGCCTACAGCTATGAACCGGAACGAATCCGCGACCATCAGCCTGGTCCGGTGACGGGAACACCCTACCAAGGCTATCTGGCCGCCTTGAAAGAGCGTTACCCAGACAAACCGCTGGTGGTTTCGGAAACCGGCTTGGCAGACAGCCCCTCAGCGGAAGGTGTCCATACCAACCTCCGCACGTGGTACCCGGTTTACCGGAAAGGTGGATTGACGAACGCCCAAGTGGCGGAAGGCCTGGCCGACCGGTACTGGGACGCCCGCCTCCTGACCAATATCGCGGGGATCAGCTACTTTGAGTGGAACGATGAATGGTGGAAACCCGACAATGCGAATATTGGCATCCATGACGATAGGCCGGAAGAATGGTTCGGGTTGACGCGCTTTGAAACCAACGTAAGTCCACCGGAAGCCCGCTTCAAACTCCAACAGGAAACCGTCCGCGACCTCTTTACACTTCGGTTCCGCACTAACTGCTCGGGCTTCAGTTTGACCGCCAGCCATACCAATCTGCCTATAGACGGCTTTGCCACGATGCAAGCCATCCTACCCTCCAACACGCCCGCACCACTCCGCTTTCGTTGGGAAGCCAGTCGGGGTTACATCACCGGCGATTCTGAGGCGGTCCAATTTTGCGCCGGGGGGCGCGCGTTAGGCCCCGCTAAGGTGACGGCAGTAGCCATTGATGCCAGTCATCAAGTGTGGACTCGGTCCACCACAATCAACATCCAGACGTCAGGCCCTCCTAGCATTGAGTTGTTGACCTTGGGGCTCGGGGCGCATAGCCAGGCCAGCGCTTCCGGGCGAGTCCGGAACGTTAACTTGGACGACTGCAAGGTGGTTGTGTACATCCAGTGCGAGGACGAAAAGCATTTGCAGCCCTACACAGACATGCCGTCGGTCTGGGTGCGGCCCGACGGCTATTGGTGGACCCCGGTGATTAACCTATGCACCGGCAAACTTGCGGTTTGCTTGGCTGATAAATCGTACGACCCGACGAATTTGGCGCCAGAGGAATGGCCGCCAGACGCGATTGCCCCGACGGTTTTGACCAATGCCAATGACCTCGACAACGATCTCTTGCCGGATGCTTGGGAAACGAATCATTTTGGTGGTACAGATTTTGGCCGCTACGATGATCGAGACGGCGATGGGGCGAACCTGCTTGAGGAGTTTTTGGCAGGCAGGTCTCCGACAATCCCCGACAACGACCTTGGCGACGGCTTACCCGACAACTGGGAGCTGCACTTTTTCGGCCATCTCGACTACGGCCCGAGTAACGACCCAGACGGTGACGGGCTGGACAATGCGACGGAGCTCAGACTGGGCCTGCATCCGGGCAGGACAGCAGTGGATCGTGACCGAGACCGGCTGCCGGACTTGTGGGAACTCAGGTGGTTCGGGAGCCTCGCCGCAGAGCCAACAGACAATTTCAACTGCGACGGATGGAACTACCTGGATGATTATGAACTGGGTTACGATCCCCCGCCTCTGTTGCGTCTCGGGATTCGGCGAGCGAGTGACGACTGTGTTGAATTGTCGTGGCCGACCAATGCGGCGTGCTTCTCTCTGTGGTCCACCGTTGGTCTGAATCAAGGGGCGGCTTGGACTGAAGTGGCCAATGCACGAGCTACCAATGGGAACCAATTTGTTGTTACTGTGTGCGGCTTGACCAACAGCAGCGGCTTCTTTCGTCTGCGGCGTTGAGCCTGAAATTCAGATGCCAGAGGGCACGATTTTATGAAAACACGTTTACATGCGGGATACGCTTGCGAAGGTGGGCGCAAACGGGGATTCTTTCTCCGCAAAGTGTGGCGGCTCCCCGTTTCGCACCCGCTGGTCGTGCTGGCCTCTCTCGCGCTTCAGCCAGGGGGCTTCGCTGCTCACCAGTCCGCAGCGTGGCCACAACGAAGTTTCCTCACTACAACGGAATCTCTATGATCTCGCAACGAGGTGCGCGATGAAAAAGCAAATTCTTGCGTTTGGATTAGTTGCCTGCTCCTGCCTGTTCACTGCCCATGCCGATTTGACCAATGGCGTAGTGGCGTCGGCCTTTTCGGTTGCCTGCGGGCAAGCATACGTCGAAGGCGAATTGCTGGTGAAATACAGAGGGGGCCAAAGGGAGATGGCGCAAAGCGCGCGAACGAAGACTTCAAGCACACGGTGAAGCGGGATCTGATGCATGTGGGGTGGTCCCAAATCAAATTGCCGGCGGGGACCACCGTGGAGGTGGCACTCCCAAAATATAGGAAGCATCCGGATGTAATCGGGGCGGAAGCGAATGTTATCTTCAGAGCTTGCGGGCCCGTGGTTCCAAATGACCCGATGTATCCTCAGCAGTGGGGCTTGGCGGCCATCTGTGCGCCTTATGCGTGGGGTGTTTCCACCGGCAGCACCAATGTGGTGGTCGCGGTCATTGACAGCGGCATAAACTACAATCACGAAGAGTTGGCGCCGAACATGTGGCGAAATCCCGGTGAAATCCCTGGCAATGGGATTGATGACGACGGCAATGGCCATGTCGATGATGTGTATGGAGTGGATTTCGTAAACGATGATAGCGACCCAATGGATGAAGGTGGTCCCCCCGGCATCTACCACGGCACTGGCATTGCCGGAATCATCGGTGCGCTTGGGAACAACGGGATAGGTGTGTGTGGGCTGAATTGGGATATTCGATTGATGGCGCTTCGGTGCTTCAGAACAGACGGCCAGGGCTATATGTATGATGCCGCTTCAGCAATGGATTACGTAGTTGAAATGAAGCAACGTGGTGTCAACGTCAAGGCTGTGAACCTGAGCTTTGGAGGCACCTCAAGCTCCTGCGGGATTCTTTACCCCAACTGCCTTATTGATGCGATTAATGCCCTGGCTGCAGTCGAAATTGTTGCTGTGGCAGGGGCTGGCAATGATTCGACAGATCTTGAGCAAACTCCATTTTACCCGGCCGCCTTCGATTCCTCAAACATCATCTCCGTAGCTGCCTCGACTGGGAACGACGCATTAGCAGATTTTTCGAACTGGGGCTTGATCTCAGTGGATTTGGCAGCTCCAGGAAGCGCCATCCGGATGGCATCCGGGCCCGGACCTACAAACTATACGGAAGGCAGGGGCACCTCATACGCCACTCCTTTCGTGGCAGGCGCGGTGGGCTTGCTGGCGGCTGTCTACCCGGAGGCGACCGTGGCGCAGTTGAAGGCGGCCATTCTTGATTCGGTTGATGTAATGCCAGCCCTACAAGGTAAGGTGCTCACCGGAGGCCAACTGAACATCGGTCGGGCCTTGTTGAACCTCAAGTCGAACGAGCCTCCGGTGGTCGTTTCTGAGCCGCAGAATAGAACGGTACTGCCCGGCGGGAGCGTCACGGTCAGGGCTTCCTTTGCCGGAACACCGGATTTGCACTACCAGTGGTACCAGGGAGACACAGCTCTATCCGGAGAAACCAATGCGTTTCTGACACTCACCAATATCAGCACTGCGCAATGGGGTTTTTGCGTCCAAGCGACCAACGCGTTCGGGCAAGGAAACAGCAGCCCGGTTGAAGTTGCACTACAGGGAGTGCACGTGCCCATTGTGGCCTGGGGAGCCAACAACTATGGCCAGTGCAATGTTCCTTGGGACTTGACAAATGTGGCCGCCATAGCCGGCGGACGCTGGCATAGCATGGTTCTCCATCCTGACGGCAAAGTAAGCGAGTGGGGAAACGAGCACTATGGTCAGGGAGATGTACCGACGGCATTGTCAAACATAGTGGCCGTGTCGGCTGGCGCATATCACAATTTGGCGCTTCGAACCAATGGAACCGTTGTTGCATGGGGAGAGAACGGTGACGGACAGATTGATGTGCCAACCAACCTGACAGACGTGGTAGCTATTTCGGCGGGGCAGTATCATAACCTTGCTTTGAAACAAAACGGAGAGGTGGTAGCGTGGGGATGGAATGACTCCAATCAGAGTACGGTCCCAAGCGGATTGGGGAACGTAAAAGCGATCTCCGCTGGATATTCGCACTCGTTAGCTCTTCTTAGCCGGAACGATTCAGTTGGAGGCGGTTTTTACATGACTTGTGAAGTGGGGTTTTGATTCGGTTTGACCGGCTCACGCTTGCAGTGAGCCAATTGCATGGCAGTTGGGCGGCGCGGTCAGTTTG
>Ga0315289_10006997_pt1 | contig 16522 bp, 13 predicted proteins | sample YL17G11_40_MG_FD_203452 | JGI IMG/M metagenome (GOLD analysis project Ga0315289, IMG submission 203452) | Sediment microbial communities from Yellowstone Lake, YNP, Wyoming, USA - YL17G11_40 | ecosystem: Environmental > Aquatic > Freshwater > Lake > Sediment | place: USA: Wyoming | collected... | reverse complement strand
AGGCTGAGGGAGACAACCAGTTTGAGCTAGGATAGACATGGACGGGACCTCCTTCGGACTGAGTGTTTACTTGCACACTCACCTTATCCGAAGTGCCCCGTCTTACACACTTAATGGATCACTAGTGTCGTGGGGTACCCCGCTCATGCGGTGAGCGAGCGCTGTGGCAAGGGGTACCTCAGTTATGAGGTGAATCTAGAGTCGTGGTACCCCAATAGTTGTCATTCATAACTCCAGATTGAGAGTCCGAAGGCCATTCTCTCGGGGTGGCAGCATGCGGTGCGCCGAGTTCAACTCTGACTCTATCCGAAGTTGTGCGCCTCCGGCACCTCCGACGATTGGCTGTCCCCCTCTGAACTCGCGATTCTGTGCCCACGGCTGCAGAAGTGCTAGTTCGCCTCGGGAGCGACCAGCGAGCGAGAGAACGTCAGTGCTTCGAACTCCTCTGCCAGCAGGTTTGTGGTGCCGTCCCGCCGCTCGAGGCGGCCGCGCACGCGAATGAAGGGCTCGGTCCGCACCAGCAAGCGGTAGCGGGTGTACAGGACGGGCCAGACGACCACGTTCGCCATCCCATACTCGTCCTCCAGGTGCAGGAAGACGAAGCCTTTGGCCGTCTCCGGCCGCTGCCGGCAGACGACTAGGCCCGCCACGTTCACGATCGACCCTTCCGCGATGCCCGACAGGTGGGCGGTGCCAACGACACCCTCGCCCAGGTAGGGGCGCAGGAACTGCATGGGGTGGTAGGAGGGCGAGAGGTTGAGGACAGCGTAGTCGGCCTTGAGGCGCTCCCATTCGGTAAGGTCTGGCAGCGGCGCCTCCTCCTGGGCCGTGGGCAGGGGCAGCGGGAACCGCACGCTGGGCGGGCGGTAGACGAGGCCGATCTGCCAGAGCAGCTCCCGCTGGCTGGCGGACGGCTCGTCTGGGAGACCGAAGCCGTCGAAGGCACCGACCTGGATGAGGCTCTCGATGCCGTCTCGCTTCAGCGCTGCCTTCCCGTCTGACAGCCCCAGTCGCCGCATAAGGTTCGTCAGCGACCGGTACTCGCCGCGTTCGGCCCGCTCTCGCTCGATGCGCCGGGCGGGGTCGGCGCCGACGTTCTTCGCGTAGACGAAGCCGATTCGCAACGCCTCTCGACCGTCCGGCAGCAGCTCGACGGTGCACCTGGCGCCGCTGCGGTTTACGTCGGGCGACAGCACCTCGATGCCGTGACGCTTGGCATCGTTGGTGAGCACGGGTCGCAGTTGGAGGCCGGTGGTGGCGCTGGTGGAGGTGGTGGCGGAGGGCGTGGTGACGGCGCCCAAGAGGCCAGCGAAACGGAGGGCGGCCGCCTCGCTCACGCGCTCCCACTTGCCCTCCCTGTGTCTCCCTCCCTTCTCAGGGGATACTGGACCCTTGGCGGACGGCGCATCTGGAGGGAATAGCGGCCGCCCATTTGGTGGCCTCGGGGGCCGGAACCGGGCCAAAGGCGTTAGTCTGGGGATATCCCCCGACTCCTCTTGGCGCAGGACCGCCCCGTCCGTGACGTAGAGGTTGAAGGAGCAGTTCCTCTGGCAGCGGCGGCTGAGAATGCCGGTGCCCTTGACGACCCTGTCCGACCCCCACCCTGCCCTACAGATGTCCCATGAAGCTCGACGGCCTGCCGCCTCAGCCGTAGTCAAACGCGCCTGGAGCGGCAGGGCCTCACGCCCTTCCCCGGTACCCCGCTCTGTCGGCCGCCACGTCCATGTCCGCAGTAAGGACACGTTCCGCCGCAAGCAGGCGCTCTCCCGCGATGCCACGCAGGTCAATCGTCTTCAGGTACCGGCGACATCGCTCACAGACGCTCAGGCGGTAAAGCTCGTCATCGCTCGGATAGTAGGCGACCTGTGCAGGTTCCTCATTGCCGCAAAAGGGGCAACCCAGGCGGCGGAACGTCCACTCGTGGTCGCAGCGTGAGCAGAGGAGCCGTCTCCCGCCATGGCCCCTCTCCAGAGCAGCCATGTCCGGCTCGCTGCCGCAGATGGGACAATAGGCGCGGTACCACTTGCCGTCGTCCACCAGGGGAGCCAGGGCCTGAGCCTGCATCCGCAGGAAGGGGCGCAGCGCGCTGCTGAAGATGAAGCTGAGCAGGCCGCGGTCGATCTCAGCACGATCGCTGCCCGGGATGCGGCCGCTGCGCAGGTACTCGACGGCGAGCGACCTAACCTGCTGGTGCCGTTCGTGGAGCCAGGCATGCACCTGCGCCAGAGCTTTCACCCGCTCGCGCCTGTGCTCGGCGATGGCAAAGCCTATGCGGGCGCAAAGCTCGGCCAGGGCTTGGGCGTCGGTTTCCAGTTCATCCGGCCCGAGCAAAGGGCGCCCCTCCTCGAGCCGGACCCGGGCTTCGTCGACTGTGGGCGTGTGCTCAGGTGGCGGCCCCTGTACGCGCTCTTGAATCTCAAGCAGAGCGCAATACAGGTTGATGGTGTCGGCCAGCTCAGGGCGCCTTGCCGCCCCCTCTTTCAACGCCCTGACGATTTCGCCATAGCCAACCATGATCCGCTACTACTCTAGGACACCAGCAACTAAGGTGAACGGCGGCCCAGTTGGGCTGCTTTTCACTGCCTGGATGCCGACCAGCCTACTCGGAAGCCTCGCCATGGGCCGGCTGGCTGAACAGTGGGAAGTAGTGGGCCACCAGGTAGAAGACCAGCGCCAGGCCGGCCCACAAGCCCACCGTGAAGCCGATCTCCAACACGTGCGGCACGTAGTCCAGCGCGTCTTCAGGCCGGGCCCAGGCGATGATGCTAACGTTCACGCGATTGAACATGAGCCCGAAGGCGACCATCAGCGCGGCGATGAACCTCAGGGTACCGTTCTCGCGCACCGCCTTAAACATGAACAGGACCATCGGAATGATGACACCCATGAAGATCTCCGCCAGGAACACGGCGCTGTCCCGCGAGCCGTTGAACATCAAGTCGAACTCGCGTGCCCCTATCAACTCCCCCAACTTCACGACGAGGTAGAAGCCAAGCAGAAACGGCAGAGCCTTTGCCAGCGGCGGCAGTAGGTGGTCCAGCTTCCGGCCGAACACCCTCTGGCTGAAGGTGGCCGCTATGATCACAACCGCCGGCCCCACATAGACCGCCGACAGGAAGAAGAAGAGCGGCAGCAGCGGCGTGTACCACAGCTTGTTCAACTGGTCAGGCACGTTCAGGAACAGCGACCCCAGCGAGGACTGATGGAGAGTCGACAGCACAGTGCCGCCGATGACCAGCGGTATGACGACCGCGTGCACAACGCCCTCGGCGCGCTTGAGCCCGAACCGCTCGAACACCGCCGGGCTGAACTCGAACAACATCACTGTCAGGTAGAGCATCACGCACCAGGCGACCTCGAACAGCGGCGACTCGGGGGCCCAGTAGAAGACGGGGAAGATGATGCGCTCCGGGTGCCCGAGGTCGATGAGGAGGGAGAACACTGACGAGACATAGCCGAGTATCCCAACCAGGATCGCCATGCGGGCAAGAGGGCGGTACTTCTCCTGGCCGAGCATGTACACGGCGAACGCCGTCGTGAACCCGCTGGCGCCGAGGGCGATGCCGACCAGCGTGTTGAACCCCTTCCAGACTCCCCATCCGTAGTTGTCGTTCAGGTTGGTAACCAGCCCCCACCCTGTGGCCAGCCGGATGACGAATACGGCCGCTGCGAGTGCCGCCAGCATCGCCAGGATCACCAGGGCCACCGGCGGGCGCGTCAGCGGGAAAGGCAGCTCGGTCAGGTTCAGCCAGGGGCGTTCCCTGACCCCGGTGGGTGGTCCTTCGCTGCCTGCGGTTGCCATGGAAGCCTCCTTCATCCCTCTAGTCCTCTGCGCCCTTCCCGCTCTTCGCGCCGGCCATCTTCTGGCGGCGCTTGGCTATCCAGTAGAAGCCGGTGAGACCGACGATAAGGCCCGCCGCGGCGATGGGGGTCGCAAACATAGCGTCCTCCGCCCGTGCGGGGACCGGCTTGTCTCCCAGATTAGTGGGCAGGCCGAGGTGCTCGAACGGGACGTGCGAGATGTAGAGGACGTGTGTACCGCCTGCCTCGTGCTTGCCGTAGACATGCTGGACGTAGACGTCCGGGTACTTCTGGGTCCGCTCTTCCGCGTAAGAGATCAGCTCTGCTCGCTCGCCGTACTTAAGGGCACCCGTTGGGCACGTCTGGACGCAGGCCGGCTCCCGCCCCGCCTCAAGCCGGTCGGAGCAGAAATTGCATTTCTTGATCAGCGGCCCGGAGATCATGTTCTGGTCCCACTGGAAAGTCGGGATTTCAAATGGGCAGGCGAGCATACAGTAGCGGCAGCCAAAGCAGCGGTCGGCGCGGTAAAGCACGGGGCCTTCCTCCGTCTTGTGAAGCGCTTCCAGGGGGCAGGCCGATGCGCAGGCGGGGTGCTCGCAGTGCATGCAGGCACGCCTGCCGAAGACGAACTTGACCGAGCCGTCCTCCTGCTCCACCTCTCTGAACTTCATCAACAACCACGTCTCGGCGGTAAGCCGGGGCGGGTTCTGATAGCTGCCGGTGTTCTCTGTCTCCGTGCCCGGCAGGTCGTTCCATTGCTTGCAGGCGACCTGGCAGCCACGGCAGCCTGTGCACAGGTGGGCGTCAAACAGTATCGCGTGGCTCATGTCCCTACGCCTTCCTGATGTCTACAGAGAAAGCCTTGTATTCCGGAATCATGGCGTTGCCGTCCCCGACGTGGGGTGTCAGGTCATTGGCGACGGGTCCGGTGGCCAGCCCCTGCCAGCCGTAGTGCCATGGCATCCCCACCTCATGTACCTTCTTGCCATTTATATAAAAGGGTTTCCAGCGGGCGGTAACCATCGCCACCATCTGGATCTCCCCCCGTGCTGACGACACGATCACCTGGTCGCCGTTCTTGATATCCTTTTCTTCGGCCAGTTCCTTGCTGATCTCCACGAACATGTTGGGCTGGCATTCGGCGAGCCAGGGAAGGGTGCGCGACATGGTGCCGGTCTGCCACATCTCCGTCAAGCGGTAGGTCGTGCAGACTATCGGGAACTTCTCGGCTGCACCCACCGCGTCGCCGACGTCCTTGTCTGCATCGGTGTTCCAGACCTTGATGATGGGGTTTCTCTGTACGCCGGACATCTGGTTGTTGACCGGCGATTCAACAGGCTCGTAGTGCTCTGGGAAAGGCCCATCCTTGCAGCCTGAAGGGGTGAACAGCCAGCCTCTGCCGTCGGACTGCATGATGAACGCGTCGGTGCCGCTGTGGCCGGCAAGGCCGGTCTTGGCCGGGTCGGCCTCTGTCGTTGGCGCCTTGGTATCGGGGAAGTCCGGCACATCATAGCCGACCCACTTGCCAAGGATGGGCTTGCCCTCGGGGTCCTTCTTGCCGCTGTCGGCGGTGGCGTCCCACCAGATGACCTTCTTGTTCTCGGCCCAAGGGGTGCCGTCCGGCTTGGCAGAGGCGCGGTTGTAGAGGATGCGCCGGTTGGCGGGCCACGTCCAGCCCCAGTAGGGGTAGAACCCCATGTCCCCGGGATCCTTCTGCCCACGCCGCTTCACAGAAGGCATCTCGTTGCCGTCCCCGTCGTCCCGCGGATAGAAGTAGCCGCCGTTGATCCAGCAGCCGCAGGCGATGTTCGTCGGGTCAGCGGCACTGGCAATCTTGGCGAAAGCGTCCAGAAGCTCGCCCTTCTTCACCAGCAGGCTTCCGGCCGAATCCTTGACGTCCTCCACGGCATAGCCGTTGATCTCGCGGGCCACGAGCTCCACATCCGGCGGGTCGCCGTAATCCCAGGCCAGGTCGAGAATGGGACGGTCCTTGGCCTCTGTTGAGCCCTTGTAGGCGTCCTTGACGGCCTTGGCGAGCTGGCTGAGGATCCAGAGGTCCTCTTTCGCCTCACCGGGCGCCGCCGCCACCTTGGGACGCCACTGCATGCGCCGGCCACTGGTGACGATGCTGCCCGCCTTCTCGATGGCATCCACCGCCGGCAGCAAGAACACCTCGGTCTGAACATCGGTGGGGTTGAGGCCGGGGCCCTTCCAGAAGCTGGCGGTCTCCGTCTCGAACAGGTCCATTGCCACGAGCCAGTCGAGATTCTCCAAGGCCTTGCGTTCGAGCCGGGAGTTGGGACCGCCCACGGCCGGATTCTGCCCCATACAGACCAGTCCCTTGATAGTGCCTGCGTACATTGCCTCGAAGAGGCTGATCCAGGAGTAGTCGCCGCTGCTCTTGGGAAGGTAGTCATAGGCGTAGCCGTTGTCCGCTTTGGCGGCATCGCCGTACCACGCTCTCATCAGGGACTTCAAGAACGCCGGCCCGTTAGACCAGTAGCTGGTCTTGCTGAAGCGTTTCGTGTACGTCTCAAAATCAACGTCTTTGTCCGTTGGGCTGCCCAGGTAACCGGGAAGGTTGTGGTACAGCAATCCCATGTCTGTGGAGCCCTGGACGTTCGACTCGCCGCGCAGGGCGCTGATGCCGCCGCCCGGCATGCCGATGTTACCCAAGAGAAGCTGCAGGATGGCGATCGACCGCACGTTCTGGGTGCCGACGGTGTGCTGCGTCTGCCCCATGGCGTAGAAGATGGCGCCTGTCTTGTCGAGGGCGGAGCAGGTGCCGCAGTACATCTCCGCTACCTTGAGGAAGTCTTCCTGAGGCGTCCCGCATATCTTCTCTACCCTTTCCGGCGTGTAGCGGGCATAGTGCTTCTTGAAGTGCGCGAAGACGCAGTTGGGATCGTCCAGGCTTTCCACCCGCTTGGGGACAGTTACTTCTTTCTCGACCTGCCGCTCCTCACCTGTCTGCGGATCCTTCTCAGTGACTGTGACAACCTTCGTCTCAGTCTGGTACTGCCAGGTCTTGGTATCGTACGTTCTCTCTTCGGGATCGTAGCCGGAGAAGACTCCGTCCAGATCACCGGGACCCTTGAAGTCCGGATTGATCAGGGTGAGAGCGTTGGTGTAATACGTGATGTATTCTTCGTTGTAGAGCTTGTTCTGCAGGGCGTAGTTGATGAGGGCGCCCCAGAAGACGATGTCTGTGCCCGAGCGCAGAGAGGTGTAAAAGTCGGCTGTGGCTGCTGTGCGGGTGAAGCGAGGGTCAACGACGATCAGCTTGGCGCCGTTCTTGTCACGCGCATGGTTGATCCAGCTCATGGAGGCGGGGTGATTCTCCGCTGGGTTGGCGCCCATGACCAGGACGCAGTCGGAGTTCTTGACGTCGACCCAGTCATTGGTCATGGCACCGCGTCCACCCGTGGGGCCGATACCGGCCACCGAGGGGGAGTGTCAGATGCGGGCCTGGTGTTCCAGGTAGACTACGCCTAGAGAGCGCGCCAGCTTGGACGAGAGATAGCATTCCTCGCTGTTGTTGGCGGCGCCGCCTAGCCAGGCTATGCCCTCCGTGCGGTTGACGGAAACGTCGTTTTCCCCAACCTTCGCCGTTGCGACCCAGGTCTCATCACGGGTGTCCTGTATCCTCTTCGCGATCTCGCCGATGGCCCAGTCCCAGGACTTCTCCTCCCACTCCTCGGAGCCGGGGGCGCGATACTTGACGCTATGTAGGCGGAGCGGGCTCGTGGAGAGCTGGCGTACGGCAATGGACTTGGGGTCGAGGACGCCGCGGTTCACGATGTGGTCGGGGTCTCCCTCGGCGTTGATGACGTGGCCTTCTTCATCGGTGGCGATAACGAGGCCACACCCGCAGGAGCAGTAGGGGCAGATAGTGTAGCTCTCCCCGATCTTCTTGTGGAGCTCAAAACCGGCCGCGCTCTCCGTAGGTCCCAGGCCGGCAGCTAGGAGCAGGCTGCTGCCGCCTGCGCCCGCAGTGGATAACTTGAGGAAATCCCTTCGGCTCAGTCTACCCATATCCTAACCTCCTAGTCACAAGCACCAGGCATCTGGCCTTCTCGAGCGCAGTTTGCGCTTATGCTCACTTTCACACTGTTCCCTACCCCTATGCCACCGGTCTTGCTCTTCCTGAGCGGCGGCGGCAAGGGAGAGTCGAGATGGGGCAAGTGCCTGTCTGGGCAGTTGGGTATTACCCCAGATGCGCGCGTCCTGCAGGGAAAAGCCGTGTAAGTCGGAGGCGCTGTGACAAAAAGCACTACCCAGGCTTGAGGGTACTTCACTGCATGCTTGTGAGCAAGACCCCATGTAAGTCAGGGCGAACCGCAGCGGAGTCGGCAAGGACGCGGCAGATCACGTTCGGCGGCGCCCAGCCCTGGCAGAGGAAAGGAGGCGCCAGGAGCGACATCGCAGCGCAAGCGGCGCGCTACTTCAGGAGAGGCGACGCGGCAGAAGACTGGAGGACGGGTCGTGACCCCTCAGCGCCGGCCGAGCTTCTCCTTCAGATCGATGATGGCAGCCAGTGTCACAGCGGCACCAAGACTGGCGAGAAGTCCGACGGCCAGCATCATGAAGAAATAGAGTCCGTTTTGCACGAGTACCCTCTCTCGGTTAGGCTTGCGTGTCGATAGAACTGCCAGAAAATGGCCGGCAATCAGTTGAAGGATACCTGACCCCTTGAGGTAAACGTCAAGAGGTGCTAGCAGTAGAAGCATGTCAAGCATTACCGGCATGATCCTGGCCGGCGGCGGCAGCACTCGTTTGGGCCGTGACAAGGCGTCTGAACGGGTGAATGGGCGGCCGCTGGTGCAGTGGGTGGCGGACAGACTGGCGCTGCTGGCCGATGAGATCCTCGTGGTCAAGGCAGCGGGTCAGGAGCTTCCGCCAATAGAGGTGGCCAAGCCGGTGACAGCCGTGGACGATGTTCTGCCGGAGCGGGGGCCCCTGGGCGGCATCTATAGCGGCCTACAGCACGCCTCCCATGACCTATCGATAGCGGTTGGCTGCGATATGCCGATGCTCTCGGTTCCCCTTCTCTGGGAGCTGTGCCTCCTGGCCGAGGGCTACGACGTGGTGATGCCGACCCGGGCAGGACAGCCGCAGCCGCTTCATGCGGTCTACCGTCGGAGCTGCATCCAGCCGATGGGAGAGGAACTGGGGATGGGGAACCTCAGGGTGATAAGCTTCCTGCACGCCGTCCGCGTCCGATACGTCGATGAAGAGATCTGGGCCCGCGAGGACCCCGAGGGCCTGTCGTTCTTCAACGTGAACACAGAGGAGGACCTGCGGCGAGCAGCGCGGCTGGTCAAGCAGCGAAAGCTTCGGCCGGAACGCCACGAGCCGTCGTCCAGCGAGCGCTGATGCCGCGTGGCAGCCCCGGGGAAATTGGCGATGGAGAGCGGCGCTGGCTACCTCGGCGGCTGGCCGCATGATCCGGTCTGTACTGGGTGCCCTGGCTGAGTTCGAGAGGGAGGTAATCACCGACCGCATCAAGGCCGGGCTGGCAGAGAAGGCGCGCTAGGGAGAGCTTCTGGGCCCCTTGCCACTCGGCTACCGTCGCGATGAAACGGGCGCCGTTGTGGCCTCCTGCCCACCCCTTTGGCCGTGACCCTTACCCCCTGTCGGGCGTGGCGGTCTGTGGCTTCGACGCTGCTTCTCTCCTGGGTGTGAAGGCCAGCAAAGCGGGCGAACGCTACATGCGCTGCTCCACGGCGCACCGTCGGGGGCGCCACGCTTGCGCTCAGCCGATGGTGCGCGCGGCTCTCCTGGAGGCCCAGGTCGCCGCCTATGTTGGCGGCATGCGCCTGCCGCCGGAGTACCTGGGTAAAGTGGTAGCAGAGTTACGGAACCGACGCCGGGTGTCCGAGGACGCCGACGAGGTGGAGCGCCTCAGGCGAGAACCGGATCGTTGGCGCCGTCTGCCCGTGATGGGCGAGATAGATGAGGCCAGGCTGCGGGCTGAAACGGCGCCCATCAAGCGGGCCCTGGCCGAAGTGGAGCGGCCTGAGGAGGTCCTGGACGTGGAGCGGGCCGTAAACTACCTGCGCGGTATGGATAGGCTGTGGACGCAGAGCCCCCGCCATCTACAGCGAGAGTTCGCGCGGGAGGTGTTCAACCGGATAGTGGTCAAAGCGGCCCAGGTGATGGCTATTACCCCCAAGCCCGTCTCTGCACCGCTGTTCCTGCTGGATCGCCGGGAGCGATTTGGAGGAAACCTGGGTGTAGTCTGGTACCCCCGGCAGGATTCGAACCTGCAACCACCGGATTAGAAGTCCGATGCTCTATCCATTGAGCTACGGGGGCGCTACTTAGCTTACGAGTCTCGGTGCCTTGTCTCAACCTTGTGGTAGCGGGTTGGGCCATGCCCCCCGCAGCGAACGCCCACGATCTCCATGTCCGCTAGGTCGGGGCTGGTCGTCACATGCCTTTGGACGAGCCGGCCTAGCGGCTGAGCGGCCAGGACCGCCACCATGGCCGAGAGAAGGACGCTCGGGAGCCTCTCAAGACGGCCCCGGTTGCCAACGGCCAGCAGGGATGACCCTCCGGCCAGGAGGCCGGCCACAGCCAGGTTGGTGCCACACAGAGGAGAGACGGCCAGGCCGGCTTCGCCTCGCTTCAGCCGCGCCAGCCCCTCTGCCGCCGACTCCCTCACCCGGTCGGTGGGCACATCGCCGTAGACGTAGAACCCGTTGCGGGTGGCGCGCCCCACCATGCGCACTCCCGGGCCCAGACGCCCCATGAGGATGGAGACGGTCGCGTGCTCCAGGGCGTGGTTCCGCCGCACCGACCCGATTATCTTCCCCAGCATGTGTACCTCCCGCCTAGCTGCCCCTCAGTATAGCAAACCCGGCGCTAGCGGTGGGGCGGCACTGGTCAGTTGTGCGCAACGCCGGGAACACCGATCCGGATGACTGCGGTGCTGGTCACCGCTACCACGTAGGAACGGTTGATGCCCGGGGCCAGGATGGTCACCGACGCCCGGTTCGTGCCCGGCGGCAGTCTCGTCGGGTCCACAGTGACGGTGACAGTTGCGGAGCGTTGGCAAGGAGAGGAGGACGCGCAAGAGAGGTCGGACCCCACAGCGACGCCGGCCAGCGGACTCGCCACCAGCCAGGGCACCGACGGGATCGCCATCCAGGACAGGATTCCCGTTCCGCTGTTCCTGATGGTGAGGCTCGTGCTGCCGGCCCCTGTCTCCGGCGAGTAGCCGATGCTGATGGTGGGCGTGGAGACTGAGAGGCCGGGTGCGCCGAACATGGCGGTGCGCAGGCTCGCTGGCGGCTGCTGTGTCGGGTCACGGTGACCGACCACGCCTGAGGGAGCAGCGGAAGCCTGAGGTGTAATCAGCGACACGGGGTGTGGCGTCGGCGTGGGCACGGCCGCGGCGGACAAGTCGGTGGCGGGGGTCTGGTAGCCGGCCGGATAGGGTGTGGCCGTTGGCCCACTCGCTGACGCTGGCTGGTAGCCGCCGGTTGGCTGCCTGGGGGTGGGGATGTCCATCTTGTCGTAGGGGTAGACGAAGTTCTCCACCTTCAGGGGCTCACGCCAGCGGGGGTCGTTCAGGTCAGGCAGGTCCACGGGCTGCGGTGTCCACAGGTTCACCCCGTTGACCTGCGGCGGGTGCGAGGCGCACCCGAAGATCAACTCCTGGAAAGGGTAGTTGCCACGATTGTGGCCCAGGCCGTCGGTCGAGGGTCCACAGCTATAGGGTACGCGTGGCCAGGCGTCGTATATGGGGTCCATGGGGTGGTTGCTGCGGTTGGCTCCCGGCCCTGTGAAGCCGTTGTAGCCCCAGACAGCGAAGTACCAGTTCTCGATGATGGCCGGATCCCCGCCGGTATCGGTGCCGGCGATGGGCCTCCCCTCGGGGGCCATGTTCCACTTGTCGGCAAGGATGGCCGTGCCACGGGCAACGTTGTAGGCGAAGTGGGTGACCACCAGTGCCTGCTCGGGTGACGGATAGCCCTGTTCGCCGAGGGGTGTTGTCATGCCGCTGGTCACCTGCATGAGTCCGTAACCGCAGTCGAAGGACACCAGTGCCGGTCCTATGGCCTCGAAAGGCACCTGCTGCGAGGCTTGGGTCAGTGCGCTCTCGATCCAGGCAATGGCCTTGAGGAGGACGGGTGGGGCGGTGGCCGATGTGCTGGTGGTGCGGGAGCCTCGCAGGCCCGTCTCCAGGGGCGGCAGGCCGAAGTAGGTGTCGCTGGGCAGCAGCATGTTGAAGGCGGCGAGATCCGTAGCGTTGGTGTAGAGGGAGCGGTTCTCCGGTCCCTCATAGGTGGTTGGGTCCTGTCGGAAGGCGCACCCCGCGCGCACCTTATCGATCCCCGGCGACGGCGTCGCAGCCGCCGTCTCCGGTGTCCCCGTCGCGGGCGTTGCTGTCACTGTCCCCGTCGCCTCTATCCCCAGCACCTCGCTCACCCGCTCCGGAGTCTCGAAGCCGGGCGTCGGCTTTCCCTCGGCCGCTACTTCCTCCTCGCCACGCCCGGACGCCGCAAGGACGGCGACCGCGGCGAGGGCCAGTCCGAGGGCCAGGCTGACGAGGTACAGCTTGGAGGGAGCTCTACTTGTCACCGGCTACCCACCCCACGAAAGAGATCTCGCTTTCCGCCCTTACCTCTTGCCTCTGGCCCTGAGTGTCCAGGAGAACCAGGCGCCAGGGGCCGGGTCCTGACTCCAGGTCGCCCTGGAAGGAGCGAAGCGCCAGAGTGCCGCCATCGGGCGACCAGGCCAGCGGCACGTCGAAGCCCCGTGAGGGAGCCTCCAGGACCTGCGAGCCAGCCGCATCCACGCGCATGGCGGGGGCGGCCCGTTCGCCCAGGGTCAGGCGGCCCAGGGTCAGGTCGCCATCCCGGGGATGCCAGATGGGGTTGAACTCCTGAGTTGGCCGGTCGGCCGCCGGGAGAGCCGGTCGCAGCTTGGGCTTCCCGTCCAGGTCCATGACCATGGCCCGCAGCACAGTCCCCGCCTGGGACTCCTGAGGCGCCAGGAAGGCGAGCCGGGAGCCGTCCGGTGAGAGGTGCCAGTCGCGGGTGAAGTCGTCGCCCAGGTGGGCCAGGAGCGAGGGAGGCCCACCTTCGGCGGGTACCTGCCCCAGCTCAGTCCCGGCGGCGGATAGCTGCGTGTAGTGGAGGCGCTTGCCGTCCGGTGAGAAGCCCACGGGAAAAAGGGCGGCCTCGGCCGTCAGGATGGTCGCCTCGCTGCCAGTCAGCGACACGCGCACGAGTTCGAAGGTGCCTGCGGCGTTCTCCGGCGACCGGCTGCGCCGGAAGACCAGGGAAGCACTGTCGGGCGCCCAGACGGGGGCGATGAGGAGGTCGGCGTCCGTGGCCACTGGACGGGGGTAGGAACCGTCGATCCCCATCACCCACACCTCGGCTGGCGAGTCAGCACTGGCGGCCCTCAGGCCGGGACTGAGTGCGGTGTAGGCGATGTGACGGCCGTCGGGCGAGACGGTGGCATAGATGCCGTAGTGGGCGGCGTGCGGCACCACGGCCACCACCTGGCTCTGAGAAGGCTTGTCGGCGGGGGCCACCCGGAGGGTGTCGGCCTCGATGCCGAACTCGCTTATCAGGATGCGGGCCGACCCTGAGGCCGACGGGGTTCCGCCTGAGAGGAAGAGGTCAATGGGGTTACCGGCCGTACCGCCGGCCAGTCGCCACAGGCCGAAGGCGAGCCCGGCCACGAGAGTGGCCGTCGCCAAGGGGCGGGCTACGCGTAGCAGTGGCGGCATGTTCGGGTTCCTCTCGGCTGTCAAGGCCAGCGGCGGCCCCTATGGGACCCCCTCATAAGGGTCGGCACTCCGTGCCGCCGACCCTAGCGTGCCTTGCTGCCTGTTGTCTCCGGTTCTTCTCTCCAGGCCCTCCTCACGTGTCGGTAGACGTACAGCCCTATGAGCAGTAGGGCGACAACGGCGATGGGTATGTCCGCCGGCCGCATCCAGTCCCGGATACGCTCCCAGTTCTCCCCCATTAGAAAGCCAGCCCAGGCCAGCCCAAGCGACCAGGGGAAAGAGCCGGCGAAGGTGTAGACGCTGAACTGCCAGACGGGCATGCGCGCAACGCCGGCTGGCACGCTGACGAAGGTGCGCACCACCGGCAGGAGCCGCGACACCAACACCGTCCACTTGCCGTAGCGAGCGAACCAGCGGTCGGCCAGGTCCAGGTCGTGGCGGGAAATGAGCAGATAGCGGCCGTAACGGAGGACCAGGGGCCGGCCGCCCCAGGCGCCCACGTAGTAGGCCAGGAGAGAACCCAGCAGGTTGCCCAGGGCGCCGCAGAAGGCCGCTAACAGGAGCCAGGGCTCGCCCAGGCCGCGGTCCTTGACCAGCATCCAGCCGGCCAGGGGCATTATGATCTCGCTGGGAAGGGGGATGGCCGCGCTCTCGATGGCCATCATGGCCACCACGCCCGGCCATTCCATGAAGTCGTACGCGCCGCTGATGAAGTCGAGCAGCCGCTCTTCGATGCCGCTTAGCAGTGTCCCGATCCCCTGAACTCACCCCAGGAGACGGCACCACCCCCCGCCCGGTTGAGCGCGTCGCCTGAGTCTAACAGGGCGGCATTCCGGGTGTCAAGCCGGCGATCTGCCTCGAGAAGTGTTACCAAAAGGGTAGTGATGCCTCACAAATCCTGTTACCGGTCGCAGAAAGGAAGGTGATGGCTGCCTCTGGGTGCTCAGCAGTCAAGCCCCGCTGCCGTTAACATGAAGAGGGCGCCGCCGGATGGACGGCGCCCTCTTCTGTTCTCTCAGTCTCAGGTTACGGCGATCGTCGGCCCGCTCTAGGGAGGCGGCTGTATGGGCGGCTGGTTCGGCAACGGGCTCTGGCAGTCGCTGCCGTCGCGGCCGAATACGAACTGGACATCCTTGATGTCGATGTCAAAGTCGGTCAGCTTGGGCTCCAGGTCGTAGAACGCGTCGTACAGCACCAGCCCGAAGAACGAGCCGTACCGCTGGGCGATGAGCTGCTCGTCCAGCGCGTTCACCTGGCAGTCGAGGTTCAGGTCGCCCTCCAGCATGCGCACGGTGATAGTGACATCCTCGCAGTTGGGGGTAAGCCCGCCAGCGAGAGTGCCTGGCCACGGCTCGCTGGCGTAGATGTCGGCGACCTCGCAGTTCTCGTCCAGGAGCGTGCTCACCACGCCGTTGTCCTTCGTGGGCCTGATGCGGAAGAACATGTCGGCGTCGGGCTGGACGTTGATGGTGGCCAGCCAGAGACCAGAGGGACGGGGGTTTCCGAGGTTCTGGCCGGCAGAGACGCAGCCGAAGCGAATGTCGTTCTCGGTCAGGATGGTGAACGTGCAGTTGATGTTCCCCCGCGGGCCGCGGATGACGCTCTCGTCCGCCTCGTCCACCATGGTGTCCGCGTCGTTGTCGAGGCCGTCGGCGCCAGCATCGGAGACCACCGGGTCAAAGACCTTGTGGTCGTACTTGACCTGGAACTCGTAGGCCGCGAGGCCCTCCGGGTCGCTGTCAGAGTCGTTGGGGCTGTCCTCGTCCGGCGGCAAATAGATCATCTCTGCGATCTTGAGCTCCCCCTTGCCGATGAAGGGCCCGTTGGGCCAGGCGCGCACGAAGCAGTCGGGCCCCGTCTTGCACAGCCACAGGCTGGCCAGGTCCTGGGTGCCTGGTTGGTCTGGTCTGGCGTCCTTGACCACGCCCGTGAACGGCCGCACGTCGTCGTTGGTGATGTAGCAGGTCTTGTCCTCGCCTACGGTCAGAGTGACGGAGCCGTCAGGAGCACAGCCGCCACCCCAGGCGGAGGCGGTGTAGCCGGGGATCACGTCCTCGCTGGCGGTGTGGGGGCCGGCCACTAACGTCTGAGGCGTACCCCAGGGCACGGGGCCGCCGTCGACATAGGCCTGGAAGTCGCCGGCCACCGCCCTTCCGCCGTCATCGTTGATGACGATCTTCTCGACGGTGAGCTTGGGCGGGATGTCGTCGTTGGTGATGGTGCAGGTGGCCTCACCACCGATGCCCACGGCGATGTTGCTCACACTCTGGGTGCCGCCCACGCAGACCCAGTCCGAGGCCGTGTAGCCCGCCGGGCTGGTCTCGGAGAGCGCCCAGGTGTCAGCCAGCAGACCAGAACCCGAGTCGACCGGGCTGGTTCCAGAGAGGTCGTTGGACCCCGTGCCGTCCGCCGTGAGGGTGAAGTCCGCCACCGTGGCCTCGCCCCCGTTGTCGTTCACGATGACCTTGCGGAGGTGCAGCTTGGGCGGGATGTCGTCGTTGGTGATGGTGCAGGTCTTGCTCTCCCCCAGAGCCAGCGTCACGGAAGCGCCGCAGTCGTAGCCGGTGCTGGCGTAGCCTGCCGTGTTCGGGGCAGGGCTCTCCGAGAGGTTGTAGGTGCCTGCATTGACGTCGGCCTCCACGCAGGGGCCGGGGCCGGAGAGCGGGGTAGGCCCGGCGGCGCCGAGAGTCCAGTTAGCCTCGGTCATGGTACCGCCGTTGTCGTTCACCACGACCTTGCACAGCTTCAAGTGAGCTGTCACGTCGTTGTTGGTGATGGTGCAGGTCTTGCTCTCTCCCAGGGCCAGGCTTACGGAGGCGCCGCAGTCGTAGCCGGCGCTGGCGTAACCTGCCGTGTTCGGGGCAGGGCTCTCCGAGAGGTTGTAGGTGCCTGCATTGACGTCGGCCTCCACGCAGGGGCCGGGGCCGGAGAGCGGGGTAGGCCCGGCGGCGCCGAGAGTCCAGTTAGCCTCGG
>Ga0315289_10006996_pt1 | contig 16523 bp, 10 predicted proteins | sample YL17G11_40_MG_FD_203452 | JGI IMG/M metagenome (GOLD analysis project Ga0315289, IMG submission 203452) | Sediment microbial communities from Yellowstone Lake, YNP, Wyoming, USA - YL17G11_40 | ecosystem: Environmental > Aquatic > Freshwater > Lake > Sediment | place: USA: Wyoming | collected... | reverse complement strand
TGGACGGCTCCATCGGGCAGGCCGCGTTCGACCAGGCGGCCGCGTTCCGCGAGTCGGTCGACGTCGGCGCGGTCATCCTCACCAAAATGGACGGCCACGCCCGCGGCGGCGGCGCGCTGTCCGCCGTCGCCGCCACGGGCGCCCCCATCGTGTTCATGGGCACGGGGGAGCACATGGACGAGCTGGAGCGGTTCGAGGCCAAACCGTTCGTCGGGCGCCTGCTCGGCCGCGGTGACTGGAAGGGGTTTGTCGACCGCATCCAGGACGTGGCGCCCGGCGAGGAAGAGCAGGAAGCGTTGATGGACAAGATCGGCAAGGTGAGGGGGGAGGGAGGGGGGGTCGTTTCGTTTCGTCGACGAAAAAAAACAAAAAAACAAAAACTCACCACCCCCTTCTTCTCTCCTCTCTCCACAGGGCCACTTCACCATGCGCATCCTGTACGACCAGCTCGCCAACCTACAAAAGCTGGGCCCGGTGGGCCAAATCTTTGGCATGATCCCGGGACTCTCCAACGCCGGCCTCTTTGGCGGCGGCGACAACCGGGACGCCGAGTCGGCGCTGCGCATGAAGCGGTTCATGACGATGATGGACTCCATGACCGCGGCGGAGCTGGATTCGGCAAACGTCAAAATTCTGGCCGACGTGCCGCGCATCCTGCGCATCGCGCGCGGCGCGGGCCGCCCGCCGGGCGAAGTGGTCGAGCTCTTCGAAGAGTACAAGCGCATGCGCACCGCCATCGTGGGCGCCAAGGGGCAGGGGGGGCTGATGAAGGCCATGGGCAAGAGCATGAACGCGCGGGGCGGCCCGTCGGCCGCCCAGATGGCGCAGATGCAGGCGCACATGGGCAAGATGCTGCCGCCGCACGTGCTGCAGCAGATGGGGGGGGCGGGGGCGCTGCAGGTAGGAGGAGAAGGAGGGGAGGTGGAGTGGGCGGCTGCGCGCGCGGGTGCCGCGTGCGCCTGGGGCTGACGCCCTCCCTTCCTCTTTCTCGTTCGCAGGGCCTGCTCAAGCAGATGGAGGGCATGAAGTAGAGGGCGGCGTTGGGGCGCGTGGCGGCGGGGTGGGGTGGGCGCGCGCGCGTCGGCCGCGCACCCCCACCCTTGCTCGCGCGCTCCCGGGCGCCCGGTTGTGCAATGCGCCTTGTCTGCCGCGCGGCCTTGGGGCGCACCGCGGTCGCTCTCCCTCCCCAGCGCCCGCTCCCGGCGCGGCCGGCCGCCCGCACACACACCGTCCCCTCCTTCTCCCCCACCATGGCCAAAGCCTCGACCTCCGCCGCCGCCTCGGGCGCCGTGGCGCGGCGCCCGTCGGGCGCGACGACGGTGCAGCGCAAGCCGGCGGGTGAGGCGGCAAGGGGGCGCGCGATGGCGCGGATGCGTGGCGGGGCGGGCGTCGCGGCGGCGATCGCGCGGCGCGCCCGGTGGGCGGCCGCGCGTGGGCGCGACCCGCCCGCGCGGGATCGGGGGCCCGCGGCGGCGCCAGCCGCGGGCGCGGCCATCGCCAGCCGCGCGCGGGCGGCGCTCCCGCGCCGCCGCCCGCCCGGCGATGCGCATATCCGCCCCGGGCGGGCCGGCCGCGAACGGCCGCCAGTTTGGGGGGGCGGCCGGCGCGGACGGCGGCCGCACACCCCGCCCCACGCGCGCGCCCGCCCCGGTTCCGAGCCCGCCCGCCCCCCCTTCCTCCAGCCGCCAAGGCCAAGGGCGGCCTCGCCTCCTTCCTGGGCGGCATGTACGCCGAGGAGGACCCGGGCATCAAAATTTCGCCGGTGCGGGAGGCGGAGGCGACGGGGAGGGTCGGCGGTGGCGGGAAGCGGCGCGCGCGCCGCCAGCCGGCGCCCCGCCCCACCCTCCTTCCCTCTCTCCTCAGGGCGCTGTCATCGGCATGTCGGTCGGCTTCATCGCCATCGTCACCATGCTGCACATCGTGGGCAAGATCCGGGGCGTGTGAGGGTGGGGACGGGAGAGGCGTGGGCGGGGTGTCGGCCGCCCGCCGCGCGTCGGGGCTGTGCGCGCGCGCGCCGCCGCGTGTGTGACCACGCCAGCGTCCCCGAGAGCGAGAGAGAACTAGAGAGCGAGCGACGCGTCTCTCGCGGGGTTTGCACGGGCGCCGCGGCGAAGCGCGCGCGCCCGACCCTTTTTCTTTTTCCTTCATCCGCGCCCCGTGCCAGCCCACGCTGCATTCTCTCAACGGTTCATCATGCAGCAGCAGCACAGCGCCAGGAGGCACGGCCCGGCGCAGTCTGCTCCGGATGAGGGCCCTCCCGCGTACATCGCGTTGCTCTGCGGCGGGTACCCCCCGTACCCCTGGGGCGCGTAGCCGCCTTGGGGAGGGTAGCCGCCTTGCGCGGTGTAGCCCATGCCTGAAAAAAGGGGTCGAGGGTCGAAAGAGGAAGGAAAGAAAGAAAAAACTCCTCTCTTACGAGACACCACCCTCTCTCTCCTCCCGAGACTGACCAGCTTGCTGCGGGTAGTAGGCCTGTTGCTGGCCGTAGCCCGCGGGGGGCGCATAGCCAGCAGGGATGCCATAGGCGCCGGGCGGCGGCGGCGCGCCGTAGCGCGGGCCGCCGCCCGGGGCGCCGGGATAGCCCATGGGGGGAGCGGACGGCGCTGGGAGATGATTGGGGTGGGGCGTGGGCGGCGTGGAGTGGCGGGCGGGGCGGGGAGGCGGGCGTCGGCCCGCGAGACAGCGGCGCACGCAAGGGCGGCGGCTTGGGTCGCGGCCGGCGCAGCGCCCCCGTCATTCGCGTGTGCGCGAAGAACGAGCGCAATGCGCGGCGCGCGGGCGCCGCAATCCGCCCAACGGCCGCGGCGCGCGCCGTCGGCCGCCCGTGCCGCGCGGCGCGGCGCGCGCTCACCTGCGGCCCCGGGGTATCCAGGTGGAGGCGGTGCCGCCATGTCGGCCGGGGCGGCTCGGGCGGCGGGGGCGCGATGTGGCGGCGCGCTGTCGTCGCCGCACTCTGCGTCGGCCGCGGCCCGGCATGCCGCCCCCGCTCTTCCTAGACGCCGATCCCGGCCACGACGACGCACTCGCCATCGTGCTGGCCGGACACAGCCCGCTGGCCGACCTGCAGGCACGCGAGAGAGAGACAAAAAGGGAGCGCGGCGCCCGCCTCCCGCCCCTCCTTACCCTCTCCTCCTCTCCTCAGCTGGTGACAACCGTCGCGTCGAACCATTCCCTAGGAAATGTGACGCGCAACGCGGCCACGGTCATCGCCGCGGCCGGCCTGGGGGCCAGGGTCGCGCTCTCCGCGGGCGCCGCGCGCCCCCTCCTCGCCCCCTCCCTGACCTGCCCCGAGATCCACGGCGGCTCCGGCCTGTGCACGAGGGACGGCCCGTTTGCTGACAGGCTGCCAGGGCTGGAGCGCGCGGGGGCGGCGCCAAGGAGGGTGGCCGAACCGGCGGCCGTCGCGCTCGGGCACGCGATTCGCGCCGCGGCCGCCACTCTCCCGCCCGGAGGCCGCGTCAAGGTCGTCGCCACAGGCGCCTTGACCAACGTGGCGTTGCTGCTGGCGCTCTATCCCGACCTGGAGGAGACGGTGGACTTGACGATCATGGGGGGGTCGACCATCGGCGGCAACACGTCGCCCGTCGCCGAATTCAACCTTCAAGTCGACCCGCACGCCGCCGCGGCGGTGCTGGCGGCGGGCGGGCGGGGGCTGCGGGTCACGCTGATGCCTCTCGACGTCACGCACCAGGCCCTGGTCACGCCCTCGATCCTCGCCTCCCTCGGCCTGGCCGAAGGGGCGGGCGAGGGCGGCTCTTCTCTCCCGCCCCTGTCCCCGCTTCGGGCGGCTTTGCGGGACGTGCTCCTCTTCTTCGCGGAATCCTACGCGTCGGTCTTCGATTTCGCGGCCGGCCCCCCCCTCCACGACCCCGTCGCCGTCTTTGCGGCACTGGCGCCGCACCATGTGACCACCGTCCGCGTCCGCATCGACGTGGAGACCGCGTCGCCGCTCTCCGCGGGCCAAACCGTGGTCGACGCGCGCGCGCAGACGGGGCGCCCGCCCAACGCCTGGCTGGCCACCGCGGTCGAGTGGCCCGCGTTCTGGGGGGCGCTGGCGGCGGCGATCGCGGCGGCGGATGCGGCGAGCCCGCTCAACGGGGTGGCCAGCGCGGCGCGCGCGGAGGATTGTTTGGGGAAGGCGCGCGGCTGAAACCGCGGGCCGCCAGCTTTCGGGCGACGCGCGGCGGCATCGCGGGGCGGCGGCGCGGCCCCTTCCCGCGCGCGGCCGGGCCAGCGCGCCGCTCGCCTCCCCACTGCCGCGCCACTCCCCCTCCCCACCTTTGCGGACGCGCCGCCGCGCTGCCGCTTCCTCCGCCGGCCGCGCCCCGGGTGCGCGCATTCGTTTAGACATCGAGCCCGGGGTGAGGCGCCGCCGCGCGGCCCAACCGCCAGCGCGAGGGCCGCCGCAGCCGCCCGCATCCCGACCCCGCCAACCCCCTCCCAGCCGTCCTTGCGCGCCAGTAGTGGTAGCGTCAAAGGCCGGTCTCGATGGTCATGGTGAGAGACGGTGGACGGCGGCCGAGGGGGGGCCGCGTGGGCGCGCCGCGCTCGGCGCGCGCGCACGCCCTGGCCACGCCCGCATCGCCCCGCGCGCCCGGCGCCCACGGCGCGATCGAGCCCCCGCTGCCGCGCTGGGGGCAGAATGCGGGCGGCCCGCGCGCGAGGGCGCCCCGGCCAAAACGCCGCCGCCCATTCCGTGTCGCCGCCGACCCCCCCCCTTAACCCTCCCAGCGCGCCCTCGTCCTCCTGGCCGCCCTGGCCGCCGCCACGGCCGCGCCCTCCCCCCCTCCCCCACCCCCTCCGGCCAACGCGAGCGCGGCCCAGGCGCGGGCGCTGCTGCTGCTGAAAGCCGCGATCGACAAAAATGGGACTCTGACGGCCTGGCGCCCCGGCGACGAGCCCTGCACCTGGTACGGCATCACGTGCGACGACGGCGGCAACGTGACCGCAATCTCGCTGCCGGGGCTGGCGCTGGACGGCGCCCTCCCGCTCGACGCGGGCGTGTGGCGCCCGCTCGCGTCGCTGAAGTCGGTCGACCTCTCGTCCAACAAGCTCACCGGCTTCGTCCCGCCCCAACTGAATGCGCTCAAGGATGCGGAGATCGTGTCCCTGATGGGCAACGGCCTCCAGGGGCCGCTGCCGGGCGGGTTGGGGTCGCTCCCCAAACTGGAAAACCTGATCCTCGCCCGCAACAACTTGACCGGCCCCCTGCCCGCCGACTGGGGCAACGCCACGACGTTGCGCGTGGTCGACGTCTCGTCCAACGCGCTGTCGGGGGCGTTGCCGGCCGGGTGGGCGGCCCTCGCCTCGCTGCGCCTTTTGAATGTCTCCAACAACGACCTCGCCGGGCCGCTGCCCCCGGCCTGGCGCCCCGCCAATGGCATCGGCGGCATGGAGGCGCTCAAGGAGGCGGCGCTGGGCGGCAACCAGGGGCTGTGCGCGAAAGGTGGCAACAAGTCCGAGGGGTTTGCCGCGCCCGATTTTTACAACCCTCCTTGCTCCCCGGCCGGCGCCGTCGATGCCGTGCCGGCCAAGCGCGCGCGAGAGCCGCGCCTCGTCGACAACCAGGGGACGAGCGCGGGCATCGACCCGAACAAGCTGAAGCAGACCGAGTCGGCGGAAAAGGGGGCCAAGATCGCGGTCCTCCCGCCGCCGCCCGGCACCAACGCGACGCAGGGCGACGCGGTGATCAACATCCTGCCCGCGGGCGCGGCGCTGCCGCCGGGCGCGACGCCCGTGTTCCGCGGCGGGGGGCTCGCGGCGGGGGCGCCCGTGGCGCCGCCGCCCGCCAAGCCGACTACCGCCAAGGCGGCGCCCGCGCCCGCGGCGCCGGTCGAGGCGGAGCTGGCGAAAAAGGCCGAGCCGGCGGCGGCGCCCGCGGCGACGCAGGCCGCGACGCCTCCCCCTCCGCCGCCACCGCAGGCCGTCACGCTCGACCTCGGCCCCGCCGTCACCCGGGACGCGGTCGCCGGGCGCGAGGCCGACGTGGCGGCCGCCCTGGCCAAGCTGGCGGGCGTGCCGGCGGACAGCCTCGCGGTGTCGGTCGGCGGCCGCGCGGCCGCGTCTGGCCGCCGCCGCCTCCTCGCCCGCCGCCTGGCCCAAACGCCGGGGGCTGCCGCCCCTGCTCCCGCGGAGGAGCCGCTGACGCTCACGGCCAACTTCTCTGGCCCCGACGCGGCCGCCGCCGCGGCGCGCCTGCGCGCCGCGCTCAAGTCCGGCGCCCTCGCCGCCGCCCTCTCTCAACTGGGCCTGGACCTGGCGCCGCCGCCCACGGGGCCGACGGGGGTGCTGCAGCCGCGCCGGGGGCTCAAAGTCGCGGGCATCGTCGTCGGCGCCGCCGCGGGGTTGGTCCTCCTCTCCACCCTGGCCGCCCTCGGCTGCCGCGCCGGCCGCAAGGCGGCGTCCGCGCGCGCGGCCGACCGCACGCTGTACAGCCACAAGGCGAACCCTATCTTCGAGGGCGACGCCGCCGAGCGCGGCGGCGCGGGCGCGCACGGCCGCGCCGCGGGAGCCGCCGCGGCCGGCGCGCCGCCGCCCGCCGGCCGCCGGGGCGACGACTACGAGGTCGTGCCCGGCGCCGCCGCCGGCGCCCGCCCCTCTCCGGCCAAGGGCGGCGGCTGGTTTGGCTCCAAGCGCGCGCGCCGCGACGACGACGACGCCTTCCGCTCGCCCGCCGCCTCCCGGTCGGCGTCCTTCCAGTCCGCCCGGTCGCACGACACGTTTGCGACCGCCCGGTCGGACGCGGCGGCGTCGCTGACGGACGCGCCGGCGGGGCGCGCGCCCGCGCGCGGCCCTGTCGCGTCGGCCGCCGCGGCCGTCGCGGGCCTCGTCTCCGCCCCCCTGCGCGCCGCCACGCGCGGGCGGGCGCGGCAAGCGTCGTCGCCCCAGTCGCGCCCGCTGGCCGCGGGGGGGCTGAGCCCGGCCGCGGGCTCCCCGGTCGGCTCCCCGCCGCCCGACGGCCGCGCGCGGCCGACGCTCGCCGCTCGGCTCGAGGCCGCGGCCGAGCGGAGGCGGGCGCGCAAGGCGCAGCGGGCGGCGGACGCGGGCGCGGCGGCGTGATGCTTTGGCGGTTGTTGAGAGGGAGCAAAAAGAAGATAGGCGGCATTGTGTGAAGCGACCCACACACACACACTCTCGCCGCCCCGCCTGAATGCGCGCCGCCGCACACCGGCCCCAACCGCCGCGTCCGGGGCGGGCGCGGGCCCGCGCCGCGGCCGTGACCGCGCGCGCCGATGGCGCGTCGCCGCGCGTCGCCGTTTTCTCGGCCAAGGCGTACGTGGTGCGTTGCTCAATGTTGGCGTGGCGTGCGGAGTGGTAGAGCGTGGACGTGGGGATCGCGGGCGGCGACAATCAACCCGATCCCGACCCCGACCCCCTAGCACGGCTTTCTCGAGCCCGCGCTCCCCTACCCCACCGTCTTCACGTCCGCCAGACTCGCGCCCGAGACGGCGCCCGTGGCGGCGGGCTGCGACGTGGCGTCCGTGTTTGTCAACGACGACGTGGGGGCGGAGAGCGTGGCCGCGCTCGCGCGCGCGGGCGTTACCCACATCTCCCTCCGCTGCGCCGGCTACGACAACGTCGACCTGCAAGCGGCGGCGGCGGCCGGCATCACCGTGACCCGCGTCCCGACCTACTCGCCCGCGAGCGTGGCCGAGCACGCGCTCGCGCTCACCCTCGCGCTCGCGCGCAACGTCGCGCGCGCCGTCGCGCGCTGCAAAGAGTCCAACTACGAGCTCTCCGGCCTCGTCGGCTTTCAGTTGCGCGGCAAGACGGTCGGCATCGTGGGCACGGGCGCGATCGGGACGTGCGCCGCGGCCGCGTTTCACGGGCTGGGGTGCAGAGTGGTGGCGTTCGACCCCAACCCCTCCCCCGCCGCCCGCCCCTACTGCTCCTACGTCCCCACCCTGGACCGCCTGCTGGCCGAGTCCGACGTGGTCTCCCTGCACGTGCCCCTGCTGCCGTCGACGCACCACATGATAAACAAGGAATCCATCTCCAGAATGAAGCACGGCGCCGTCCTGGTAAACGTGTCGCGCGGCGCCCTCATCGACACGCCCGCCGTGCTGGACGGGTTGCAGTCCGGGCGGGTGGGGGGGCTCGCGCTCGACGTGTACGAGCGGGAGAAAGGTGCGCGGGAGGGGGGAGGGGGGGGGCGCGGCGGGTCGTTGGTCGAGGCCCGCCCACCCCTCTCCCCTATCCTTCCCAGCCCTCTTCTATGAGGACCTGGGCGAGATCGAGCCCGCCGACCGGCTGCACCTCATCGACCGAGGTGTTGGGGTGGTGGAGGGGATGGGGGCTAGCGGGTCCAAACCCTTTGAAAGGAAAAACCGACCCTGAAACCGTACTTTCAACAGAATTCGCCATCCTGCAGTCCCTCCCAAACGTGGTCGTCACGCCGCACTGCGCCTTCCTGACGACCGAGGCGTTGGGCGAGATCGGGCGCACGGTGGCGGCCAACATACAGGACGTGGCGGCGGGGCGTCCGTGCGCCAACGAGGTCAAGGCGCGGTGAACGCGTGAGCCGTCTCCTCTGTGTGGAGAGCGGGCGCCGGCTCCTCCCACGCGTGGAGGCTTCATTTTGCTGCCGTTCGGTCGCAGTCCGCATGCGGCGCCCGCCGCCGCAGCCCCCGCGGGGGGCGCCGCCGCCCCCGCGCCCCGTCGCCGCATTTGCCCGCCCCCCGCACATCGTGCTGGGCGTGCCGGAAGGCGCCCCCCTCGCCGACGTGCGCGCGGCGTGGCGCGCGGCCGCCGCCGCGGCGCACCCCGACGTCGGCGGTGATGAAGGGAAGCTCCTTGAGCTTAACCTGGCTTATGCGGCGTTGACCGGCAGCGCCGGCCGGGGCTCGGCCGCGGCCGCGCGCGCGGACGCGTCGAGCGCCGACCCCTTCCTGCCGTCGGCCGAGCCCCCTTCAATCCCGTTTGTCGACCCTTTCGCCTTTGACCGCATCGACCCCCTGCGCTGGCGCGAGCTCCAGGCCCTCGCCCGCGCCCCGGGCGACGCGGCGGCCGCGCTGCGCGCGGCAGGGCTCCCGCCCGCGCCCGGCGCCGTCGCGGTCGTGACGCCGGCCCAGGCGCAAGCGCTGGATGATATGCTGGCTGACTGGGAGGCGGGGGCGCTGGCGGGGGGCTACGTGGCGTGCGACGAAATCGCCGCGCGCGTCGCCGACGCGCTCCTCCGCGCGCGCGCGGCCAACGCGGCCTGGGTGCGCCGGCGATGAAGGAGGAGAGAGGAGGAGAGAGGAAGGAGGTGTGTGCAGGTTGGCAGAGGCTTGCGCGCCGCAGTCGCGGTCAGGGCGTCGCCGCGGCCGCCGGCCGCCACGCGCGGGCCACGCCGTCGAGCGCGCACGCCGCCAGCCCGTCCCGCGTCAGCGCCAGGCCGGTCACCGCGGGCGACGGCGCCGCGCGCGGCGCGCCCCCGATGAGCGCGGCGAGCCACGACGCCGGCCGCGGCGAGTCGGGCGACGGGCGCCGCGGCGCCGGCCCGCCGCCGTCGCACCGCAGCGTCTGCAGCAGCCGCCCGCCCCCCCCCTCGTACACGCGCACCCGGCCATCGCGCCCGCCGGCGACGACGAGCGAGTGGGGGCCCATGGCGCCGGCTTCGAGGCAGGCCGCCGCGGCGCGCGCGTCGGCGCGCGGCGCGCGCCAGAGCTCGGCGCGCGCGCTGCCGCTCCCGCCCAGCGCGCGCAAATCGACCGCGTGCAGGCCGCCGGCCTCGTCCGCGACCGCCAGCGCGCGGCCGCCGGGCAGGGAGGCGAGGCCGACGACCAAGGGCCCGCCGCCGGGCGCCGCGCGCGCGGCGGCGCCGGCGGCTGGCGGCCGCCGCGAGTCCCAGAGTTGGACCATGGCGTCTGGGTCGGAGCCGCCGACCGCGACGAGGGACGAGGAGGACCCGATCCAGGCGAGGGCGGCGCCGCGGCCGGCCAGCCCGCGCGCCGACCACGCCGCGCGGCCGAGCGCGCCCGTGCCGGACGCCGCGGCGCGCGGCGCGTCCAGGGACCAGAGGGCCAGGCCGCCCAGGGAGCCCAGGGCCGCGGCGCGCTCGCCGCAGCGGGAGAAGCGGGCGGCTTGGGGGACGCCCCACGACGCGGCGGCGGCGTCGGGCGCCGCCGCGTGCCAGGCGGCGGCCGGCGCTGCGAACAGCGACTCTTCCCCGCCGTCGCCACCCGCGCCATCGCCGGGGGTGAGCGGCGTGTAGGCGGCGAGCGCGGACGCGCGCCCGAATTGGAAGAGGAGCAGCTCCCCCGTCGGCGCGCCGGCCAGCACGAGGGGCCGGAAGGGGTGCGCGCCCAGGCACACGCAGCCGGCCACGCCCGACGCCATGGCCGCGATGCGCGCGGGAGGGGGGGAGGGGTCGGAAAGAGGGGGCGAAAGAGAAGGCGGGGTCGGCGCGGCATCGTATGAGTCGAGCGCCTCCCCGAGCGCCGCCTTGAACGCAAACCCGCCGCCATCCCCCCTGCGCGGCGTGCCGACATCGGTGCACGCAGTCTCGCGGTCATCGTCGCGGGGCCAGTCGACCCAGACGACGCCCGCGCCGGCAGCCGCCGCGGCGAGCGCGCGCGGCGCGTCGACGCGGCCGCCGCGCGCGGCGGCCAGGGCGTGCAGCCGGTCGCCGGGCAGACGGGCCAGGATGGTGGGGGCGTCGTCAAAGGGGGCGCGCGCGGGTGGGGGCGGGGGAGAGGGGGCCGCCGCGCGGCGAGCGGCGAGCGCGGGGCGGAGGCGCGCGCGCAGCGAGGCGAGGCGCTCGCCCGCGTCTGCGGCGGCGGCGTCGGCTTCGGCCGTCAGTTCAGCTTCCGCCGCGCGCCGGTCGGCCGCCGCGCGCTCCGCGGCGGAGGCGACGAGGGCGAAGGCGCCGCGCGCGCCGCCCGCCGCCGCGACCCGGTCGACCAACCCCTTCTCCGGCGCGCCCCCCCCGACCGCGGCCCACACTTGAATCGCTTCCGCCGCCAGGTCGGGCGCAGGGCCGTCGGCCAGGGCCGAGGCTACCAGAGGGGCGAGCGGGGCGAGGAGCGCGGCCGGCGCGGCGAGCGCGCGCAGCGCGGGCAGCAGGGCGCCGCCGCCTGGCCCGCCCCGCCACCAGGCCAGGGCTTCAATGGCGCCGTCGGCGTCGCCGGTGGCCACCCGCAGGGCGGCGGCCGGCCAGGCGGAACGCGAGGCGGCCGCGTCAGCCGCGGCCGCCCTCACCGCCTCCCCTCCCTGAACCCCCAGCAGCGCCCCGACCAGCAGCCCCAGCTGGGGGTCGCCCCCCTCGCGCGCGCACACGCCGACCGCGTCAGCGGGGGCGCCGGCCAGGGCGAACGCGGCGGCGGCGAGCGCGAAGCGGCGCGACGCGATCGCGGCGTACGCGTTCTTGACCGCCACCCTCTTCGCCTCCTCCCCCCCGTACTCCCGCCCGAAAAAGTCGGCCAGTTTGGGGTCGCCCCCGGCGCGCAGCAGGGCGGCCAGGGGGCGGGCGCGGCCGGCGCACACGTACATGAGCGCGGCGTCGGCGGGGTCTTTCCGCACCCCAAACTGGGCCTTGGCCAGCGCTTCCGCCACCTTGGCCGCCGCCGCCGGGTCGCGCGCAAGCCAGAAGCCGGCGCCCGCGGCGCGGAGCGGGGCCCAGGGTTCGGGCGCGCACCCGGTACTCGGCGGGCGCCCGCCGGGGCCGGGCGGCGGCGGGTCGTGGCGAGGGGTCGTGGCCAGCAGCACCATGGCCAGGGAGGCGGGTGTGGCCGAGAGGCAGCCCCAAAAGGCGGCGACGGGGTCTGCGCCGAGAGCGGTGGCGGTGGTTGTGGCCGCGCCGTCCGTGGCGTCGACTCCCTCCACCGCGGCCGGCCCCAGGCGCGTCCCGGTGCGCGCCAGGCGCAGGGCGGCCTCGGCGGCCGCGTTGAGCGGCGGCGGCGCCGCACCGCCGCACGCGTCTCCGGCCTCGGCCGCGACCGCCGCCGCTGCCGCGCACGCGCGCGCGGCGCCGTCCAGTCCGGGCGCGCCCGCGCCGTCGCCCGACAAGATGCGGGCCAGGGAGGCCAGCTCGGCGGAGGAGGAGGGCGCGCGCGCGAGCGCCGAGTCGAGGGCGGCCGCCGAGACCGGGGCGAACGCCGCCGGCGCCGCGCCGGGCGCGGGGGTCAAGGCGGGGTGCGCAATCGTCGGTGCGGCCGCAGGCAATGCTTCAGGCGCGGGAGTGGCCGGCGGCGGCGGCGGCGGGGGCGCGAGGCCAAACGCGGAGAAGTCGAACTCCCCGCTCGCCACCTGCGCCGCGGGCGCCGGCGGCGGGGGCGGCGGGGGCGCAAGCCCAAACGCGCCCATGTCGAGCATGCCTGTGTCGACCGCCGACGGCGCGGCGGCCGCGGGCGGCGCGCGGGCCGCCGCGCGCAGACCGCCGCCGCCCGCCGCCGCCCACGCCACCAGGCCGCCGTCAGCGGCCGCCTCGTCGTTTCCCGTAATCGCCGCCGCGGCGGCGGCGGGGCGGCCGGCGGCCAGCAGGGCGCGCACGCGGGCGGGGTGCCAAGAGGGTGGGGGGGGCGGCGAGGCGGCCCCGGGCGCCGGCGCCGCCTCGACCGCCCCCCCCGCGCCCTCCTCCACCAGCCCCACCACCGCACGCCCTCCATCATGCGGCGGCAGCTCCCGCGGCGGCGGCGGCGCCCGCGCCGCGCCGCCGGGGGCGAGGCGCAGGGGGGGCAGCGCGACATCCCCTTCCGCCGCGTCCAGCCGCGCCCACGCCACGTCAGCCCCCGCCGCCGCCGCCACGCGCACCGAGGGCGGCCCGCCGTCGAGCACGACGGACGCGGCGAGGCGGGCGGGGGGGGTGGGCAGGCGCGCACCGCGCGCGCGGCCCCAGAGCGCGCCGCGCGGGCCGAGCGAGGGGCGCGAGCCGCCGGCGCCGGGGCGGGGGACGATGATGGTGTCCAGGCCGTCGACCGCCCACAGGGCGAGAGTGGCCGAGGAAAGGGAGGAGGAGGTGGAGGCGGCCGCGCCGTCGCCGCCCCCACCCCCACCCCCCTCCCCACCCACCCCACCCCCCCACCCCGCGACCGTCAGCCACAGCACGTCCTCCGCCGCGCCCGGCGGCCAGCGTCCGTCGGCGCCGGGCAGGGGGTCGGCCCAGGCCAGGGACGAGGGGGGCGGCGAGGGCGCGGGGGGGTGGAGGAGGAGGGCGGCGCAGAAGCGGGTGCCCCCGCCCGCCGCCGGCGCCCCGACCTCGACCTCGACCCACACGCGGGCGCCGCCGTCGGCGGCCAGGGTGGCGAGGGCGCGGCGGGGGTCGCGGGTGGGGGCGCCCGCGCGCGGGGGCGGGGGGGCCCACGCGAGGGCGAGCACGGGCGCGGGGTGGCGCAGGGGTTCCGCGGTGGCGGCAGGAAGCGTCGGACAAGCGTCGAGCGCGGGCGCGGCGGCGGCGGGAGGGCCGGGGGCGGGGGCGGCCAGCCCGCCGAGGAGGCGCCGCGTCTCGTCGCCCAAACCGGCGAGCGCGTCGGCCGCCGCCGGCGCCGCCGCCGCCGCGGCCGCCACGGGCGGCCACCACACGGTCACCGTCTTACCGCCCGCCGCCGCGGTGGCGGCGGGCGCGGCCGCGGCGTCGCCCGCGGCCAGGAGGGCGGCGGGGGCGGGCGCCGCGGCGACCCACAGCGTCGTGAGCGCCCCGCCCTCGCCCACGCCCTCGCCCCCCACACCCACGCACGCGACGCGCCCGTCGTCGGCCGCGACGACGATGGCGGCGCCGTCGCGCGACAGGGCGAGCGCGGCCAGCGGCGACGGCGCGAGCGGCGACCGAGCCGTCGCGACCACGTCGAGACAGCCGCGGCCGCCTGCCCCGCCCCCCACGCCAAAGGTGAACGCTAAATGTCGCCTCGCGGAAAGGAGCCAGAGAGCGTCGCCCGCGGCTGCCGCGACGAGCGCCGCGCCGCGCGCGTCGGCGACCGCGACGGCGGCCACCGGGGCGCCGTCCGATCCCACGACCGCGGTGGCGGTCGGCACGAGCGGGGCGTCGTCTGGTGCGGTGGCGTCCTGCGAAGGCGGAGACGGAGGCGTCGGGGGCGGGCCATTCGCATCGCTCGTCGCCCCGCCCCGCCCGCCACCCGCCCCTCTCTCCCCCCACCTTGACGCCCTGAAACACAACGGCATCGCCGCACCCGTACGCCACGCACTGCGCTTCGGGCAGCTCGGCCAGCCAGAGCAGGGCGAGCGGCGACGTTGGGAGACGCGTCATCGCGCCCTCTGCGCGCCTCGCGGCGGCAGCCGGGTGGTGGGCGTGATCCCAGAACAAAGGGTGCGGTGCTGCACGGACAACGGGAGTGGCAACAACAAACCGCCCTCTCACTCCTCTCTCTCCTCGCTCCTCACGCCCGCCGCTCCAGCTCCGCCCTCAAATCGGCCAGCAGCGCGCTCACCTGCTTCTTGAACAGACGCTGCACCAACCCCCGGATGGCGGCCGGCGGCGTGGCCGTGGGCGCGACCGCGAGCGTGTGCGTGACGGAGCAGCCGCCGTCGCCGGCGGGGGCGACCGTCCACACTCCCCGGAAAGAGGACAAGTATTTGGAGTCGACCAGGGTGAACGCCAGGGCGCGCGCGCCGCCCAGGGCGGGGGAGGAAGGGTTTGCGCCGGCGCCCGTCTCGAACCCCCCTTCTTCCTCCCCTGCATCCGCCTCGTCCACGCGCAGCGTCATCTTGAACGCCCCCCCGAACACGAGGAACGACCAGCCGACCGCTTGCTCGATGAGGCGGCCGCCGGGGGCGCCCGGCGCGGGGCCGAGGTCGGCGCACGACGCGACAGACGCGAAAATGGTGGGCGCCGCCTCGTAATCTGTCAGCGCGGCCCATGCGATATCGGGGGGCGCGGCGGTCGTGAGCGTGCCGGAGACGCGGAAGGACGAGGGCTGGGAGGGGAGGGAGGGGGGTCCACGTCGGCGGGCGCGCTCGCAGCCGCCATGGGGCCGCCACCGCTCCACCGCCGCCCTCGCCCGATGCCACGACACGCGGGCTCGCAAACGGCGCATCGAGGCCCTCGTCCCGACCCCCACCTCGGCCGCCGCGCGCGGCGCGGCGTCAGCGCTCGGCGCGGCGCGAGGGAGCGCCGCGTCGGCGCGCCGCGGCGCGGTCCCTGGTCGCCGGGCGCAGTCGGGGCGCGGCGATTGGGGGGAGCGCGGGCGCCGAGGGGACGCGAGTGCCGTCGCCGACCCGGCGAGCGGCCGCGCGGCCCGCCGCATCGCCCGGGCGCGGCTGGCGGTCGCCTGCGGCGCTGGGGCGCGGTCCGAGGGGGCGGGGAGGCTGGGTGCGGGCGCGGGAATGACCTGGGATGGGCGTTCGCCCCGAGACGCGGCGACACACCCCCACCCGCCAGCAGCACGCCTGACACACACACACAACGCACAGCGCACCCCTGGCCCGCCCCCTCCCCGTCACCCCTCCTCCACAAATGCTTTCTTGTCGGCGTAGTACGCGGCCTCCGACGCCACCTTCCCCCGCTGCCGCGCCTCATACGCCGCGCGATTGGCCACGATGCGGTCGACGAGGGCGCCCGCGGTGGTGGCCGACGGCGAGGGCAGGGGCTGGAGCATGCCCCGCGCGCGCGGCACGGCGTAGCGCGCGTCGTCGGAAGTGCTCGCGGGCGCGCCGTCGGCCCTCGTCTCCGCCACCGTGCCCCGCAGGACGACGGCGATGTTAAAGGTCGTCAGCAAATCATCTGTGATGACGGCGGGCGCGCCGATGACGCATTCGTCCACGTAGCGGCACGCGAGCACCGACAGCGCGCGCTCGTGCAGGTCGAGCATGGGCGCGCCCCGCCCCCGCCGCGCGGCGACGTCATCGTCGGTGTGGACGCCGACGAGCAGGAAGTCGCCCGCGTCGCGCGCGGCGCGGAGGGCGGCGACGTGGCCGGGGTGGAAGAGGTCGAACGCGCCGTCGATGTAGACGACGCGGTCGTCTGCAAGAAGGAGGGGAGGAGGTGTGGGGGAGGTGGGCGGTGTCGCGGGGGTCGGAGCGACCCCTCCCCCTCGCCGCGCGACCCCGCCCCCTCCTCGACACTCACCCGGGCCCGCGCCCGCGCATCCTTCCGAGAATTGGACGATGCGCCGGCTCGTCGGCAGGAACCGGGACACCGCGGTCGGCGCGCCGGGCGGCGGCGGCGCCTTTGGCGTGCCGGGGGTCATCGCGGCGGCGCCGCCGCCCGCGCCGCCATCGCCCGCCCCCGCCGAAAACTGCTTCGTCAGCTCGGCCGCATCCCGCCGCGGACCCCGCCCGCCGCCATCCCCCCGCGTGCGCAGCAGGGCGCGGCCGACGATGTCGGTGGTGGAGACGCCTTCCGTCCGTTTGATGACGCGGAACCGGCCCCTCGCTTTCGCGGTTGCGTACGCGTCCGACCCGTCGGGCAGCAGGCAGGGGTCGTCCCCGTGCACGATGAGGTCGATGCGGTGGCGCGCAAAGAGGTCGTCGCAGAAGGCCGGCGTGAGTTCGTACGGGACGCCCTCGATCACCTCGTCCACCCATTTCAAGCTCTCCACCATCGTGCGCCGCTCCACGTCGTTCATGACGGGCGGGCCCTGGGAGGGGGG
>Ga0315289_10006993_pt1 | contig 16527 bp, 19 predicted proteins | sample YL17G11_40_MG_FD_203452 | JGI IMG/M metagenome (GOLD analysis project Ga0315289, IMG submission 203452) | Sediment microbial communities from Yellowstone Lake, YNP, Wyoming, USA - YL17G11_40 | ecosystem: Environmental > Aquatic > Freshwater > Lake > Sediment | place: USA: Wyoming | collected... | reverse complement strand
ATAGTTTATGGCGCCAAGAGCTAAAGCATACGTCGACACCTCAGCCCTGATCGCATTCGTGGACCGATCTGACAGTCACCATCTGCTTTTCCGCAGGTTGTTTTCTGATCCGCCGGAGTTGGTCACGGCCACGCTGGTGGTGGCCGAGGGACATGGCTGGTTTCTCAAACGGTATGACCGCACGCGTGCCCTGCAATTTCTCTCCCTTATCGAAGACCTCGAGCCGCTCCGGATGGTTGCCGTCGGGCCGGCTGAATTCATTGGTGCCGTGCAAATCTTGCGCAAATTCTCGGATCAGGATCTCTCGTTAACCGACGCCGTCGGCCTGCATCTGATGAAAACGCAACGCGTCAGCAGTTGCTGGTCAACAGACTTCCACTTGGGTTTGACAGGCGTTCCGCTTGTTATCCAAGACTACTGAAGGCCGGATAGCCACGCGCTCAACCGGACGCAGCGAAAACCGGCGCGCCGGGCAGCGCGGCTGTCAGCTGGCACGAGATGCATGAGTGGCAGAATCAGTATCGTACTTAGACGACTTGTCATGGCCCTGTTGTTTACCGCGCTGCGGCATGGGACTGGCGTGGCTGCGGATTCGTCCGCTGTTCCCAACGATCCCTCTGACGCCATGCCGCCGCGATATTTAGCGGCAATATCCATTCACGGGAATCCGGACCCGAAAGACATTGTGTGGGGCGAGACCCGCGATGGGCTGGCAGTCGGCATCGCGCGACTCCGGACGTCTTTAGAGTCGCCTGTCTGGCCAATCATTGATGCATACCTTAAGAACCGTGGTTCCGTTCCCATCACAGGTGCGATTCAGAGTAGAGCCAATTTCCTTTTGGAACTCGATGGCCAAAAGTATTCCGAAGTTAACTCTGGCGGAAAGTCATGGCCCCTATCCCCTGGAAAGCAGTTGGGACCCATAGCTGTCGACACCATATGGTTTCACAGGGTCGACAAATTGGTCCCTTATCAGGTTGTCAATGATAGCGCGCCTGCCCCGACTTTGTCGGCTGGCGAGCATACGCTGCGGCTCTATTTCAATTTGAACAACCGGCTAATTCCCAGCGCTCCTGTTACCTTCACGGTCCGCCTACGACCGTACCCGATGGAAGCGGGAGTGGCGCAGATAGCAAAAGACCTGAATGATCGAAATACCTATGTGCGATCTATGGCAGCGGAATCAGCCGGTCGACTGCGGTTGTCAGGTGCGCGTATAGCCGTGACAGGCGCGCTGAAGGACGACGACCTCGGGGTGCGACGATCAGCGGCGCGTGCGCTTGGTCTCATCGGCAACGCGTCAACGATAAAAGCCCTTAAGTCGGTACTGGATGATCGTGATATGGATGTGCGCGTCTCTGCGATCGAGTCGCTGGTCAACCTCGGCGCGCCCTTTGACATCGCATGGGCCGAGCCGATCATCAGATCCAAGAAGGATAATGCGTTTGAAAACGCGGTGTGGCTCGTTCGCCGGTATGGCGGTGATATGGCCGCCATCACGCTAATCCGTTGCCTGGATATGGACGACCCTTCAGTAAAGAGCTACTACAACTACACCCTGGTCCGGCAGATCGGAGCTTGTGGCGGCCCACGCTTAGAATACCACCATGACTTCTATGCGAATGGCACAGCGGATCAAGTCGAGCACAACCGCAAGGTTCTCGCTGAAATGCAAAACTGGCTTCGTACACGCGAGCAGCGGAAAAAGTAGTGAAATGCCAGGGGAGTGCTGTCGCGGGATGTGATGACTGCGGTATGCTTGTCCTGTGTCAGAGTATCGGTTCACGTCGTACTCTGAGGACGAAGTTCTCCGGAAACGTCCATATTTGAAGAAGGAGTGGTGTATCCGAGTGCTTGAACAACCAATCCGGTCAGAGCCACAGGAGAATAATCGATACCGCTTCTGGGCGGAAATACCGGAAATAGAGGGACGCTTCTTGCGAGTCGTCACGCTCGAAGACAAGGTGACGATCCACAATGCGTTCCCGGATCGCCGGTTCAAACCATGAAACTGAATTACTACCCCGAGACGGATTCGCTCTACATCGATCTGTCGGAACAGGCCAGTGTCGAAAGCCGCGAGATTTCCGAGGGAGTGGTCCTTGACTACGACGCCCAAGGTAATCTAGTCGGAATCGACATCGATAACGCGAGCACCAAGGTCGAGATCCACAAGCTCACCGTCAGTAAGCTTCCGGCGTCGGTGGAGACCTTCGCTGGCTAACTGACCGTCTCCAGCCGACGTCAAAATGCGGCGCGGCTGAGGCGGAGCGTTGAGGCCGTAGAAAGACCCAAGTCGACCTTTACGGAGTATCCAACTATGAAAGAATCGGCTGCCTTTTTTTAAGAAAGACAGAGGCTTCCGTGAGAGCCATTTGGACTTTTTCTATAGCCTCGTCAGCCAGTGTTAAGCCTGTTACCAAGTGGTTCGACTGGAGTTAGTACGAAGTCCAGTGTATAGTGAGTATTGATGCCAACGGTACTCCGAACAGGACCTTACCGTTTTTTTTACTCCTCGGATCGGCATGAGCCACCGCACGTTCACGTCGAACGTCAGGAAATGGAATGAATACTTCACAGACTGAACTTCGCTCGGCACAGGCCGAGAACGTGCAGATCACTGAGGATTCGCTGGTTGTGGATCCTGTAGATGGCCGAACCGTCTCGGTGCCGATTGCATGGTACCCTCGTTTGGCACATGGGACGAAGGCCGAGCGTTCCAACTGGCGCTTGATCGGACGAGGTGAGGGCGTTCACTGGCCTGACCTCGACGAGGACATTAATATTGAAAGTCTTTTGGCCGGTCGTCCTTCTGGAGAATCCCAGTCCTCTCTTCAGCGGTGGCTGCGATCAAGAGAAATGCCTGGCTAACACTCATAAGGCCCGCGCTTTGTCAATGGGCACACCTCTCCTTCCGACCCACGATAAAAAGCAAACCCTCACTGTCTCTTTGCGCTCTGACTTGGTTTCTGTTTTCTGATGCGAGCGGCCTGCGCTGCACCAAACACTTATTGAGGCTCCGGCACCGGGATCCCCCGGCACTGTGGTAATCTTTGCCGCCGCCTAGAAATTCGTCCATACCACTCATGCTGTCCTCATCAAGGTAGGGGCGTCTGGGCGCCAGTTATCTCCAGGCTGAGGTGAGGGGCAGAGCAGCAAAAATGGGCCGGAGCTGGCCGCGCTTGCGCGCGAGGTAGAGCCTGCGGCGCATGACATCTCGGGTGGATCGCATTGCGGGTGGGTAGACATAGGCTTGAGGAACCATGCCGCCACGCAACAGGACTGCGATCTTGTGGGCGTCAATGCGGTCATTCTTTGCTTTGCCGCCGTGAATGGCTTTCATGTGTCAACGATCATCAGAAAGCGGACTTTTCTGAACAGTCGCCGGAAACGGGTACAGTGATTGCTTACCTCAACATCATCGTCCCCAGCATCCTCCTTGGAAATCCTACGGACCACGCTGGATCCCCCGAGGGGCCCAGAACGATGCTGAGGCAGGCATCATCATCGGTCGACCAGGTTCACCCAAAATTCACCAGCGGCGCGAGTTCAAAAAAGTACGTTTTCCGATGATCGACAACATTCATGTAGAGCGCGTGGCCGAGGACGAAGGGGATGCCCTGCTCTGAGCACAGATCCGCGAGCCAATACCAGGTAAAGAGACATTCGACGCAGACGACAATATCGCTGCGAAAAGGCTCGATGGCGGACAAAACTCATCCGGACTGGAATGCAGGTTCTTTTCAAGACAGATCTTGCCGGATTGGTCGAGGATACAAACGAACATGGTGTGGGCGTGGAGATCGATCCCGCAGTAGAATTGATGCTGTTTGGTGTAGAATTTCATCGTCAAGGCCCTCCTGTTTGGAAAGTGATGATTGTCAACCTTAAGCCTACACGCGTTGGTAGGCTCAGGGGGGCCTTGATGAGTATCAAGGGCATGGAGCCGACGCGCAGGAGCGCGCGGCTCATGCCTGTCGTTATATGACATTTCTATAGGGTGTAATCAGATGACAGTCGAAGAGCGTTACAGAGAAAGATACAAATCAGAGGACACTCCTTGGGACGTCGGCCAGCCAGATTTCAATCTTATCGAAGTTGTGACCAAAAAACCTATTCTGAGCTGCAAAGTCTTAGATATTGGCTGTGGAACCGGAGACAATTCCATATGGCTTGCCCAGAACCGCTTTCAGGTTATTGGTACTGACACTTCGGAGATTGCTCTAGAGAAGGCGAAAGAAAAAGCTTCTAAAGCCAACGTTGAATGCGATTTCATGCTTGTTGATTTTCTTAAGAACAAAATTGAAGGTGCTCCTTTTGGTTTTATATTTGACAGAGGCTGTTTTCACTCATTCGGTTCTGAAAATGATCGAAGAAGGTTTGCCCAAAATGTCGCTAATCATTTGGAAGAAGCTGGCCTGTGGCTAACAATCGTTGGCAACGCTGATGAGCATCGCCAAGGTCCTGGTCCACCTCAACGGACTGCAGGAGATATAGTCTTGGCAGTGGAGCCTTATTTTAAGGTTCTTTCACTTACATCTAGCCATTTCGGATCTAATCGTCCAAATCCACCCAGAGCCTGGAGGTGCCTGATGCAGAAACGGCATGTCACATAAATGCTTTTGATATTTACCATAATTGCTCATGTAACAACACGCTGCACCTGACCGCACGCAAGCGTGCGGCGGGTGAGCTCGGTCGTTATGCGGAAGTCACAAGGGCTACCAAGGTAGCCCGACGAGAGGCAAATGCGTACGAGTTATTTGTTTGGCGAACAAGCGTCTATCCACGACGTCGTTGAGCCTCAGAAGCAGCAGACCGCGCGCGCACTTGAAAACCTTCCGGCGGAGGCTATTCTTGCCCGACCGTCGGAGGAGCTGATCGCTGAGCTCGTTGAGCGCTTCCGTCTCGATGTTCCGGTTCTCCAGCGGGCAGCAACCATGCAGCTTCCCAACGAAGAGATCGACATCGACGTCTCAGGTGATCCAATGCGGGGGATCTTCGACCGTAGCAAGCCCTTCTACGTGAAAGGCACTGCAATCCGAATTTCGGTCCCCTTCACTGGAGAGGACGCTTTGTTTAAGTTTGGAACTGCGCCTTACCCATATGGGCAACCCATACCGGGCGAGCTCGATGGCAACAGCGTTGTCCTTACGTATGTCGCGGAACATCCTGATCCTGCGGCGGTTCGCAAGGATTTCGACAATCGGCTTGACGGGATCGAGCAGGTCCTCCAGATGGCACGGGGGACGGCCGAGGAGTGGAACAGACGGCTAGCTGAGCTCGTTCGACAACGACTGGAGCAGCGCCGCTCAAAGCTCGAACGAGATCGAGGGCTGACCCTTGGCTATCCAGCCGCACCGGAAACGCAGCGTGCAACGGCCAAAGCCACTCCAAGGCTCCGCCACAAAGACCGCGATCCGGAGTACGACCTATTCTTGTCACACGCATCCGAAGACAAGGAGTCTATCGCGCGACCGCTCTATGCTGTTCTGGTAGCGGCCAGTGTTTCTGTCTGGTTTGATGAGGCAGTTCTGAAGCTTGGAGACAGTCTGCGCCAGAAGATCGATCAGGGATTGGCAAGATGCCGCTACGGTGTGGTCATACTGAGTCCGAACTTCCTGAGCAAACGCTGGCCGCAACGTGAACTGGACGGATTGGTAGCTCGCGAAACATCGTCCGGTGAGAAAGCGATTCTCCCAATATGGCACCAATTGGACCGAGACACTCTGTTGCGTTACTTACCAACGTTGGCGGATCGTGTGGCTGGCCACTCCGACGAAGGGGTCGAGGCGCTTGTACGAAAGATCCTCGAAGTCTTGAAATCATAACCTCGTACAAGAGCCCGCATAAACAGCATCCAGCCGCCGGTGGGCGCACACGGCGGATTTTGTCATTCGGCACGACCTGCAAGTGCGCCCGCCGCGGCTGATGCCGAGCGTTAGCCATTCAATTTTGTGAGTACTTGTCGTACTGAATAATTCGTTCTCGTGCGCAAAGGAGAAGATATGCCGACGAGAAGCCTTGATCCAAATGACTTGGGAGAGGATGAGGACTGGGAAGGCAACAATGCTGCGTTCCCCTGTCCGGTGTGTGAGAAGGTATTTATAGTGAGCGACACAAGGATGCACGTCGGGCCCAACGGAGAAAAAGGCTATCGCAATTGCCCTAAGTGCGGGAAATCCACCGGCCGAGTTAAAGGTGGTCGGAAATCGGGGGGATCCGCAACGATAGAGTGGTAATGAATCTGTGGCTAACAAGTTGTTGCAGCCGACGGTGCACACCGCGCGCCGCGGCGAATGCCGGGCGTTGGATGGACCATGACTACAAAGGAGAAGCAAGGTGGGCAATGATTCAAAGCACGGTGGGGGGCCGACCAACATAGGTGCGATCGTCGGCCCGATCTGGTTTGCCGGCTGGCTGTTTACGATTGGTTTTGTCGGGCTCTCTTTTTGGAAGGCCGTGTTGGGCCTGATTATCTGGCCGTACTTCTTGGGAGTCGCATTGAGATAGTCCGGATGGCGGTCGAGGAATCGACCCGTGAGTCGCAGCAGAAATCCAAGCATTCGGTCGGCATAAAAATAGCGGTCCGCTCGTCGATGTCCATCGACGCGTCGATCAACGAGCGCGCGAAGCGTCTCAAGGATCAACAAGAGACCCGTTGGCCATTTGTCAATTTCCGAACGATCACAATGTATTGCAAAGTGAGTGGGCGGGCCATATGCTTCCCCCTGAGAAATCAAGTTTTTCAAGGAGCAGTCCTGTGCCGGTTCGACTGTCCACCAGGTTGAATGAACTTTCGGCTGTCCCCAATTTCCTGTTCCTTGCTTCTCCGCGAAAGGAGGGATAGGAGTATTCGCGGCAAGGGCCAAGCCAAACGCGCTGCTGCCGGCTCCAGGGCGAAGACCGCTCGGCGGCCGCGCATCGATCGAGGGCCGCACCAGCTGAGCTTCACCGAGCTTCCCGAAGCCAAGCCCGAGTCTGAGCCGCAGGTGGAGGTTGTCGCCAAACCTGCCGGTTCCGCTGATGTCTGTTCCATCGAGAGCGGGCATCAAACCGAACCTGAAGCGTCTGCTGCCACACCGGCGCGCCCACGCAGTCCAGACCGCCGCGAGACAGCCGAGAGCATGGCAGCGCGCCAGCGCGAGATTTCGGTTTCAGAGTTTTTCACGAAGAACCGCCACCTGCTCGGGTTTGACAATCCGCAAAAGGCGCTCCTGACGGCCATCAAAGAAGCGGTCGATAATTCGCTCGATGCTTGCGAAGAAGCGGGAATTCTCCCGACCCTAAGGATCGATATCCAGCAGCTGGCCGAAGACCGCTTCCGCATCGCGGTCGTAGACAACGGCCCGGGCATCGTCAGGGCCCAGGTACCAAAGATCTTCGGCAAGCTTCTCTACGGCTCGAAATTTCACACTCTGAAGCAGGCCCGAGGCCAGCAGGGGATCGGCATTTCGGCAGCCGGGATGTACGGCTTGCTCACCACAGGCAAATCGGTGGTCGTCATTTCGCGCACGACGCCGGGCAAGCCTGCGCACTACTATGAAATCCAGATCGACACGCGCAAGAACGCGCCGCAGATCATCGCCGATTCTGCAATGGAATGGGACCAGCCGCACGGCACGCGCGTTGAGATCGAGCTGGTCGGAATCTACAAGAAGGGCCGCCATTCGGTTAATGATTACATCCGCCAGACCGCCATCGCCAACCCGCACTGCGAAATCTTCTATTCCTTCCCGGAAGTAGAAGGAGTCCAGCACTTTCCTCGGGCGTCGGAGACACTTCCACCCGAACCCAGGGAGATCAAGCCTCATCCGTACGGCGTAGAACTGGGCGTACTGATCAAGATGCTGAAAGAGACTCGGGTCCGCAACCTGGTGGGCGCGCTGGAGCGCGATTTCTCGCGCGTGAGCCCGCGCGTGGCGTTCGAGATATGCCAGGTCGCGGAGCTCCGACCCATGGCCAATCCGCATTCAATCGCCATTAGCGAGGCGGAACGCCTGTACAGGGCCATCAACAGCGTCAAGATCATGAGCCCGCCGACGAATTGCCTCTCCCCCATCGGCGAGGAGCAGATCCTGTCGGGGATGAAAAAGGAAATCCACGCGTCGTTCTTCACGGCGATCACACGCTCACCGGCCGTCTACCGGGGCAATCCTTTTCAGATCGAAGTGGGGATGGCCTATGGCGGCAGTCTGCCCACGGACGACCTGGTCGACTTGCTGCGCTTTGCCAACCGCGTGCCGCTTCAATACCAGCAGTCGGCTTGCGCCATCACCAAAGCGGTCCTGAGCATCGATTGGCGCAGCTACGGCTTGTCACAAGCAAAGGGCGCGCTGCCGGCCGGTCCCATAGCGCTCTTCATCCACATCGCCTCCGTCTGGGTGCCCTTCACCTCAGAAAGCAAGGAAGCCATTGCAGCCTATCCTGAGATCATGCGGGAGCTGCGCCTGGCATTGCAGGACTGCGGGCGCAGGCTGGCGGTCCACATCCGGGCGCACCGGCGCGAGGCGGAAGAGCAAAAGAAAAAGTCGTACATAGAGAAATACATCCCGCACATCGGCATCGCGCTGCGCGAGATCCTCGGCCTGCCGCAGAAGGTCGAAGAGGAACTCGTGACCACCCTGCGTGAGGTACTCGAGCACAGCCGGACAACACGATAAATCAGTCGAGGAGCAGGTCTCCATGCCCAAGAAACAAACGCCCGCATTGAAGCCGCTCAGCACCGCAAGCAAGAAGGTGCTGAATGCGATCAGGCATTCGGCTCTGGATATCGAAAAAAAGATACTGGCGCGCAGGAAGCCGACCATGAAGTTCCCGGTGCGCTCTTTGAGCAACGTGCGGTATCACCCGGACAGGGGGTTCTTTGAGCTTGCGGGCCAGAAAAAGGAGCGCACACTGACCGTCAACACCGTCAAAACCTTCGCCCAGACACTGCGCATGATCGCGCTCTCGAAGGATCTGGTGGAAAGCGACGACATTGCAACCAAGCGGGAGGCGTACTACGTTTCGAAGAACTGGGAGGACGCGCGTTTCAGCGAACAGCCTGAATCCGACACGGTGATGGACGATGTCGAGGCCTACTTCTCGGTCAACCGCGAGCAGCTGGGCTTCGTCCCCGAGGAAAAGGGGGGCGACATCGCCGGCCGTCTGATCGTGCTCGACAGGGATCGCGACACAGGCAAGGTCCTGCGTATCGATTGCACTCGATTCGGCAGCGGGGCGTACAGCATCCCGATCACCGTCGAGCACCTGCAGTTCGAGGCGCAAGCCGACTTCATTCTAGTCATCGAGACGGCCGGGATGTTCCAGCGACTTGTCAAGCACAACTACTGGAAGAAGGCCAACTGCATCCTGATCAGCATGGGGGGAGTTCCAACCAGGGCCTGCCGCCGTTTCATCCGCAGGCTTGCCGATTATAAGAAAATCCCCGTCTACGTCTTCGTCGACGGCGATCCTTACGGGATCACCAACATCTACCGGACTCTCAAGGTTGGATCGGGAAATGCCGCTCACCTGAACGAGTTCTTTTGCGTTCCCCAGGCCACATTTCTCGGGATCACGCCACAGGACATCATCGATTACAAGCTGCCCACCCACCCGCTTAAAGATGTGGATGTCAAACGTGCCCGCGATGCGATCAAGAACGATCCCTTTATTCGGCACCACATGCCTTGGGTCGCAGCGATGGAGCAGCTCCTCCGGATGGGGGTCCGCGCCGAGCAGCAGGCTCTGGCCAAGCATGGCCTGAATTATGTGATCGATCACTATCTGCCGGAAAAGCTGCGTCACCCGGAACGGTTTCTTCCCTGAGAAGCAACACCTTCACGAACCCTCAAGAAGGTAGACATCCTCTTTCCTGGGGACTTGCCGCATCAACTCGGCGCCCCCAGGTCCTGAAGAGGATGTTTCAAGCAGATTGTAAGGCGGGTTCTTTTTGCAGAAGTAAATGTGTCTCTAGTCTATTTCGCTCAAGAGCAACTGAAAACTAGGTAAAACCCTAGATTCCACATGAAAAATTCCCAATCGGCGCGGCAAGTGGCGCCCAGTCAATCCGCCGTCGTCGATTTCTTCAACGGAAATGATAGTCGCGGCGATAAACCGTGTAATCGAGGTTGGGAAAGATGTTGTCCTGAAGCTCGAACGCCGCCAGCCATCCTTCCTCCACCACGCCGCGTCTGAGCATCTCGTAGAGCCGGTGGAATCGGAGCAGGTGGTCCTTAGTGCGCTGCACTGCATACCCGACCGCGGTGTTGCGGGCCATGATGAAGGCCCAATCGCTGGCTTGCGCCAGGAGCAATTCGCGCGCAGCCTGATTGAGAGCGCGTCGCATGGATCCATCCGCTGTCGGGAACTGCTCAGCGAGCTCCTCCATTCGATCTGCCGCTGCGTGCAAGTGGCGGTAGATCCAGGCATTCGAGCCATTGAGCCAGACACTGTTGTATCCTTGGTAGCCCCAGCTCGAGGCACTCGGCATCCCGACCTGGTTCACCGGACACTCCTCCAGGTACTCTGAAGGGTGTGTCAACCGGAGAATCTCCTGATCGCAGGCTATCTTGCGGAAGAGAAAGTTGAGCCAATCGGGCCCTTCAAACCACCAGTGGCCGAACAGCTCGGCGTCATAGGGCGCCACAACGATGGGTTTGCTGCCCATCCTGCCATGCAGCCATTCCACCTGTCGCTGCCGGTTAAACATGAAGTTGCCCGCGTGCAGGGCCGCCCGGCCCAGCCCTTTTTGGGCAACATACGGTTCTTTTATTTCTGTCGGCCCCGTGATGCGGTAGTACTTGATGCCGGTATTGACGCGGATGCCGTCCTTGTGGATGTAAGGCTTGATGTAATCAAGCTCGAGATCATAGCCGATGTCCCGATAGAACTCGCGGTAATCGAAATCACCCGGATACCCCTCGATTGAACTCCATACCTGCTTCGCGGAATCCTGGTCGCGCCCGAACGCTGCGGGGCCGCTTGGGCAGCAAAGCGGCGCGTAAACACCGCAGTTCACGCGCCCCACGGCATTTTGGATGGCATGCGTGTCGACGAAAAAATAGGGTATGCCGGCTTCCTTCAAAACCTCGTCCAGCCCGGGATAGAATCCACACTCGGGTAGCCAGATGCCTGGCGGCCGGCGGCCGAAGGTCTCCTGGTAGTGTTGAACTGCGATGCAGACTTGCGCGCGTACCGCCCTCGGGTTGATTCGCAGGAGCGGCAGAAATCCGTGCGTCGCGCCCGAAGTGGTGATCTCGAGCTTGCCCAAGTCCTGCATGCGGCGGAAAGCGCCGACCAGATCCATCTTCCACCGGTTCGCATAACCATCGCGCGCCTTCAAGAATTTGTCGCGATACATAATCGCCGTGTCGTGAAACTCGGACATCCGGCGGGTGCGCTCAACTTCTTTTTCGGCCAGCTCACACAACAGGTCCAGGTGCCGCGCGTAGCGGCGCCGAAGCAGGTCGTCGTTGAGCATCGAGATCAGCGGAGGAGTGAGCGACATCGTGAGCCGGAAGTCGATATCGTCTTCCAGCAGGGATTCGAGCACCCAGAGCAACGGGATATAGGTCTCGGTGATTGCTTCGTAAAGCCAGCCTTCTTCCAGAAAGTCCTCATGCTCGGGATGCCGTACGAACGGAAGATGCGCGTGCAATACCAGGGTGAGGTACCCGAGATTCATAAACCACCGTCCAGATCCCAAAAGACGAAAGACTGTAAGCGGCGCAGACTTTCCGTGCAACCATCTCGCGCCAGAGGATCGCAGTGCAGAAACGAAATCCCCAAGATTCAGAGACGCGAAGTCCAAAAGAGACTCATGCTTTTTTGGAGTCTTCGCAACCTGGAGTCCTTGCGGATTTCATTTCGTTTGCTTCGTGCATCTCGTGTTTTCGCTCGGTGACTCTCGTGGCTCCGAGTCCGAAGCTTTCGACACCCTCCGAAGAGAGCACGCCCTGAGGGGCCGAAACTCGAGAGAGGTAGAGGGAGAAAGAGCTGTTTCCGCCGGGTGCCCTCGCAGTGCCGCCGGCCGCCAGCTGATTCGACACTCTCGGAGCCACTGAGAAAGGAGCTTCCTCCCTGCCGGATTCAGATGATCGGGCCCGGGCAAGAGACTCCGGCTCCGGCGCTTCCTCTCTCTGATCGGAGACGCCCTCGACCTTCAGCCGACCAAGTTCGTATTCCGCCGGGGGACCGGCAGAGGGAACATCAACAATATTGGAACGGCAAACCGAAACGAAACGGCCGTCGGCGGATCGTAGGCCGACCTCCGCATGGTAAGACTTGCCTCCCGACCAAAGGTTGACGTACCAGTTGCCGGGCTCCAGGTCGATAGACACATCGAAGTAGTTCCGCGCGCTGTCACCATGGAACTCGAGGCCGGTGACGTCATAGAAGCGCAGGACCCATTGACTCCCCGTTTCATCGGCACAAAGCCGATGTGAAGCCTCCCGGATGTCTCGCGACGTGATCTCCCAGTAGGCATAAACCCAATGCGGCTCGATCTCCATCAACGTCAGGCGCGTGTGCCCGTAACTCGACGGGAGCTCGGTCAATTCGGTTGGCGAAGCAGGGAGAGCCGGCCCGCGTTGAGCTGGTCTTGTGCCGGATGGCTTCGTCCGCGAACGCCGTCCCCTTTTACGGGAGCGACCCGTTACCTGTGGGTCATGCTTCCGAGTTCGACGCTGTCCATGCACTTTGAGAGCAACCATTGTGTGCGTCTATATCTATCTTGAGGACGCGCGAGCACCTCAGCCCGCGCCCGCCTAGTTTCAGTCACCGCCGGTCCAGAGTCAAATCGATTTTGGATTTAGGAAAGCATGCAGCAACCATGAAATACGCGTGAAGATCCTGGTGTATTTCATGGTTCCGTCAACGCATCTGCGCACAAAGAGGACGGAGGCCAACATAAGACCCGATATCGGAAGCTGCGGGAGACGCATTCTAAGCGGCCTGCGCACCAAAACCGCAGCTTGTTTTTCCTGTGCGCCGGACATCGGATGATCCAGTTCGAGAACTGCTGCATCTAACAAGCGAGCAGGACCTCGGATTTTCCTTCTGAACGCCGGCAGTGCCGGCCCGTCGATGGGCACGGGGAATCGGAGCCTTTGCATCCTGCTGCTGCTTTTCTTTACCCCTTTGGAGGATTTTGTGGTTTGATGGAAATCCGTATGAGGCAAACCCTGTTGTTTGTCGCTCTTGCTTTTCTCAGCCTTTTCCTTTGCACTCCATCCGCACAGGAGCCCTCGCAAAAGACCATTCAGGTCGGGGTCGACATGGTTTCCCTGCCCGTCACGGTCATGAAACGAAACGGGCAGCGGGTGGCAGATCTCGCCAAAGAGGATTTCCGCGTCTATGAGGATAAGATCGAGCAGGACATCAAAGCGTTCTCGGCCGCCGACGAACCTTTCTCCGTCGCATTGCTGCTGGATACCAGCGGCAGCACAACGGAAAAGCTGCAGCGGATCCAGAGCGAGGCGATCCGGTTTGTCAATCAGTTAAGCCCGCAGGATTCGGTTGCGGTGGTTTCCTTTGCGCAGGAGGTTCGGCTGCTGGAGGATTTCACGACCGATCGGGCGCGCACAACTGCCGCGATCCGCAGAACCGCCTCGGGCGGGTTTACGGTTCTGTACGAAGCGGTCTGGCTGGCCTTCAAGGAGGTTCTCCCTTCCGCCCATCAGCGAACCGCTTTGGTGATCTTCAGCGATGGCGTCGACACGGCGAGCGAAAAGGCGACTAAAGTTGAAACGCGCGAGCTGGCGAAGGAGTCGCGTGCTCCGGTCTACTGCATCTATTTCAACACGCAGCAGGAGATGCAGAGATCGCCCGGAATCCCAGCCGGCGGCCAGACTTTTCCCCCGCTCATCGGTCAACGCACGACTACGATTCCGGCTCCCGGTACGGGCAGGAGCACGGAAGATTACATGGGAGGGCGCCAGTACCTTTCGGATCTCACGGACTACAGCGGCGGAAGAGTCTTCGATGCCCTCAAGATGGAAGACCTCAGCCCAGCCTTTGATGCAATCGTGCAGGAACTATCGAGCCAGTACACCATCGGCTACTATCCGACCAATGCCCGGCACGACGGGAAGTATCGAAGAGTAGATGTGAAAGTTTCGAAGCCGGGTCTCTACGTGCAGACCCGACAGGGCTACTACGCGGCCGACGACTCAAAAAAGAAGGGGAAAAAATAAACCAATTGGGTGTGGTCGGCCCTGCCGCGCCATCGCAAGCGAAGCCGTCGTGATCCGCGTCGGCGGAGCGTCCGCCACTCTGGGTTATGATCTCGGCAGCGTGCACCAAAGAGGGCGGAGGTCAACAGAAGACCCGATATCGGAAGCTGCGGGAGACGCATTCTAAGCGGCCTGCGCACCAAAACCGCAGCTTGCTTTTCCTACCGCGGCCCCTGGCCGCAACCAAAGAGGGAAAGACGACTGAAGCCTGAACTTCTTGCAGAAACGCAAAGAAGTCACAGATAAAGACTCTATCCGCAGCTCGTTTCGCCTATCTGCTGCAGAGGGATCCGATCCGCCGCCGGTCCTGTGTCAGTCTTGCCGATCAGCGTGAGCACCTTCTGAAAGAACGTAAAACCGGTAAAACCAGGGACGCCACCCCATTTCAGACAAGGGCGTCGACGAACAGATGCGCGGAGACGCCAGAAACAGGGTGGCGTCCCCGGTTTTCAAATCTCCTTATTTGTCATGCCCCCAGGTCACTTTCCCTTTTGTACCCCATGATAAAAAGTCTTGTAAGTGGACAGCTGGGGTAAAATCAGTCACCACGTTCACCAGGATGTAACGTACGGCGGCACATACTAGGCACTAACTTTCAGAGGCAACCAGATGAAATGCCCAAACTGCAAGTTGATCAATCCAGAGAGTGCACGGCGTTGTGATTGCGGTTACGACTTCACGCTTGGTAAGCTCGAAAGCTCCTACCTCAAGCTAGGTGTTCCCAAAGAGGTAAAGCAGTTCAAGGTCCTGCTAGCTCTCGTAGCCATCGTCTCACTCGGCGTGATCGCGAAGGATTTCATTGCTTACCAACAGCAATCGGCGGCGGCCCCTAAAGCGACAACGCTCTCTTCACAGCCGGGGACGATCAACCAACCGCTTCCGTCTATGAATCCGGCCTATGTGACGGCGCTGTATTTTCTTGGCTACAATGCAATGCTGATAATGCTCTATGTTCAAGTCCTGAAACGGAGCAATGCTGCCAGGATCCTGCTCATGATCCTCACGTTCCCCATTGGGTTGCTGATGCTCGGAACATCAGATGCGAAGACTTACTGCAGTCAGAAGGTTCCGTGATCGGCGTGGAACTCGATGCTGGCGACGTCATGGAAGCGCAGGACCCATTGACTCCCCGTTTCATCAGCACAAAGCCGATGTGAATCATCCCGGATGTCTGGCATTGTGTGCATCTATGTCTTGAGGATGCGCGACCACCTCAGCCTGCGCCCGCCTAGTTTCAGTCACCGCCGGTCCGGAGTCAAATCGATCTTGGATTTAGGAAAGCATGCAGCAACCATGAAATACGCGTGAAGATCTTGGTGTATTTCATGGTTCCGTCAATGCATCTGCGCACAAAGAGGGTGGGCCTCAAAGGACAAAGCCAGGCAACCTGCGGGGCGGCCTACTCGGTCGGAGGCGCCATCAATACCTGCGCCTGTTTCAGGGGTCCAGGATGTCCCAGATACTCCTGGCGATAGACCTGTAGCAGCAGCAAAAAGAAGGCCAGCAGAAACGGCCCCACCACGATGCCAACGATCCCGAAGAACTCCAGCCCCCCAAATGCTCCCAGCACCATCACAATGGGATTGATATTGCCCAGCTTCTTGCCCAGCCGCGGGCGCACGAGACTATCGATGTGGCTAACGACGATGGCGCCCCACAGAAGTATTCCGACACCGGCATAGTAGTCCTTGTGCACCAACAGGTAGACGCCGGCGGGAAGCCAGACCAGGGAAGTACCCAGAACCGGCACCAGCGATAGAACGGCCATCACGATGCCCCACAGCACGGCGTCGGGCAGACCGAACATCAAAAACCCTATTCCTCCGATCAGACCCTGGAGGCCTGAAACCAGAATCTGGCCAAGCAGAATGGCCTTGCTGATATGCTCAAACTGGTTCACCAGCCATATGGCGTTGGATTGCTTGAAAGGAAGAAATTCGGCGGAGCGCACGAAGACGTAGTGAATGTGCAAAAAAATGTAATACAGGACGAAAAACATCACGAACAGCGATACCACCAGGTTGGAAACAGCCGCAAAAACCGATGGCAGCGCCTCCGTCAGCTTGGAGGAAAAGTCCTGAATGAGGCGCTGAAGGGCCAGGTCGACCGTGGCCTTCACCTTTGGATTGAAATGCTCGAAGAGAATAGGGAAATCCTGCGGATTGAACTTGTCCCCCAACGCCAATGCCTGATTGAACGCCGTGTAACAGATCATCAGCAGCGGGACGAGAGCGACTACCAGAATAAGAAAGATCGTCAGCAGCGCCGCCAGTTCATCCTTGCCGATCTTCTTCTTGAGCCAGATATA
>Ga0315289_10006992_pt1 | contig 16527 bp, 14 predicted proteins | sample YL17G11_40_MG_FD_203452 | JGI IMG/M metagenome (GOLD analysis project Ga0315289, IMG submission 203452) | Sediment microbial communities from Yellowstone Lake, YNP, Wyoming, USA - YL17G11_40 | ecosystem: Environmental > Aquatic > Freshwater > Lake > Sediment | place: USA: Wyoming | collected... | reverse complement strand
AAGACGCGGGAGACGACGTTCTTTTCCCGGGAGAAAAGCCCCGTGTCGAGCGCCGACGAGATCATCCCGTCGACGTCGATCATCAGGATCTTCTCGCGGGCCGGGCTGGGGAGGAGGACGATCTCCTTAAGTTTTTCCTGCCCCAGCAGGTCGATATGGATCTGGGGGGAGCAGGCGGCTAGGGCGGCCAGGACGGCCGAGAGCAGGATGACGACCTTTTTCATGGAGCCTCCTCGGGAATGTCGCTGCGCTTCGATTATAGCACAGGAGGATATCTCTCTCTATCCGGCGGGCCATTGACTGCGGCATTTAGCGGTGCTATTAAGGATACCCTTGACCATAAAACCAAACGTCGTCGTCGGACTTGACCTGGCCGGGTCGCCCAAGCGGCCCACGGGCTTCTGTCTCCTTCGTGGCGCAGAAGCAGAAACGTCCGACCTATTTGCCGACGACGAGATCCTCGAGGCCGTTCGCCGGGCCGCGCCCTCGCTCGTCGCCATCGACGCGCCGCTAAGCCTGCCTCCGGGCCGGACCTCCATCCACGAGCGCAACGAATCGCATTACCGAGTATGCGACATCGAGCTCCGGCGGCGTGGTATTCCTTTCTTTCCCATCACCCTGGGGCCGATGCGCTCCCTCACCGAACGGGGGATCAGGCTCAGGCGCGAACTCGAAGCGATGAACATCCGTGTCATCGAGATGTACCCCGGCGGGGCCCAGGACGTTTGGCGGATCCCGAGGGTGCACCGCGATCGGGCCGGGTTGAGGCGGGGCCTCGCGCGGCTCGGATTGAAGAAGCTCCGCAGGGGGGCCTCCGACCATGAGCTCGACGCCGCGACGGGGGCGCTCGTCGGCCGCGATTTCCTGGCCGGGAAAGCCGAGGTCTACGGGAATTTCGAGGAGGGGGCGATCGTCATGCCCGTGGCCCGTCCGGCCGCTAGGAAGAAGCCTTCTGAAACCCCTTCCCGGCCCGGCGGGTCGGCGGGCAGACCATTCGGATCGCCCTCGGCAGAACCCGGAATTGGACGCGGTCCCGGTCGCCGAGGAACTCGCCGTTGAACTGGATGGGCAGATTGTGGCCGCGAATGACGACGCGCTTGGCCTTGAAGTGCCGCATCCGTCTCTGGTAGAGGCCGAAATAGATCAGGGGGAAGAGGAAAGCGAACTTGAGGGGCCCGAGTTCGAACAGGGTGATATCCAGATAGCCGTCGTCCACGACGGCGCGGGGGGCGATTTTCCAGCTGTAGCCGAAATAGTTCGTCTTGGCGACGATGCAGTCGAAGAAATTCGAGGTCATCGTCTTCGCTTCGAACGGGCCCGATCTATCGAACCCCTCGTAGAGCTCGAGCGTTTTCCCGTCGCGCGCTGTTCCGAAGAGATGCCGCGCGGCGAGAATATGTCCCCAGACGCCCTCGATGGGGCCGCGGAGCTTTTCCCCGGTCACCCGGGCCGTTGCCCCGACGCTGGCGAACGCGGCGATGCGGCCCTCGACCTCCATGAGATCGATCGGCCGGGGGACGCCTTCGGCCAGATGGTCGATCGCCCGGAGCGGATTCTTGGGGATGGCGAAGGATTTCCGGAAAGCGTTGCCGCTACCGAACGGGATGACCCCGAAGAGGACGTCGTTCTGCTTGCCGGCCTCGAAAATCCCTTGGAGCGTGTCGGCGATCGTCCCATCTCCGCCCATGGCGACGATGACGTCGGAGTTCTTGCAGGCGATGACGGCCCTTTCCATGGTCGTCTTCATATCGCCGAGACCGTCGTAGATCTCGCCGGGGAGCTTTTTCTGGAGGTAGGCGCGTAGGAACTTCCGCCTCATCCATTTGGAGTTAGCCGCCCGGGGATTGATGAGGCAGGCGGTCTTGAGGTTGGTCTTCGTTTCCGTCATGGTCCTGATGGTTCCGTGATCACGCCGAGAGACTCTTCTATGTATAGCATGCGCGGGAAATCCTGTCAAAAATGACTGGGGGCAGGTCCAAGGCCATTGAACCCGCCGGGGCCTTTGGCTAGAATGAGGGGGGCCGAACGATGAAAGACCTGGAAAAGACCGTCGCCGTCCGGGACAGGCGGTTCCTCCTGCGCGTCGCGACCTCTCACGAATCCGAAGATTACAGGATGTACGAGGACCTGCGCAACGAGATCTGGGATTTTCCCGAAGACCGCCTTTCCGGCACGCGGAACATGATGTGTGAAAACGTCTTCCACGAGGGGGGGAGCCTCTTCATCGGCGCTTTCGTCGAAGCCCCCCGCGGGGGCTTCGTGGCCGATGGAAGGAACCTCGTCGGCTTCTGCTACGGCTTCGTCGGCGTCCGTGACAAGGATGTCGGCTTCCGCGACCGGGCAAACCTGCGCTTCTACTCGCAGTATGCCGCGGTCAGGCCGGCCTTCCAGAGCTACGGGCTGGGGATCCTCCTCAAGGAGTTCCAGAGAGAGGCCGTCCTCGGCATCCTGGGCGTCTCCACCGTGATCTGCACCTACGACCCGCTGACCGGGGTCAACGCCTACCGCAATGTCCACCATTTCGGCATGGACGTCCTCGAATACCGGGTGGCGACCTATGGCGAATACGGCGGCCTCCTCAACCGGCTGGATGTCCCCACCGACCGCTTCCTGATGTCCTGGGACCTCGAAAGGATGACGGGAAGGGGAGAGCCGGTCTATGACCTCGAGGCGGCGCTCGCCGCGCCCCAACCCATCCGGGCCGGCATCCGGCGGGTGACGGGGAAGAGCTCCGAGCTCGACCTCGAGGTCGTGGAGCGGACCGATGGAAACGTCGGGGGAGACGTCCTTCTCGTCCGGGTCCCCCTGGATTTCTACAGGATGCTCCAGGAAACCGACGTGGCCGACGCGGACGTGCGCCGGATCCCCGTCGACTGGAGGCTGGCCACCCGCGAGGTCTTCCAGGGCCTCTTCGCCCGCGGCTACCGGGTGGTCGATTTCCGGAAAGCCGAGGGCCGCGCTCCCGGCAATTATTACGTCCTGTCGCGTCTCTCGCCGGCCCACCGATGAACGCGCCCCCGATCCTCCGGACCCGGTCCCTCGCCAAGACCTATCTCATCGGCAACGTCCGGATCGCGGCGCTCGAGGACGTTTCCCTGTCCGTTGACGAAGGCCGTTTCGTCGCCGTCACGGGAGCTTCGGGCTCGGGCAAGTCGACCCTCCTCAACCTGCTTGGCGGCCTGGACACGCCGAGCGCCGGGACGATCGAGGTCGCCGGGGCCCTCGTCTCGGCCATGGACAGGGACGCGCTGGCCAAATACAGGAGGTTCGGGGCGGGCATGATCTTCCAGTCCTTCAACCTCGTCCCTTCCCGGACGGCCCTCGAGAACGTCGAGCTTCCCCTCGTTTTTTCCGACGTTGATAAGAAGGAGCGGCGGCGCCGGGCCGCCGAGCTGCTCGATAGGGTCGGGCTGGCCCATCGCGCCGGCCATCGCCCGCCGGAGCTCTCGGGCGGAGAGCAGCAGCGGGTGGCTGTGGCCAGGGCCCTGGTTAACGACCCGCGGCTCCTGCTGGCCGACGAGCCGACGGGCAACCTGGACAGCCAAACCTCGCGGGAGATCGTCGGCCTGCTGGCCGAGCTCAACCGGAGCCGGCACCTGACGGTCGTCATGGTCTCCCACGAAGAAAGTCTCGTCCGCGAATATGCGCAGGAAGTCGTGCGCCTCCGGGACGGCAGGGTCGTCGGGACGGAGAGCTGGGCATGAAGTTCACGGACGCCGTCGAATTCTCCCTGGCCAGCCTGCGGAAGAGGCGGCTCCGGACCCTGCTCACGGTTTCGGGGGTGATGATCGGCATCGGCGCCCTGGTTTCGATGATCTCCTTCGGGAAGGGCATGCAGAAGAACGTCACCGAGGCCTTCAAAGCGTCGGACCTTTTCACCACGCTTATGGTCATGCCGGGGGGGCCGGATGTCCCCTTGCGCGATCCAGACCGGCCCGGCCGCACCGTCTCATCGGGCGGACGTCGCGACGCCGTCCTCGACGACGCCGCCGTGGCGGAGATCGCGAGGATCCCGGGCGTGAGGCTGGCCTATCCGGACGTCAATTTCCCGGCCATGGTCAGCCTCGGGGAGAAGGAGGAATTTCGTCTCGTCCAAGTCGTCCCGGCCGCGATCGCCGCTTCGGGAGCCCTCAAGCTCGGGTGGGGCAAGTCCTACGCTTCGGACGATGAAGAGGGGGTCGTCGTCAGCCAATCGCTCCTCCGCCGGCTGGGGACGGACGAACCCGCGGCGGCTGTGGGCAAGACACTGCGGATCACGTCCGTTTCGATCGATCTCGGCAAGCTCGCCTCTCTCGACCTCTCCGCGCTTTTTTCCGGGAAGGGACTCCCCGTGGCCCGGGAGGCCTACGATTTCCCCATTGTCGGCGTCACCGAGATCACGGCGTTCGGCGGCGGACCGAGCCCGGTCCAGAACGAAGTCCTCATCCCGCCGGGCCCGGCCCGCCGGATCAAGCGGCTGCCCATGACCAGCATCTGGGACCTCTTCCGGATGAGGGACGGCCGGCTGGGGTATTCGACCGTCAGCATCAAGCTCGAGTCGCTTAGGGACCTCGAGCGCGTCAAGTCCCGCGTCGGGGATATGGGTTACACGACGTTCGCCCTGGCCGACCAGTTCGAGCAGGTCACCAGGGGGTTCTATTTCATGGACATGGTCCTGGCCGCCGTGGGCATGATCGCCATCATCGTCGCCGCGCTGGGGATCGTCAACACCATGGTCATGTCCATCCTCGAGCGCTTCCGGGAGATCGGGATCATGAAGGCCGTCGGGGCGGGGGACGGGGACATCAAGAGGATCTTCTTCTTCGAATCCGGGGCGATCGGCCTGCTCGGCGGCGCGGCCGGATGTGTCCTCGGCTGGACGGTCAGCCTGGTCATCAACCGGGTTGTCAATTTCTATATGGCCCGGCAGGGGATGCCCCACATCGAGTATTTCGCCTTCCCGTTCTGGATCTTCCTGGGCGCGATGGGCTTCTCCCTCCTGGTCAGCCTTGTCTCGGGGATCTATCCGGCGCGCCGGGCCGCCCGCGTCGACCCGGTCGTCGCCCTCCGCCACGATTAGTTCGGCCTCGGGGATCGCCTTCGCTCGCTGCGGTGATACGTTCGCTGCCACCAACCCCCTTTTTAAAACTGGGTTGGCGACGCTCAGTATTAACCCTGCGCATATCCCCGGGCTTAAGGCCGGGGAGTCGAATGGGTCTATTCTTTACGCCGGTCAGCTCGCCGGACTCGGCGCCTGAGCCGGACCGGATTTGGGGACATGCTCCGCTTCGAGAGAAGCAGCGCGTGTCCCCTTTTTTTTCGGATATTTCCTAACCTGACTTATTCACAAAAACGCCCCGTTTTTCTCCTCCTCCCATTTAGGGGCGTTTTTGCCCTTCGGGCGAACCGATTCGACCCCACCCGCTTCGTTCTCGGGGTTCGCAGTACCAAAGAGTACAGCTTCACCCCTCGGGCCTCGCATCTGGGCCCGCCTCGATTCGTGAATAAATCAGGCTAAAAGCGCCCCTCCGAGATGCTCCGTCGCGCTTTTATCGGTCGCTCCCAGGAGTCCGCTCCCTGCGGGTCGTCTCGCTTGCTTATGCGATCGCTCGACAGCTTTGCCTCGGAAGGGGCGAGCCCACGTAAAACGCGCAGGGGTGTTCCCAGAGGAGGCGGTTGAGGGCTGAGCGGGCATGGATGAAGAATCGGGACACGTACCGAAGGTACATGTCCCGGTTCTTCAGAGCGAAGCCCGGATACCAAGCGGCCCGGCTCGCAGGGACGGGTCGCGGCCGACGGCGGGAATACCCCGAGCGTTTGTGAGGGGGCTCGCTCTTCAATTTGCTCGACACTTCATCCTCGGGAGTATTAGCTTGGAATTTGCTATAATGCCCGTCTGATGCGTGGCACAGTCGGCCTCATGTCCATGGGTGGAGCATGTCCTTCCGGGGGTCTCAAGGAGTCACTATGAAAATTCGTAAGATTGGGCTCGGTCTGGCCGTCGGGCTCGCGTTCGCCGCCTCCGCATGCAACGTGGCCAAAACGCCGCTCAACGTGGAGCAGAAGGCGCGCGAGCTGCACAAGCGGATGCTGACCGTCGACACCCACAGTGACACCGCGTTCAGCCTGCTCCGGACCGACTGGAAGATCGGCGACCGCCACGACCCGAGCGCGCGCGGCGCCGGAAAGATCGACCTGCCCCGGATGAAAGAAGGGGGGCTCGACGCGGAATTCTTTGCCGCCTTCGTCGGCCAAGGTCCCTTGACGCCGGAAGCTTATGTCAAGGCCAAAGACCGCGCCCTGCAGGCCGTCGAGGCCGTCCGCAAGATGACGGAAGAATACCCCTCGATGATCGGGCTGGCCGTCGACCCGGCGGGCGCCCGGCGCCTCAAGAATGAGGGCAAGCTCACGGCCTTCATCGGCATGGAGAACGGCTATCCCATCGGCCGGGACCTTTCCCTCATCGAATTCTTCCATAAAAAGGGTGTTCGCTACATCACTCTCTGCCATTCCTCGGACAACGACATCTGCGATTCCTCGACCGACCGCCGCGATCCCGCAGACAAAGGTCTAAGCGAGTTCGGCCGCGAGGTCGTGGCGGAGTGCAACCGTTTGGGCATGATCGTCGACATCTCGCATGCGTCCGAGAAATCGATCTCCGACATCCTGGCCGTGACCAAGGCCCCGATCATCGCCTCCCATTCGAGCGCCCGGGCGCTCTGCGACAACCCGCGGAACCTGACCGACGACCAGCTCCGGGCTCTGGCCAAGAACGGCGGCGTCGTCCAGATCTGCTTCCTGGCCGCCTACGTTAAAACGCCGCCCGTCATCCCCGAGCGCGAAAAGGCCATGAAGGAGCTCGAAGCCAAGTACGGCAACATCCGCCAGATCCAGGACGAGGCCGTCCGGACCAAGGCGATGGCCGAGCGGGAGGCCGTCAACCGGAAGTTCCCCCAGGTCCTGGCCAACGTCCAGGATCTCGTCGACCACATCGACCACGTCAGAAAGGTCGTCGGCGTCGATTACGTCGGGATCGGCACCGATTTCGACGGCGGCGGCGGGGTCGTCGGCTGCGACGATGTGAGCGGCATGATCCACGTGACAGAAGAGCTCGTCCGGCGCGGCTACACAGACCGCGAGATCGAGAAGATCTGGGGCGGCAACTTCCTCCGCGTCTTCCAGAAGGTCATCGACCTGGCGGGGAAGTAAGGCTAAGTCCGCCCGCAACAACGTAAAATATTCTTACGTTTTTCTCTGCTGCTTCCCATGGGAATGGTCTTTCCCCAAGGTCCAGCCTCCTTTTTCTGGCATGAACATTGCTCCGATTGGAGGGGAGAGCCAGAGGTGCATTTTTCTGGTTTTTTCTATATCATGAGGGTATCTCCATGCTGACCGCCCGACGCGAACGCCCTCTTTCCCTGTCGCTCCTCGCCCTGCTCATCGCCGTCGCCGCGTCCGGCTCCCCGGCGGCGCTCGTCCGGCAAAGCTCCGAGCCCGCGCCGAGGTACGGCGGGACCTTCCGGATCAAGGGATTGTTGACCCCCTTCAACCAGATCTTCGACCCGGCCGCCCCTTCCCATTACTTCATCTGTGAACAGCTCTACGACGGGCTGGTCAAGTTCGACGCCCATTTCAACCCCATGCCTTCGCTCGCCGAATACTGGACGGTTTCCGACGAGGGGAACCGCATCACCTTTTATCTCCGGCAAGGCGTCCGCTTCCATAACGGACGGGAGCTCACGGCCGACGACGTCAAGTACTCCCTCGAGCGGCTGGTCAAGAACAGTCCGGGCAATACCTACTATCAATACTTCACCCAAAAGGTCGTCGGCGCCGAGGAGTTCTGGCAGGGCAAAGCGTCCGAGGTCACGGGGTTCCGGGTGATCGACAAGTCGACCTTCGAAATACGCTGGAAGCGTCCCTATGTGTCCGGCCTCTATATCCTGGGGATGTATTACTGCAAGGTCCTGCCGAAAGACCTCCTCGAAAGCCAGGGCCGGAGCTTCTTCCGTAAGCCCGTCGGGACGGGCCCCTTCCAGTTCGACGAATGGATCCGCAGTCCACGCTTGGAAATCCTGGGCGTCGCGCTCGAGCGCAATCCTTTTTATTTCGGCAAGAAGCCCTACCTCTCGAGGATCGAGTACAGCCCCCATTTCACGGACGATCAGTTCGACGAGGGGAGCGTCCATCTGGTCGTCGTAACCTCGGAGAGGAACCTCCGCAGGCGTTTCCAGATCCTGGAGAACAACACCCTGAAGTCGTTCTTCCTGGCCCTGAGCTGCGATATCCCTCCCCTCAACCAGGCCGAGGTCCGAAAGGCCCTGACGCTGGGGCTCAACAAGCCCCGCCTGGCCGAAGCCTACGATACGCTCCCGTATCGCCACCAGGTCCTTGACAACTACATCCCGCCCTTGCTCCCGGGCTTCTTTCCGAGGGCGGCCAGCCCGTTCACCGATACCGATACGGCGAGACTCCTCCTCGACCGTCTCCTGCCGGAAGGCGGACGGAAGCGCCTGACACTGACGCTCCTTTTCGCGTCGCCGCGGACCGATGAATCCACCCGATTCGCCCGGGAGCTCGAACGCCAGCTGGGGGCGATGGAGATCAAGCTGGACGTGAAGTACCTCCGGAAACCCGAGGACATCCGGGAGGTCCGCGGACCTTACCTGAAATTCCTGGAATACGCCATGGACTTCCCCGACCCCGAGAACATCATCGTTCCCCTCTATCATTCCAAGGCCATCGTCAACGAGCGCAACGCGCGCTACGTCAACCCGCGGCTCGACGGCCTGCTCGAGCAGTCCGAGGTCGAGACGAGCTGGGAAAAGCGGGCCGGCCTGTTCCGGGCGATCGAAAAAATCCTGAACGAGGAAGTGCCGACGATCCCCCTGTTTTCGGAACGGGTCCGCATCGCCGTTCTTCCCCAGGTCCGGGGGGTGCATCTCCCGGCCATGGGGTTCATATTTCTCGACACGAAGGACATCTGGCTGGAGGATTGAGCGGAACGCCGTGAAACTCAAGATATCGATCTCCACGCGCCTCGTCTTCTGGATCACCCTGCTTGTCTGCCTTCTCTTCGGGGCCGTCCTCGTCGTCATCCAAGGCCGTGAGGCCGCCATACTCTCCGAGGAGGCGGAGGCCCGGGCGCTCCTTCTCGCCGAGAGCATGAAGGACGCCAATTTCCAGTCGATCTTCCGCCAGGACCGGGCCGCGATCCAGAAATACGTCGACGACCACATCGATGAGGACATGCCCTATATCGTTTTCTACGACAGGGCGGGCCGGCCTTATGCCGCCGGCGAACTCATCCCCGGGCAGGGAGACATCGAACTGGGGAGCCGTCTCCCGGAAGACTTCATCCGTGATGACCCCCCGTTTTCCGAAGAGAAAGTGATCCAAGTCCGGGGTCGAGAACTGAGGGTCCGCGAGGTCGAAATCGCCGTCTTCCCGCAGAATAATGAAGACGAAAAGTGGGCTTCGGTCAAGATCGGCATGTCCCTCGAGCCCATGTACGCCAAGCGGCGCGAGATCCAGAAGGTCCTCCTGCTCATCGGCGCCGGCGGGTTCCTCCTCGGGATCGCCGGGGCGACGCTCCTGGCCCGGCGGATCACCCGGCCCATCCACAGGCTGGTCGAGGGGACCGTCAGGATCTCGAAGGGGGATTTCTCCCAGGCTATCGCCATCGCCTCGAGGGACGAGGTCGGCGACCTGGCCCGGAGCTTCAACGAAATGACGGGCCAGCTCCTCCACGCCCGGGACCGGATGGAGGACGCCAACCGGAGGCTCGTCCAGCACGAGAAGCTGGCCTCCATCGGGCGCATGGCGGCGACGATCGCCCACGAGATCCGGAACCCCCTGACTTCGGTGAAACTCAACATCCAGAAAGTCGCCGAAGAAGAGAGCTTCGCCGAGACGATCAAGGCCCACCTCGGCCTGTCGCTCGAGGGCATCGACCAGATCGAAGGCTTCATCAAGCAGCTCCTCAATTTCACCCGCGTCCAGGAGCTCAGCCTGGAGCGGTGGCCGATCGAACAGATCGTCGAGGAATCGCTAAAGCTGCTCAGGGAGACGCTCGCCCGGAAGAAGGTCGTCGTGGAGACGACCTACTCCGAGGGGCTGCCCCAGATCCACGTCGACGGCGACAAGATGCGCCAGGTCTTCCTCAACGTCCTCCGCAACGCCCACGAGGCCCTCGAGGCCGGGGGAAAGATCAGCATCGTCTGTGAGCCGGTCGAGGAAGGCGGGAAGAGGAAGGCCCGGATCCGGATCTCGGACAACGGGCCCGGTATCCCGGAAAAGGATTGGGAGAATATCTTCGAGCCGTTCTTCTCGACCAAGCCCTCCGGCTTCGGCCTCGGCCTGGCCAACGCCCGGAAGATCGTCGAACAGCACAACGGGACGATCCGCGTCGGCAAGAAGCGGGGGAGGGGGAGCGCATTCGTCATTCTCATCCCGGCGGAGGAGGGGTCATGAAATCCATCCTGGTCATCGAAGACGACCCGCTCGTCCGGAAAACCTTGGCCTCCCAGCTCGGGAAAAAAGGCTTCGAGGTGGCCACGGCCGACACCGGAGAGGGGGGCGTCCGGGCCTTCGGGGAATCTCCTCCGGACCTCGTCCTCCTCGACCTCCGCCTCCCCGACATCGACGGGCTGGAGGTCCTGCGCAAGATCAAGGAGCGCAGCCGCCGGGCCATCATCCTGATCATGACGGCCTTCGACGACATGAAGACGACGGTCGAGGCGATCAAGCTCGGGGCCTTCGAATATCTCGTCAAACCGCTCAACGCCACGGAACTCGACCTGACGATCGACAAGGCCTTCCAGGTCCGGGCCTTGGAGGAGAAGTTCAACTACCTCGTCGAGGAGAAGAAGAAGGAATACACGATCGACAACATCATCGGCCACTCGGCCGGGATAAGGGGCGTTTTCAAGCTCATCGGGTCCGTGGCCAACACGCGGACCAACGTCCTTATCCAGGGCGAGAGCGGCACGGGCAAGGAGCTCGTGGCCAAGGCCATCCACTACAACAGCCCCTACCGGGACGAGCCGTTCATCGTCATCAATTGCTCCGCGATCTCCGACACCCTCCTCGAAAGCGAGCTTTTCGGGCACGTCAAGGGCGCCTTCACCGACGCCGTCAGCGAGACCAGGGGCAAGTTCGAGATCGCCGGCAAGGGCACGCTCTTCCTGGACGAGGTCGGCGACGTCTCTCCCAATCTTCAGAGCAAGCTCCTCCGGATCATCGAGTCCCGGGATTTCATGAAGGTCGGGGGGGAGAAGGTCCTCAAAACCGAGGCCCGCATCATCGCCGCCACCAACCAGAACCTGAAGGGGCTGATCGAAAAAGGGAAGTTCCGCGAGGACCTCTACTACCGGCTCAAGGTCGTCGAGATCACCCTCCCGCCGCTCCGGGAACGGCGGGAGGACATCCCCGACCTCGTCGCCTACCTCCTCGAAAAGATCAACCGGGACCTCCGCCGCAACGTCCACAAGGTCCCGCCCGAAGTCATGAAGATCCTCGTCGAAATTCCCTGGCGGGGAAACGTCCGTGAGCTCGAGAACGCCCTGACCCGGGCCGTCATCCTGGCCAAGGGGGACGTCGTGCTCAAGGAGAACCTGCCGCTCGAGCCCGACGAAAGGCGATCCTTCGCCGACGAGCTCGTCCCTCTCGAAGAGGTCGAAAAAAAGTATATCCAGTACGTCCTCAGCTCCGTCAAGGGGAGCAAGACCCGGGCCAGCCAGATCCTCCAGATCAGCCGTCCGACCCTGGACAAGAAGATCAAGGAATACGGCCTTGACTTGGGGGAACCGTCCTGACCGGGGCCGTGTAAACTCCCTTCCCCGCCTGTAAATAATTTAGGCCGTTCTCCGCCTGGCGGCCGTTCCCCGACCCCATTTTCCCCTGATGAACGGCGGCCGGAATTGGCACAAAAGGTGCAATTATAGAGTTGATCAAGGGACAGAGGCATTAAATGGCAACGAAAAAGATCGTGATCGTGGACGACGACGAAAACATCCGCAAGACGTTCAGCTTGCTTCTCGGCAAGAAATACAGGGTTTCCTCCATCAAGGACTCGAGGGAAGCCCTGTCCAAGCTCAAGGATTTGCGGGTGGACCTCGTCATCGCCGATTTCAAGCTTCCCTACATGAACGGCATGGAGCTCATCAAGAAACTTAGGGAACAGGGCTTCGAGGGGGAAGCCATGCTCATCACCGCCCATCCGGACGATGTCAAGATCGAGGACATGAGCCGGCTCGCGATCAGCCATTTTTTTGTCAAGCCGCTCGACCTCAACGTCCTCGAGCTCTCGATCGACAGGGCCCTTCAGCTCAGGAATCCCCTGGAATAAGCAGCCTGAACCTTACCGCCATCCCGTCCAAAACCCGGATGCCTGGCTCCGCCCCCCCTGCCGTACCCGTCATGCGACCCTTTTTCGGCCTGTCCCCCCGGCTTGTAAACGGGAAAGGTCTTTCTGTAAACGGAATTTACGCCCGTCCGCGCTCCATCAGGGTAAAAACATTGCTCCGAACTGGCACAAAATATGCAGTAATTTGTGTTGAGATGCCAATGACAAGCTTCACGAGCAGGCGCATTCCCGATACCCTTCCATAACCCTCCTTCTTTTTGTTCCGGAGCGAGGGGTGCCGCGGGGGCACCCCTCCTCACTCTTTCTTGAACGGCTGCGACGGCGGCCGTCGGAGGAACTCCACCTGGCAGACGACGACCGACCCGTTCGTCTACGCGCTTTACAAGGAAAAATAGGGATAGCGGGCGTTCGGCTATTTCGTTTTGGGCGGAATGAAGCTCATGGCCCGTTCGGCCATGGCTGTGATCGTCAGGGACGGATTCACGCCCATATTCGCCGGGACGGCGGACGCGTCGGTCACATACACGTTGTCGTAGCCGAAGACCCGGTGGCGTTCGTCGATCACCCCGTGGTCCTTGTCCTTTCCGATGATGCAGCCGCCGAGGATGTGGGCCGTCATGGGGATGTTGAACAATACCTCCGTGAGCGCGTTCTGGGGGATGGCGTCCATCCGTTCGGCCATGCCGCGCACGGCCCGGTTGGCTTCCGGGATATAGGTCGGGATCCTCTTGCCGCCGTTCTTCGAGACGAGCCCCTTGCGGAAGAATCCCCACCAGCGGCGCTTTCTCGACACGGTCAGGTAATTGTCGAGCGTCTGCATGACGAGCAGGATGACGCTGTTGCGCCCCCAATGGATGGGGATGCGGAGCCTCAAGAACTGCAGGGGATGGCGGGCGACGTTCCCGAAGAACCTCAGGGGGCGGGGGATCTTTCCGCCGCCGTCCGTTATCAGCCCGGCGAAAGCCGCCATCACGTCCGAGCCCTTGGGGTAGCGCACCAATTCGACGTGCGTCGTGTCGTTGACGAAGACGCTCGACGTGATCGACACGCCCAGGGAGTGCTGCTGGTTCTTCCTCGAGGTCACGCCGGCAAGGACTTCGCTATTGGTCCTGACGACATGTCCCAGCATATCGGACAGATCGGGCAGGGAGCCCTTCTCCCGGCACCGCATCAAGAGGTCCAGGGTCCCGATGACGCCCGCGGCGAAAACGATCCCCCTGCCCCTCGTCACGAGCTTCCTCTTGAAAACGTGGTCCGTGGTTTTCCGGGCCGTGACGACGTACTCGCCGTTCCCGTCCCGCCGGACGTCGACGACCTTGTGTTCCGGGATGACCTCGGCGCCCAGCCCCTCGGCCAGGTAGAGGTAGTTCCGGTCCAGGGAGTTCTTGCCGCCGTCGCGGCAGCCGACCATGCAGTGCCCGGACATGGTGCACCCCGTCCGCTCCGGCCCCTTTCCCCCGAAATAGGGGTCGGGAACGGCGACGCCCGGCTCTCCGAAGAACACCCCGACATCGGTCGCCTTGAAATGCTCTTCCCTGCCGATCTCCCGGGCATAGTCCTTCAGCATGTGGTCGGTCGGCCAGAATTTCGGGTTGGGCACGACCCCGAGCATTCTTTTCGCGGTCTCGTAATGGGGGGCGAGAGCGGCCTTCCAGTCCGGGACCAGCCCGCTCCACTGGGGGTCGTCGAAAAAGATATCGGGAGGGACAAACAGAGTGTTGGCATAGACGAGGCTCCCGCCGCCGACCCCGCTGCCGCCGAGGATGAGGACGTCGTTCAGAAGGTGGATCCTCTGGATGCCGGTGCAGAAGACGGCCGGCGCCCAGAGGAATTTCCAGAACCTCCAATTCGTCTTGGGGAAATCCCCGGCCAGCCACCGCTTCCCGCTTTCGATCACGCAGACGGAATAGCCTTTTTCCGCCAGCCGGAGAGCGGCGACACTGCCCCCGAATCCGGAACCGATCACGATATAGTCATAGGTCATGTTCCCCACAGGATGCCATATTCCGGCCTCGAGGGCAATCTCTATGTCGTCAACCCGGGGGCACGATTGACATCGCCGCGCTTCCGGGCGTACATTTCCGGCATGGAAGCGAAGATAGGGCCTCTGATCAAGATCCTCTCGAGGCTGGCCTTCATCGCGTTGATCTTCGTCGCGGCCGGGACGCTCAACTGGCCCCGGCTCTGGTTTTTCCTCGGCTTTTATGCGGTCACGACATCGGCTCTCATGCTCTGGCTCAAGAAACGCGACCCCGGCCTGTTAAAGGAACGGATGAACGTCCGAAAGGACGTCAAAGGCTGGGACAAGACCATTATCAGGATCTACACCGTTCTCCTGATGGTCATGTACATCCTCTTGCCACTCGACGCGGTCCGGTTCGGCTGGTCACGGGTACCGGCCGCGCTTTCATGGCTTGCCTTTTCAGGCATCTTCTTGTCCTGGGTGGTCGTTATCTGGGCATTCCGGGAGAACGCCTACCTCTCCGCATTCGTGAGACTCCAGACCGACCGGGGCCACAAGGTTTGCACGACCGGTCCTTATCGGTTCGTCCGGCACCCGATGTATCTGGCGGTCGTCCTTTCCATCCTGTGCGTGCCGTTCTTTCTCGGCTCGCTCTTTTCGCTCATTCCGGCCGTGCTCATCGTCGGCCTCTTCGTTCTGCGGACGTCCTTGGAGGACCGGATGCTTCGGGCGGAGCTTCCGGGATACTCCGATTACGCCGTGAAAACACGCTGGAAGCTCGTCCCAAAAGTGTGGTGACGGTCGCCGGGCCGCCCGGTTGACTCGCTCTCCGGAGCTAGTGTAGGATTATGCGGAATATCCGGGTGTAAAGGCCCCGGGACCCGCTCATCGACAAGGAGACCCGAGATGCGCACTTCCGCCAAGAGCCCCCACCTTCCGTTCGGCGACCAGCGCACGGCGCCCTGGTACGGCAAGGACATCATCTCCGTCAAACAGTTCAGCCGGTCCGACCTCGAATACATCTTCGACGTGGCCCATGAAATGAGGGTCATGGTCGAGCGGGTCGGGACGTTCGACCTGCTCAAGGGAAAGATCCTGGCCAGCATCTTCTATGAGCCCTCCACACGGACTTCATCCTCCTTCGTGGCGGCCATGCAGCGGCTCGGCGGCAGCGTCATCAATATCAGTGAGGTGCGCTACTCCTCGGTGGCCAAGGGCGAGAGCCTGCCGGACACCGTCCGGACGCTCGAGTGCTACGCGGACGTCATCGTCATCCGCCATCCCGAGCTCGGCTCGGCGGCCAAGGCGGCCGAGGCCGCCCACAAGCCGGTCATCAACGCCGGGGACGGCGTCGGCGAGCACCCCACCCAAGCCTTGCTCGACGCCTTCGCCATCCATGAAGAGCTGGCCCAGATGGACGACCTGACCGTGACCATGCTCGGCGACCTCAAGTACGGCCGGACCGTCCACTCCTTGTCTCGCCTGCTATCGCTTTACAATGCCAAGCTCAACTATGTCTCGCCCGAGATCCTGCGCATGCCCCCCGAGATCATTGCCGAGCTCGAGGCCAAGGGCATCCGGCAGGCCGAGCACAAGATGCTCGACAAGGTCCTCCCGGAGACGGACGTCCTCTACGTCACGCGCGTCCAGCGCGAGAGGTTCGAGAGCGAAGAGGTTTATGACTCCGTCAAGGGGGCGTTCGTCATCGACAAGGGCGTCATGGCGGCGGCGAAACAAAAAATGATCGTCCTGCATCCGCTACCCCGGGTCACGGAGATCAGCACCGACTTCGACGACGACCCCCGGGCCGCCTACTTCCGCCAGATGGAGTACGGCCTCTATGTCCGGATGGCCCTGCTGGCCATGGTTCTTGGCAAGGCGTAATTGAAGGCCGGGCGGCTTTTATCGCCTCTGGCCTCGGCCTTTCTCCTCGTCTTCTTCGAGGCTCACGCTGCCGCCGGGGGACAGGCTCCCGTCCCCGAAGTGCGGGCCGCGCGCGTTTCCTCCCCGCCGAAGATCGACGGCCGGCTCGACGACCCTGTCTGGGCCTCCGCCGAGCCCGCCAAGGACTTTGTCCAGAGGGAGCCCCGGGAGGGCCAGCCGGCGAGCGAGAAGACCGAGGTCCGCGTCCTCTACGACAGCGAGCGAATCTATTTCGGCGTCATGTGCTTCGACTCCGAGCCCGCCCGTATCGTTGCCAACGAGATGCGCCGCGACG
>Ga0315289_10006991_pt1 | contig 16529 bp, 12 predicted proteins | sample YL17G11_40_MG_FD_203452 | JGI IMG/M metagenome (GOLD analysis project Ga0315289, IMG submission 203452) | Sediment microbial communities from Yellowstone Lake, YNP, Wyoming, USA - YL17G11_40 | ecosystem: Environmental > Aquatic > Freshwater > Lake > Sediment | place: USA: Wyoming | collected... | reverse complement strand
GATTTCATAAGCCACACTGTCTTTGATAAAACCGACATCGAGCGCAGTCAATATCCCGGCTTCCCGGGATGTGAAAAGCACTCCACCCCAAAAGTCCTCAGGCTGTTCGCCGCCAAACGACCAGCCGCCAAGACCGTTTTTGTCATAGGCGATGGCATAACCCTCTGTTCTCCGGGGGCTGACTTCCGCAGTAATGATCCGGGCGGATTCGGAGATGTTGCGCACAGCGATACCAGTAGACTGCCCGTCATAATCTTTGCTGCTTGGATAGGAAGTGTCATCGAAATTTCGGTTGCCGCTTGCGCCGGGGTACGGATCCCCGTCATCGCCGCGATTCACCGAGTAGTCCAGGTCATCTCTTCCATCCGCCTCCTCGAGATCCACCATTTTATGTCCCGGATAGTTGTTGATCGGACTGCTGCCGTTGTCGTAACGGCCGAACCAGCGGTTTTCATCTACATGATAGATCATCAATCCCGATCCGGGGAGGTATCTGTCAAAGCCGGTTTTCTGGCGGTTTTCAAGGAGATAGTAACGGCTTAGCTGGGAGTTGTCCTCCCAGATCTTGTAACTCTGCGGTGCCGTTTCAATGGGCTCGAGCGAGATCGAGCTGTCTGATCCGATGACCAAAGGCACAATCCAGCCCATCTGTTTTTTGCACCAGACCGAGAACATGGCCGGTGTCTCCGGATGCTCCTGATCCCCGCCCCAGTTACCCGAACCCATCAGGCACCATGAGCCTAAGCCCTCTGAGCCTTGGAAATCAGGGCCCTGTGTGGAGTCTGTGCGGTCGTAAAGGTCAGGCAAGCCGAGGATATGCCCGAACTCGTGGGCTACCACTCCGAATGGCCGGATCACCTCAGGGGAGTCCTCTGCCGTGCGGTAAAGCTCTGCGGATATGCCCCAGGTGTTCACCTTGATATAGCCGCCATTGGCCGAAAGATCAGCGGTAGTGTATTCATTAGCACCGAGAACCCCGCTGCACGGCCAGAGATTGTTTTTGTCGCCTGATCCATGGTCAGGCCCGAAACCGGGGCAGATCACATATACTCCGTCCACATACCCGTCATCGTCCCCGGAGTTCGGCACCCCGTCAGGCCCGTCGTTGTCGAACCTGCCGAAATCCACTGTCGGATCGGCTTTTTCCACCACTTCCCTGACAAATCCATTGACATTCTGGGGAAAATTGTTGCTCATGCCATTGTCCGACCCGGCGTAATAAGACTGTGTCTGATCCACTGTGAACCAGCCATAGGTTTCGCCGGTCAGCTCGAATTGGCCGTAGGATGCATCAAGGTAATATTGTCGCAGCGTGCCGGTCTCTGAAGAATCGCTAAAAAACAGGTTTTGGAAATCCTCGATGGTCATTGTGCCGGATTTATCGCTGTACTGTCCCAGGAGCAGGGGCATGACAAATCTATCGGAGTAAGCGGCCTGCAAAACCGTTGCCTTGCCCCGGGCTATTCTCTCCATGAGCAGTCTGCGTCTCTCCATCCTTTTCATCCAGCCGGGATCGCCGTAATTAACCAGGTCCGGGTTCTTCATCACTTTCTCCCAGAAACCTTTAGGGAAGGGGCCGGTTTTCGGCTTGGTTATAGCCAGCGCTTGCCAGGGCAAGAGAAAAAGCAATAGGGTCGGAATGATGCTCTGGAAATGGGTTCGCATTTTCTTATCCCGCTCGATTGGTTTATAAGATCAGCTTCAGGATGCTCAACCAGTAACTTCGAACTGACACTCCCTTTTGACATTGGCCATAAAACAGATTGACCGATAAAGCCCTGGAAGATTTTAAGCGGCAATGGGTTTCAAATTATATACTTAACGCTTTTAGGCTTTCTAGCCTGGTAGCTTTCCAGCATGTTTTCATACCCTGCGCGGCCCATCATCCCGTAGGTGAATTTCTTGCCCAACTCCACCCCCGGCTGGTCGAAGGGATTGATATTGTAAAGGCCACCGGTAAAAGCTGTCTCGACTTCGAGCATAAACAGGAGCTGGCCTATAGTGAAGGGATTGATCTCCGGCAGCATGATAGTCATGCTGGGCCTCTGGGCCTTAAGCAGGGCATATTCTGTAGCCAGGCGCTCGGCGGTGAAAAGCTCCTCCAGGGTATGGCCGCCCAGGTAATGGAGGTCGGAGAGCTCCGGGTAAACAGCGGGTATCTTTACGCTGGCGGAGAACTTTTCAACAGCGAGGAAAATCAAGACCTTGTCGAAAGGCCCTTCCATGTAAAGCTGGGTCTGGGAGTGCTGGTCAGTAACCCCGAGAGCTTTGACCGGAGTAAGGCCGGTATAAATTTCCTTGCCGGAAAGGGAGGCTTTTTTCCCGAGGGATTCGGCCCAGAGCTGACGGAACCAGTCGGCTATGTCATAGAGAACGTCGCTGTAGGACATCATCACATCGATCCGCTTTTCCTTTGTCCGGTCGGCTAGGAAAAGAAGGGCTCCTGCGGTATAAGCCGGATTGGCAGTGAGATCCTCCTCCCGGCAGCGCTTCTCCATGACAGCGGCACCGGCAAGGAGTTCCCTTATATCTATACCCATCAGGGCGGCGGGTAAAAGTCCCACAGGAGTAAAGATGCTGAATCTTCCGCCGACATTTTCGGGAATGATGAAATCGGTAAGCTTTTCCTTATCGGCTACATTGCGCAGCCGCCCGTTCTGGGCATCAGTCACCGCCGCAAGATGTTCGGCGACTCTCTTTGACCCAAGCTTCCGGCGCAGCATTTCGTGCACCACCAGGAACTGGCTCATGGTCTCGGCAGTAGTGCCGCTCTTGGTGATAGTGATAAAGAGAGTTTCCTTGGGTTCGGCCAGCTTGAGGATGCGGGTGAAGGTTACCGGATCGACATTATCCGCGAAAAAGAAACGAGGGATGCCTCCGCGTTCCTTGCGGCTCGACAGGTTTGCCCATACCCCGCCGGCAAGAGCGCTGTGCAGGGCTTTAGGCCCAAGCGAAGAGCCGCCGATCCCCAGGACCACTACATTATGGAAACGCTTTTTCGCCTGCTGGGAATAGCCCAGGATTTTCTCTACAGTTTCCTCATCATAAGGAAGGTCGAAAAATCCGATTTTCCCTTTCTGTCGTTGCTCAGACAGTTCGCTGTGGATCTCCCGGGTAACCTCTCTCAAACCTAAAAGATCGTTTTCGGAGATTCCATGTCCGTCGCTCACATACCCGTTCATCATATAGTTATAATCCAGTCTCAGGCTCATCCGTCGCTGCCATTTCTTGTGACCCCACTTGCACATGAGAGGCCTCCTTGAGAAAGGAACTCTTTTCAATGAACAGGCAGTCAGGAAACATCAAGCCTGTCCCTTTGCTCCCGTAAAGAAAGGTTATCAAGCAGATTAAAGTGGAAATAAAAGTTACTGAATCGGCTAAGGATATGTCAAGGAGAATGGCGTTCTAACCGGGAAGAAAATGGTCAGCCAAAGCACGGTTATCGGTACTGGTCAAAATGGCGTGGACAATGTCCCGCTCGCCTTTATCAGCCACCGGGGCCTTGACTGTGGAGTCGCCGTTTGGCCCTGTTGTGGTCATCGAGCGAATGGCTGAACTCATGGGTCCCGTCTCCCCGGGCCACAAAATAAAGATAATCGGTCTCCGCCGGAAAAAGGGCGGCATACAGGCTAGCTTTTCCGGGATTGCAGATAGGCCCGGGGGGCAGGCCGCTGTGCAGGTAAGTATTGTAAGGGGAACTGATTTGGAGATCACGGTATAGAAGCCGGTACTTGTGCTTGCCGAGAACAAAAAGTACCGTGGCGCAGGATTCGAGCGGCCTGTTCAGGGAAAGTCTGTTCAGGAAAACAGAGCTGATCACCGGCCTTTCCTTGTCGGCCACAGCCTCTTTCTCGATGATCGAGGCCAGAATCACTGTCTGGTGCCGCGTAAGCTTGGTTTCCCCGGCTTTCTGCTGCATAAGACCGTTATAGATTTCCTGGAAACGTTCGACCATCAGATGCAATATACCTGGCTCATCGATATTCCCAGGCACGAAGTAAGTATCCGGGAAAAGGTAGCCCATGAGACTGGGGGCATCGATACCCAGCGCACCGGCCAGAGAATCACCATCGGCAAGACGGGCAAGCTTCTCCCGGTCAAGTCGCTCGAGCACCCTGGTCAATCTGTCAAATATCTGCGGATTGGTCAGGCCCTCGGGCAAAGTGATCCGGATCATCTCTCCCTGGCCGGTGGTCAAAAGCGAGATTACCTGCCAGGGAGCCGTCCCGGGAGGGATCACGTACATGCCGGCCCGCAAACTTTTCTCGAGGCCGCGTATCTTGCAGAGAAATTCGAATATCCGGGGGGATTTAACCACGCGCTGGTCGATGAGGATATCGGAAATTTCATGCAGACTGGATCCGGCCGGTATATGCACCTCGGCAGCTTCCTGCCTGCCGGGTGAAAGGGTAAAATAGAAGAAAGCCAGGAAAAAACTGTTGGTGAGGATGAAAAGGAGAAAAACAGGCCAGAGGCTCTCCCAGGGAATTTCAATCTTTGCGGACTGTTTCATAACGGTTTCGGCATGTTCGCTTGAACTTCATTCGCCCTGATCACTGCTTCGAGCGGGATATCCGCAGGATTTTCGGTAATTGAGGTAGTTCTGCAGGAGGATCAAGGCCGCTGCCCGGTCAATCCTTTTCTTGTCACGGCGTTTTTTAAGCGGGAGGTTGAGCTCGAGTTGGGAGCGCCGTGCGGCGACTGTGGTGAGCCTTTCATCCCATGTGCTGACCGGCAAGCCTGTCACGTGTCCCAGGCTTTCCGCAAAGAGCAGGACTTTCTGGGCTGACTCTCCTGCGCTGCCGTCCATGTTCAGAGGCAGACCTACGACTATCTCGATCACGTTATATTTTTCAGTCAAAGACTTTATTTCTTCTTCCAGGCGCCCGGCGGAATCCCGACCATGTCGTTCGATTGTTTCCAGAGCCTCTGCGGCAACCAGCCTTTCCTCATCCGACAGGGCCAGTCCGATTCTCTTCTCGCCGTAATCGATAGCTAATATTCGGCCCATCGCCATGCACCGGGGATGAAACTACCAGCCTAGAGCCTTTCTCCAGGCCCAAATTTTCTGAATTTTCCTGGAGCTAAAAGCCAGGACAAAATCAAGTGTTCATGGAGTTGAAAAAGTCCTTGTTCGTCTTGCTTTCACTCAGTTTGGTGATCAGAAACTCCATGGCCTCGGAAGAAGACATGTCGGTCAGGTATTTGCGCAGGATCCAGACCCTGTTGAGAACTTCCGGAGGGAGGAGTAAATCTTCGCGGCGTGTCCCGCTTTTATTGAGATCGATGGCCGGGAAGACTCTTTTATTGGAGAGCCCCCGGTCAAGCACGAGTTCCATATTGCCTGTGCCTTTGAATTCCTCGAAAATGACTTCATCCATCCGGCTGCCGGTCTCGATCAGGGCGGTGGCGATAATAGTGAGGCTGCCGCCTTCCTCGATGTTGCGGGCGGCGCCGAAAAACCGCTTGGGCTTGTCCAGAGCATGGGCGTCCACTCCGCCCGAAAGAATCTTGCCGCTGTGCGGTACGACTACGTTATGCCCGCGGGCCAGCCGTGTGATACTGTCCAGGAGGATCACCACGTCATATTTGTGTTCCACCAGCCTCCGCGCCTTCTCGATCACCATGTCGGCAACCTGCACATGGCGGTCAGCGGGCTCATCAAAAGTCGAGCTGATCACCTCGGCGTTTTTCACCGAGCGTTCCATGTCAGTGACTTCCTCCGGCCGCTCATCGATCAAGAGGATGATCAGAATTACCTCGGGATGGTTTTCGGTCAGGCTGTTGGCTATTTTCTGAAGCAGGACTGTCTTGCCGGTGCGCGGCGGAGCTACAATCAGGCCGCGCTGCCCCTTGCCGATCGGGGCGATTATGTCGATCACTCTCATCGAGATGTCGCCGGCGATATTTTCCAGCTTCAAATGCTTGTCCGGAAAGAGCGGGGTCAGGTTATCAAAAAGTATCTTGTGTTTGGCTTTTTCCGGATCTTCGAAATTGACTTCTTCCACCTTGAGCAGTGCCAGGTACCGTTCTCCCTCCTTGGGCGGGCGTACCCGGCCGTGTATGGTATCGCCGGTTCTCAGGTCGAAGCGCTTGATCTGGCTCGGGGAGACATAAATGTCATCCGGCCCGTAAAAGTAGTTCCAATCCGGCGAGCGCAGGAACCCGTACCCTTCGGGCAAAATCTCGAGGACTCCCTCTCCACGCAGGACAACATTTTTCTCCAGAAGACTCTGCTCGATCATGAAGATCAAATCCTGCTTACGCAGTCCGGCATAGTTTGTCAGGCCAAGATCCTCGGCCATCATGTGCAATTCGGTGATGGATTTGGATTTCATTTGGCCAATATCTATAACTTCCTCCACGGCGTACCACTCCTTGAGCTGGGGTAAAATGGCAATAGACGACTCTAGTCGCTGGAAATCGAATAGAAGGCCTCTTCAGGCCCAGAAAATAAGAAGGTTTTTACTGGAATTTATTCGATGTATCAAGAGATCAGGCTGAAATGTCCCGGCGACATGGTCTGGCTATCTTTCCGGGCTCAACTTGAATCAGGTTATAAACGAAGGGGAATACCTCAAAAGGATAATAATTATAATAAAATTCTCTCAGGCTCGTACCAGTTTTATCTGAGGAAATCCTATTCCAAATGCTTATTTTTCAAAATTTTATTTCCCAGAAGCGTGCCACAACATGGTCAGTTAAAATTGGGAACACAAGAGGTAAAATTGGAGTGTCGATATAAGTGAGGACACTTTGATAATAATTAACGATACAGTTAAGATTATCGGTTGTCAAGTGTTTTTTTAAGGAAAATTTACTTTTTTGAGAAAAAAGTGTATAGTTGTATGGGTTTGAATATGGTTTTTGAGTTTCAACGGTATTGTTTTTGCAACAGGTGGTGGCTAAGTCTGAGTATCTCAACAATCCGTTCTGCGGAATTTGGTAAATGAATCACAAAGAGAAAAAAGCTTTCGGAATTGTGGAGAAGGTCTTCCTGGCGGTTGTGGTCCTCGTAACCGCGTTTCATTTCTTATTCTGGCAGGAAATCAGGAAAACCCCGCTCATTTCCTTTTCCCTGCTCGCTCTTCTCGCTCTCTTTGCCGCAGGTTACTGGGTTTGGCGCAACTACCGTTTGGTAGAGCCTGAAAAAGAAAAGCAGGTTCCGATCTGGGAGAAGCTGGAAAATATTATCTATACCCTGTTTGTCCCGTCAGGCTATGACATAATCTCCCTGCCCTCTGTCGATGGGGAGAACATAGGCTGGGCAGTATTGAGAGATCCGCTCGGGATTAACATTATCCTGCAGTACATGGAAGTTTCTGTCGATGAACCGGTGCGGGTCGACCGTCTCCGGCTCCTTTCCGAAAAGATGAACCGGGAAGGCAGCCTCAAAGGCATATCTCTGACCACGGGTTTTTTCAATGAGGAGTCCATCCGGTTCGCCCGCAAACAGAACATCCTTACCAAGGACAGCGATCAGCTTTTGGAGATGATCAAGAAGTCGGAGGAAAATACCCAGGCTGATCGTGACTTTAGCTGCCGCTATTGCGGTTCAAAGCTGGAAGAGAGCCGGGAGATCTCCAACTATATGGTCTGCCCGAACCCGGATTGCCGGAAAGTTTTCTCCCTTCGGGAACTCAGCGAGGAGAAAAAGCGGAATCCCAGAAATATAAAGAGCATCACGATCACCTGTTACAATTGCAACCGTCCGGTCGAGTTGGACACCACGATGAGCGGTTTGATGGAGTGCCCTTACGAGGACTGTTCCTGGATTATTAATGTGGACAACGAGTTATTGGCTTTGAAAGGCGGGCTGGACAAAAAAGCTTCCGAGCGTCTGGCCGAAATAAAATGCCCTAAATGTGACAGGCTGATAAAGGTACCCGCGGATGCCGAGGGTCTGATGGAGTGCCCCTGCGAGGAAAAATGGATTATCGATGTGGGTGCAGCTTTGGGAGAGCGCGCCCAGGCCCAGGTCGCCGAGGGCGCGGCAGATAGCGAGAAAACAGGCGAGACAGACAACCGTCAGAAAAAGGATTCTGTAAAAAGAAAGGAAATCGAGTACCAACCAGTTTCGCCTCCGGGACTGAAAACCGCCTCCCCAGCCGGAATTCTCGAAGAGCAGGGGAACCCCAGTTTCGTTAGCCGGATTGAACTTAAAGAGGGGATGGGATTTTTGCTGGAGGTCGAAAAAAGTCCGGTTCCTTCTCCGGAAACACAGGGAAAGGATGAGAATCTGATCGACTGTCCGGGATGCGGAGCGGGAGTACCGCAAAAGCTCGACAAATGTCCGGTGTGCGGTACCTTGCTTCAAAATACAGCCAGTCTGCACACCGAAGGCCCCGATTCTGAATCTGAAGAGGTGACCATTTCCCCTTCAGTCTCTGAGATAACGCCCCAGAAAGTGGTGCATAAACATGCTTATCTGGCTGTCAGCACTCCCGGCCTTCTTATCTTCTTTGCAATTTCTATTACCGCGTTTCTCCTGTTCGTATATTTTGTCGCCAGATAATGAGTAATAAAAAATTTTAAAACTAGAGGGAGAGGATTAATGTGTGCACAGAAAAATATAATCAAGGCCAGCACTATTAAAATGACCGGTGCAAAAGTCGAGAAAGTCAACATTACCGACCGGAAGTTCGGGAATAATATCTTTAAAGATGTTCCTATCAGCGAGGGCGCGGTGGAGCTAGAGGCCGTAAAGCCTGCCGAAGGGCAGAAAGATGAAAGAAAAGTCGAGCTGGAAAAGTTTTACGACCAGGCGGGCAATCTCACCGGCCTGCGTATCATCTGTAAGTGCGGGGAGGTAATTGAACTGGAGTTTACCCAGGACTGAACTTGATAGGCGTTCCCGCTTGTCATCATCATAATTTTAACCATAATATTTCCTGAAACCCAAAGGATTATTGGGCAAAGCCGGATAATCCTTGTAATTCTCTCTCTCAGCGTGATCGAATATATTGACAGGGAAATCCCGATTTATCAGATTAATATTAAATACCGGTTCTTCTTTGTTGCGGCATGACATTCAAGCTTTATTTATTCTTGAACCAGAGCCTTTTCCGGAATGATATTTTGCCGGCTTTTAATTTGTATTTCCATTCCCCCGGTAGAAACAGGTTTGATAATTTTACAAAAAAAAGGAACTTCTTTATTCCAGAGCAGTATTTATAAACATAGAACGTTCTATTTGATAAACTCTAATTTAAAACAGGAGTTTGTAAGGCCACTATTTTTTGTGAGGTAAAGTTTAAATGAATTGCAGTAAGTTTCTCTCCCGTTTCTCTTCTTATATTGAAGGTGAACTGGATCAAAAGATTCTTTCTTTGTTTGAAGAGCACCTGAAGGAATGCCCGCGGTGCTCCCGCCTGGTCGTATCTTACAGAACCGGTATCAATGTATTGCCGGAGTTTCCGGAACTTGATGTCCCGTCCGATCTTTTCGCCAGGGTAAAAGATGCCGCTGTGAGCGGGAAGGGTGATACCCGGGTTATCCCCTTCAAAAAGCCTCTGTTCTGGGTTCCGGCGGCCGCAGCCGCTATCCTGACCGTGGCTTTGAGTATGTTCTACCTTTTCCAGACCACTCCTGAGCGCCATCCCTTCGCCAAAATAGCCGCAATGGGGGATTCCACCGTAGCTATTATGGACGTGGTAAATGTTCAGATGCTGAACTGGAACAATTACCCGGATAAGAACCAGCCGGCAGAGGAAAAGAGTTCCGTGTCCGGGAAAGCCCGCCTGGTTTCATTCAACCCGGAGGACGAGGTGGTGCTCAGTTACGAGGTCAGCCGTAACCCGGTGATCATTTTGAGCGGAGTTTTGCAGGTTGGTGAATGAAAGTTCCTTTTCAGCGATAAAGAAACAGATGTCGGCTAAAGCTGGATGACTTCTTGAAGTCTCCGGCTTTTTTGCTTTTTGGTCCTCTTTTCGCCCAAGCAGCTGAAAAATCTCTCCTTGATCTCTACATTTACCCTTGAGCGTCTAACTATTATCCCTTAATATTGTAATATGCCTGCTTATTTTTTAATCCTGATTATTCGTAAAAAAATCGTGTTGTTCGATATCGTAGGGTTGCACCTATGTATGCACTCCTTAGGAGCAGACACACAGGCCTGCCCCGACTAAGAATTGGAAAAGATTGGTGAATAATTCCGGTTAAGAAAAACGAAAAATTTATTCCGGATTGTATTTAGACATGCCGAAAACAGACTGGAAAAAAATCGCCGGGGAGGCAAAAAGGGGCCGGTTCGCTCCCGTATATTTTTTTCATGGGGAGGAGGCTTTTCTCACCAGGCAAGCCGTGGAAAGCATAATCTCTTTGGCAGTGGACAAAGCTGCCGCAGATTTCAATTTTGATATCTTCCACGGCGCTGATCTTAATATTGAAAAACTTTCCACTGTCCTTTCCACGCCGCCTATGATGGCTCTGCGGAGGGTGGTTCTGGTGCGGGATGTCGAACGTCTGGCCGCCAGGGACAAGGAGTTGCTCGCCGATTATGCGGAAAAGCCGGTGAAAAGCACGGTGCTTATCCTGGCCGCCGGCGAGAGAATCAGAATAGACGCGCGCAAGAAAAGCCCCAAGTGGGCCTCAAGGCTCGAGGAGGCCTCAGCGAGCATTATTTTCTGGCCGCTCAAAGAGACGGAACTGATCCGCTGGATAATTACCAGGGCGGAAAATCTGGGCAAGAAAATAGAAACCCAGGCAGCCTATGAGCTGTATGCCCGGTTCGGCCAGTCTCTGGTTCGTCTCGCCGATGAGCTCGAAAAACTGGCCGTCTTTTCCGGAAAAAGGGAGGAAATCTCAAGTGAAGATGTAAGTTTCCTTACCGGCATTGACCGGGGCGGCACTGTGTTCGATTGGGTGGATGCCCTGGCCTCCGGCAAAATCCTGCGGGCCTGTTCCCTGGCCGCTTATCTTACAGGCCACGGCGAATCAGCAGTGGGGGCTGTTTCTATAGCCGCCTCGCATTTTATGACCATGGCCCGGATCAAAGAAATGCTCGGCTCGCGGATGACCGAGCAGGCGATAAGAGGCGAGCTTAGCCTGGGCCAACGGCCCGCGGAAGCGGTAAGCCTCCTTTTCACGCAGGCACGCTCCTATACTACTGCCCAGATAAAACGCATGATTGAGCTCCTCCTCGATACCGACTTGAAACTTAAAAAAAGTTCTCTCCCTGACCGGCTGATCCTCGAGGACCTTGCTTTCCGTGCCCGGCAGGAGGTTTTTTCATGAATTCTTTCGCCCTTTTAACGATCCTGCAGCGGGCCGGGAAAGTTCTTCTTTTATTCTGGATCTGGGCCGGGTCCTGTATGGCTCAGGATATGCTCCGGGTGGCTGAAAGCCAGATGGCGGCGGGTCTGGCCTCTGATGCCCGGGTTATTGTCGAGGATATCCTCGCTTCGGGAGCCGAACCATCACTGCGGGAGAAAGCCCTGTTCTATCAGGCGGCGCTGACCGGGAGAGGGGATTCCGCTTTCAGGCGTCTGGAAATGCTCGCCGGAAGAGTAGAGCCCTTTAGCAGAAACGTGGCTTCCGAGGCTCTCGAACGCCTGGGGGACTTCGCTTATTTCAGGGGCGATTATTTAGGTGCTGGAAAATACTGGATTCAGGCGGAAAAAAGCGGGAAAGAAGTTGAAACCCGCCAGCGGCTGCTGGTCAAAAAAGCCCGCGCTGATCTCAGGCTCGCCAACCACACTGAGGCTCTTGCCGCACTGGGGAAGGCCCTGGAATTAGGCGAGTCCCCGCAGACAGGGATGATCCGTTTCTGGCGGGGGATTGCTTTCCAGGCGGTGAACGACACCAAGGGAGCGGCTGCTGATTACATGGCTGTATATAACCGGCCCGTCGACCCTTACCAGTATGCTGCACTGTACTATCTCACTGCCATTTACGGCCAGGGGAGCAGCCGTACCGCCATAGACTGGCGCAAACGCTGGAACCAGACCGCCCGCCAGACAATTTTCGAAGCCGGGGAGATAAGGAAGGCCCAGGTTAAAAACCCGGCTGTTTATAAAGAAAAAACACAGTCTCTGAATGTGAAGAGATCGTCATTCAGTATCCAGTTAGGCGCCTTTTCCACCACAGGCAGGGCGCGGGAACTGGCGGACAGGGTGCATCGGCTGGGTCTTGATCCGGTTGTCCTGCCCAGGAGCGTGGACAATCTTTACCGGGTGCAGATACAGGGCCTGGCTGACCGTAAAGAAGTGGACAGGGTGGCCTCTGTGCTCAGGAAAAACCGCATCGAATACCAGATCATTTCCCCTGGAGGATAGCCCCATGGCCGCTGAAACTCCGCTCATGGAACAGTACCAGCGGATCAAAGCCGAGCACCAGAACGAGATCCTCCTTTTCCGTATGGGGGATTTCTACGAGATGTTCTATGAAGACGCCAAGATCGGTGCCCGGGCGCTGGGTTTGACCCTGACCGCGCGAAACAGCGGAGCTGCAGGCAGAGTTCCCCTCGCCGGAGTCCCGGTCAAGGCCGTGGACGGCTATATCGCTAAACTTGTTTCCGCAGGGTTCAAGGTGGCGATTTGCGAACAAATGGAAGACCCGCGGAAAGCCCAGGTGATTGTCAAGCGGGCGGTCACCGAGGTGCTCACTCCCGGCACGGTGATGTCGGACAGTCTGCTCGATGCCGGGAGAAACAATTTTATCGCCGCAGTTCATCTCTCTTCCCCGGACACCGTGGGATTAGCCTGGCTTGACCTTTCCACCGGCGAATTCTATCTCGGCCAGGTAAGGCTGGCTTCGCTAGCCGATGAGTTGAGGCGTATCGCTCCCAGAGAGCTTTTGCTGGAAGGGGCCGGCGGTCTGCCCGAGGCCCCGCGGGAAGGACAGCTCTATCCGCTTTACCAGGCTCTGGGCGAAAGACCTGCCGAGGCTTTCCACCTGACTTTCCTCGAAGACTGGAGATTCGACCGCGAGGGGGCTAAAAGCGCCCTGCGCCGTCATTTCGAAGTCGCCTCGTTCGATGGGTTCGGGCTTGATGACAGCCACCCGGCGCTTATCCCGGCCGGGGTGATACTTGACTACGTGGGAAGGCTCCAGCCGACCAGCATCGAGCATATCAGGAAGCTCACCCCTTACCAGGCGGACAGGGTAATGGTTCTCGACCGGTCTACCGTAACTAACCTGGAGCTTGTCGCCAATTTCAGCGGGGGGAGGTCGGGTACGCTGCTGGAAGTCCTTGACCGGACCAGAACCGCTATGGGCGCTCGCGCTCTGCGACGCTGGCTTCTTGAGCCCCTCCTCGATTTCGAGGCCATAAAAAAGCGCCTAGATATGGTCGAGGCCTTTTTCAAGGAGACCAGGCTGCGCAAGAAAGTGCGCGAGCTCCTGAGCGGTGTCTCGGATATCGAGCGCCTTACCGCACGAACCTCAAGCCAGCGCGCAGGCCCAAGGGATATCGCCGCTCTCGGCAAATCGCTGGAAAAGATACCGGAGCTCAAGAAAAGTCTTTCTTCCGGCGAGCATGCGGCACTGAAGGAAATGGGCGAGAGTCTGGAGGAGTTTCCCAAGCTGGTGAGTCTGGTCAAGGATGCCCTGGTCGATGACCCTCCGCTTCTGATCACTGAGGGCGGAGTGATCCGCGACGGCTACAACAAAGAGCTCGACCAATTGCGTATGCTGGTGCGCGAGGGCAAGAACTGGATTATCCGTCTCGAGGCCCAGGAGCGCCAGAGGACCGGGATCAACAACCTGAAAGTCAGATACAACAGGGTATTCGGCTATTTTATCGAGGTGACTAAAAGCAACCTGGGCCTGGTCCCGCAGGACTATATCCGCAAGCAGACCATTTCCACCGGGGAGCGCTACATTACCCCGGAGCTGAAAGAGTACGAGGAAAAAGTACTGGGGGCCGAGGAAAAAATAGCCTCGCTCGAATATGAGCTTTTCTGCGGTCTCAGGGAACACCTGGCTGACTACTGCGGCAGCTTCCAGGATACGGCGCAGAAACTCGCTGTGTGCGATGTAGTCTCCTCCCTTGCCGATTCAGCGGCAGAGTATAACTATGTCCGGCCGCAGATAATCGAGGGGGATAGGATTTACATCCGGGAAGGACGGCATCCGGTGGTGGAAAGAATGTTCCTCGGCGAGAGCTTCGTACCCAACGATATCGAGCTTGATAACAGCGAGAACCAGATAATCATTCTCACCGGGCCGAATATGGCCGGCAAATCCACTATCTTGCGCCAGGCAGGTCTTATCGTGCTCATGGCCCACATGGGGAGTTTTGTCCCGGCAGCCGAGGCGCAAGTTTGCCTTGTAGACCGTATTTTCACCCGGGTCGGGGCCTCGGACAATCTCGTTCGGGGCCAGAGCACATTCATGGTGGAAATGAACGAGACTGCCAACATTCTCAATAACTCCACCACGAGGAGCCTGATCCTGCTCGATGAGATAGGGCGGGGGACAAGCACGTTCGACGGGCTTTCCATAGCCTGGGCGGTCACCGAGTATATCCACGAGCAAACCTCCCGGGCAGCCAAGACCATTTTTGCCACGCACTACCACGAGCTGACCGAGCTCGAGGCCCTGCTTCCCAGGGTGCGCAACTACAATGTGCTGGTCAAGGAGTACGGCGAAAAAGTAATCTTCCTGCACAAGATCCAGCGCGGCAGCTCGGACCGCAGCTACGGGATCCAGGTGGCCCGCCTGGCCGGTATACCGCGGGAGGTGGTTCTCCGGGCCAGGGAAGTGCTGGACAACCTGGAATCGGGCGAGTTCACTACCGAGAACATTCCCAAGTTGGCCCGCGGCAAGCATGCGCCTCGCCTGAGGCTCGAGCGGGACCAGCTTTCCCTTTTCGCCTCCCCGCCGCCTGACCCGGTACTCGAAGAGCTGAAAAAAATCGAGCCGGACAGGTTGACGCCTCTTGAGGCCTTGAAACTTCTTTATGAGCTGAAGGGCAGGATTTAGACCATGTACAGGATTTCTGTCGAAGCAGATTTCTCCTCCGCGCACAGTCTTCGCGAATACGAGGGCAAGTGCTCCTCGCTCCACGGCCACAACTGGCGGGTGCGCCTCACCGTGCGCACCGACCAGCTCGACAGCCGGGGAATAGGGGTCGATTTCGGCAAACTCAAGAAAATGCTCGCCGCTCTGGTAGCCCGTTTCGACCATGTCGATCTTAACCAGGTTGCGCCTTTCGACAAATTGAATCCCACTGCGGAGAATATCTCCCGCACTATTTTCGAGCTGGCTGAAAAGGAGCTTCCTCCTGGGGTCGGGGTGGAGATAGTGGAGCTTTGGGAGTCCGAGAAAAACCGGGTGGGGTATAGCAAAGGTTAGTATGCATTATATTTCTTTTGGGAATCCCCTGACATTCTCGTAACTCTTTTGAACTCCTTGCTGTTGGATTCTTATCATTCGACTGGAGCAAGAAAAAATATCCAAACAGGGAAAGGGACTTGAATGCCGCTCAGACTGGAGAAGCTGCTCAAGGAGGTGATGCAATGACCAAACCTCCGGACCGGCCAAACCGTTCCGAGATCATCCTGTACCAGACCGAGGACGGCAGGGCGCGCATCGAAGTCCTGATGCAAGGTGAAACAGTATGGCTGTCGCTAAACCAGATGGCCGAGCTGTTCCAGCGGGACAAATCTGTAGTTTCCAGGCACATACGCAATGTCTTCGAGGAAAGGGAACTCGAACGACGGTCAACTGTTGCAAATTTTGCAACAGTTCAGGTTGAAGGTGACCGGGAGGTAGTCCGTAATGTCGAGTATTTCAATCTTGATGTAATAATCTCTGTAGGCTACCGGGTGAAATCTCACCGGGGCACCCAGTTCCGCATCTGGGCCACCCAGCGTTTGCGCGAGTATATAGTCAAGGGGTTTACCCTGGATGACGAGCGGCTCAAGCAGGTAGGAGGCGGCATCTACTTCGATGAATTGCTGGCGCGCATCCGGGACATCCGCTCCTCGGAAAAGGTTTTCTGGCGCAAAGTACTGGATATCTACGCCACCAGTATTGACTACGACCCCAACATCGACCTCTCGCGCGAATTTTTCGCCGTGGTGCAGAATAAGATGCACTGGGCCGCCCACGGCCACACCGCCGCCGAGATCGTGGCCTCCAGAGCCGATTCTTCCAAGCCGAACATGGGCCTGACCTCCTGGACCGGCAGCCGTCCCTCGCGGAATGATTTGGAGATTGCCAAGAACTACCTTACCCACGAGGAGCTGGACGCCCTGAATCGCATTGTCTCCATGTACCTGGATTTTGCCGAGCTGCAGGCCCTCAACCGCCGGCCCATGTACATGCGTAATTGGATATCCAAGCTTGATGATTTCCTGCGCCTCAGCGAGAGGGAAATACTCACTCATGCCGGTAAAGCAAGTCACGAACAGGCGATTGAAAAGGCCCTGGCTGAATATGAGAAATACCGCGCCCTGCAGGTTGAGCAGCCTTCCCCGGTGGAAAAGCACTTTATAGAAGCTGTAAAAGAGGTGAAACAAATAGAAAAACAAAAGAAGGCACGTAAGGACAAGAAGGATAAAGAACGATGAAAATTTTTTAAG
>Ga0315289_10006990_pt1 | contig 16529 bp, 20 predicted proteins | sample YL17G11_40_MG_FD_203452 | JGI IMG/M metagenome (GOLD analysis project Ga0315289, IMG submission 203452) | Sediment microbial communities from Yellowstone Lake, YNP, Wyoming, USA - YL17G11_40 | ecosystem: Environmental > Aquatic > Freshwater > Lake > Sediment | place: USA: Wyoming | collected... | reverse complement strand
GACCCGGCCCTCCTTCGGCCGGGGCGGCTGGACCGGATCATCTATGTCCCGCCCCCGGACACCGAGAGCAGGAAGAAGATCTTCGAGGTCTACCTCGGGGGCGCAAAGGCCATCCTCTCGCCGGAGATCAGCATTGACGACCTCGTGAACCGGACCGAAGGGTTCGTCGGGGCCGATATCGAGGCCCTGGCCAGGGAGGCGAAGCTCGCTGTTATGCGGGAGGTCGTCTCCGGTTTCGCCGGGAAGAGCGAGAGCGAGCGCCGCGAGGCGGTGAGCCGGGTGCAGATCACGACAAAGCACTTTGACGAGGCCTATGGACGGGTGAAGGGGTCCCTCGACGCCGACACCCTGGAAGAGAACGAGCGCCGCTCCTGGGAGATGGTCTTCAATGCAGAGGAGAGAAAAGCCCTGGAGAACGCTCTTGCGGTCGTCAAGAGGGCGGACCTCGCATCGACCGGCCTCGAGCCCTCCGATGAACTGGTGAAGGGGATGGAGGATCTCAGGTCCAGGATCTTTGCCAGGCGCAAGGACTGGAAGGAATTGAAAAAGAGCATAGGGCGGCTGGAGATGAACCTGGAGAAGCGTCAGAAGCTCCCGGACAGGGCGCCACTCATGGCAAGGTAGGACAGATGGAAGATATACCCAGCGATGCATACAGGAAGCTCCAGGAGTTCCTGGAGCAGATGATCCGCGAGAGCATGGAGCAGGGGAACTTCATGGCACAGCCCATGGGGTTCACCATCGTCATACGGGGCGGCGGGCCGTTCCCCGCGGGGCAGTTCGGGCTTGCGCCGGAGAACGGGGGGGCTCTTGAACCCCTCATCGAGGTCCATGAGGGGGAGGGGGAGATCGTCGTCCTCGCGGAGCTCCCCGGGGTATCCGAAGACCAGGTCAGGTTCGATCTGGAGGAAGGGGCCCTCCGGATAGCCGCCTCCGACGGGGCCCGGAGGTTTATGGGCCGGGCCGAGATCCCCCCTGTGGATCCGGACTCGCTCAGGGCGAGCTGCCGGAACGGGGTCCTCGAGGTGCGGTTCCGCAGGATCCCCGAAACAGCGGAATAAATCCTCTTTTTCCCCTCGTTCGAAACCCAAAAATATCTTCCATCGTTCGACAAATGAAATATCGTGCATCGTTCGCAAAATCAACACAAAGATATAGTCTTGCGATATGTTACTAGCTAGGTGCATGGCATGGTCAAGACCACCGTCTCCCTGATCAAGGCGGATATCGGGAGTTTTCCGGGCCACTCCCGCATCCACCCGCAGCTCCTGGAAAAGGCCCAGAAGATGCTCTCCGAGGCCGAGGGCAAGATCCTCACCGATTCCTTTGTCACCCACTGCGGGGATGATCTCGAGCTCCTCATGACCCACACGAAGGGCGTGGACAGCCCGGAGATCCACCGGCTCGCATGGGGTGTTTTCATGGAGTGCGCTGCCCTTGCAAAGCAGATGAAGCTCTACGGGGCAGGGCAAGACCTCCTCTCCGACGCCTTCTCGGGGAACGTGAAGGGGATGGGGCCGGGCGTTGCAGAGATGGAGTTCGAGGAACGGGGGTCCGATCCCCTCCTCTGCTTCATGGCCGACAAGACCGAACCGGGGGCATGGAACTTCTACCTCTACAAGATCTTTGCCGATCCCTTCAACACCTCGGGCCTTGTCATCGACCCGGGGATGCACGAGGGCTTCATCTTCGAGGTCCACGACGTGATGGAGAAGCGGAGGATCATGTTCAGGACCCCCGAGGAGTCCTACAGCATGCTCGCCTACATCGGTGCCCCTTCCCGCTACGTGATCAAGCATGTCTTCCGGAAGGACGGCCTCATCGCGGCCTCCACCTCCACCCAGAGGCTCTCCCTCATCGCCGGCAAGTACGTGGGGAAGGACGACCCGGTCATGATGATCCGGGCCCAGAGCGGCCTTCCTGCCGTCGGCGAGGTCATCGAGCCCTTCGCAACACCCATCATCGTTGCAGGGTGGATGCGGGGCTCCCACCACGGCCCGTTCATGCCCGTCGGGCTCTGCGATGCGAACTGCACCCGGTTCGACGGCCCGCCCCGGGTCATCTGCCTGGGGTTCCAGGTCTCGAACGGGAAGCTCATCGGGCCCGTGGACATGTTTGACGATGTAGCTTTTGACCGGGTCCGGTCCCGGTGCAACGAGCTCGCCGACATCCTCCGCGCCCACGGCCCCTTCGAGCCCCACCGCCTCTCCCTCTCCGAGATGGAGTACACAACTCTGCCTACGGTGGAGAAGACCATGAGGGACCGGTGGGAGAAGATACCCGAATAGCCATAATTACCTTTTTCAGGGATGTAAATCCACAAGGACAGGGTTTCCTCCGGTAGCCTCTTTCCTACCCGCCCGGAGTATTATTTGTTTATATGCACCACCTTCGCCGGCGGGAAGCCGTTGAAGTACGTGGACGAGGCATGGGAATAGGCGCCGATATTCTCGGAATAGACGAGATCGCCGATCTCGAGCTCCGGGAGATCTGATGAGAGCGTAACGGTATCAAAGGCGTCGCAGGTCGGCCCGAAGACCGCGGAGATCTGCTTCTCGCCCTCCTTGAACGCAAGGACCGGATAGGTGCAGTGATCGAAGATCTGGCCCGAGTAGGTATGGTAGATGCCGTCGTTGATGTAGTAGCACTTCTTCCCGTCGCGGACTGCCTTCCCGATGACCTTCGCGACAAGGGAGCATGCATTGGCCACCATGAACCGCCCGGGCTCGGCGAGGATCTGCATGTCCGGCGTGAACAGCCTCTTTATCTCCGTGTTCAGCTTGCGCGTGAGCGTCCGCAGGGATTTCACCTCAGGGTTATACTTGACCGGAAACCCGCCGCCGATGTCGAGGATCTTGATCCTCTGGCCGGCCCGGGTCTCCGCTTCCTTGATGATATTCGCCGAGAGCTGGAGCGCCTGGACGTAGTTCTCGAAGTTCGTGCACTGGCTGCCCACGTGGAAGCTCAAGCCCTCGACAACAAGGCCCAGGCTGAACGCCTCCACGATCAGGTCCACGGCTTCCCCGGGGTGTGCGCCGAACTTGGAGGAGAGCTCGACCATCGAGCCGGTGTTCGGGACCCGTATCCGAAGCACCAGGCCCGCATTCGGTGCATGCGCCTTTATCTTCCTCAGTTCCTCGATGTTGTCAAAGGTGACGAGGGGCTTGTACTTGTCGAGGGCTTCCAGGGTGTCGATCGGCTTGATGGTGTTGGCATAGATAATCTTGTCCCAGATCCAGTCCTGCCGCTCCTTGTCGGGCATGTTCCTGATATTCTCGTGGACGAGCATGAACTCCGGCATGGAGGCAACATCAAAACTGCAACCCAACTCATAGAGCGTCTTCACGATCTCGGGGTTCGAGTTCGCCTTCACGGCGTAATAGACCTGGACAGTGGGCAGGTGGTCCCTGAACTCCCGGTAATTCTCGCGTATCTTCTCATGGTCGATGACAAAGATGGGCGTCCCGTGCTCCCGTGCAAGGTCCTGAAGGAGATCCTTTCGTGCCTTATCGAGGTGAGGCACCCCGTTCGCCTGCCCTTCCCTCTTCACACCTCTCTTTGCCTCTTCTTCCTTTGCCATTACGTATCCTGCATCATTGCACGAATAAGAAGTTTTTGAATTGCCAGGGGTCCTCCCGGTCATAGTCATTGGCCGGGTTCTCCCGGAAGTACACGGCCCTGTCCGAGAGAGGGGTCCAGTCCGACGGTCCCGAAGAGAACTCCCCCAGGTATGGCTTTGCGATGGAAAGCACGAACTCGTGGGGGAGATCATCGGGCAGGCAGAACCCCTTCCTGGGGTTCTCGATCATCCACATGACCGCGGTGACGACCCCGAGCGCCACCTGGACCGTGGTGGCATTCTCCCCGGGCGCAAGCCTCCGCGACTCCTCGATGGGGAGGATGCTCCCGGTCCACCATGAGCTGTACGGGTGTCCCATGAGGAGGGCGCCCAGGATATCCGCCCCGGAGATGATATCCCGGTCATTCATGATGCGGAGCTTCGGCTGCAGCTCGTAATTCCTCCCCCTCAGCTCCTGCAGGGACGCGATGGTTGCATCGCACGGCACATAAGCGTAGTGCACGGTGGGCCGGTAGACAGCCTTCCCGTCCCGCCAGACGGTCCACCTGTCCGAGATCCCGAAGGCCTCCCCGTGCCGTATCACCATCCCCACGATCTCGCCGCCCGGGACCCAGGACCTCACCCAGGTGTTGATCCCCATCCGGGCGAGCATGATCTGGTTCTTCGGCTCTTCCGGTGGGAACCAGGCGAGGTCCGGGACCTCCTTCTCGTGGGTGCCCCATCCCATCTCGGCAGGCGCGGTCCCCTCCTCCCGCAGCCCCTCGATGGACCAGGTCCCGACGAACTCATCGACCTGCTTCGGCTGGCAGGAGATCTGGGTGTCCCTTTCTGAGCAGTGGACGACCTTCACCCCCACCGCCATGGCGAGGCCGGCGAAATCCCCACCCCGGATCAGCCTCCCCAGGTTCTCAGGATCTCCTGCCAGCCCGTCTGCGATCATCCTCCGTGCGATATCGATGAGCCCCTGCTTTGCAAAGTGGGAGATGAGGCCCGGGTTGGCCCCGTGGTCGACGACAAAGGTCGGGGCATCCTTCCAGTCCTTCGTAAGCTCCCGGAGCCTCATCTGCCGCTTATGGAGTGATTTTTCATACGGCTCTGCCGAGAACCGCTCCCCGTACGAGTCCCAGACCTCGACTGAGGTGTTCACATAGAGGACCTCATGGTCGTGGCACCAGCTCACGACCTCGCAGCAGTCGATGTTCCAGGCGAGATCGATGAGAAGCCCCCCGGGCGAGAGGTACTCTGAGAGGACACTGTCCAGGTTCTCCGGGGTGATGCGCCGCCGGAAATACCGTATCCCCTTCTTCCTCCATGGCGCCAGGTCCGTTTCCTTCTCCTCGAAGTCCAGGATCGTGATATGCTCATACGGGATTTTTACATGCTGAAGCAGGATCGGCAGCGTGCATTTTGCCACCGCACCATATCCGAGGATCAGCACCTTCTTCTGAAACTCCATTGCCCGGCCTCCGGCTTACCATTTTGGAGTATGGATTATTTCATAGTTGCCAAAAGAGATGGTGTCCCCGCTGTGCCGGTTCCAGATATGACCGGCATCTCAGGAAAGAGGGATGAGGGTGTTGCGGTGGGGGCGCCCTGGGTGGGGCGGGGGATACCGCAAGGACAGCCGGCCATGCGGAGAGTGGGCCAGGAACGGGGCAATACCCCCAAATCTATCAGAATCTCTGAATTATCATGCAGGAAATGGCTATCGTGCGGGAAGAGCATGAAGAAACTTTAATATGGAGGCACCGACCAGATTACCGAAGATGCCAACCAGCATGGTGCTCCCGATAAAAAAGGTCTTTGCCCTCGTCGACTCCCACATCACCGTGGAGATCAAGGACGAGGACCGGAAGTTCCAGGGGCGGCTCATCAGTGTGGACGAGTACTTAAACATCCACATGGACGAGACGATCGAACTCATCGGGAACGAGAGGGGACGCAGTCTGGGGACCGTGGTCATCCGCGGGAATAATATCCTGACCATCTCGCCGGTCATCTGAAGCTATGGCAGATCACCTCGAACAGGCACTCAGGATCATCCAGTCCAGCCGCGACGGCGTGCTCCAGAGCGAGCTCTGGAAGCTCCTTGGGGTTGACAGCCGCAAGTGCTCCCGGATCGTGAAGAAGCTCCTGGACAGCGGCCTCGTGGGGCGGGTCGAGTTCAAGGGGGACGGGATCAAGACCTATACGCTCCGAGCGGTCAAGAAATCTGTCAGGCCGGCGCTCATCCTTGCAGGGGGCGAGCTCGTCCCGTGCATATGCTGCGATCGGGAGTGCGTGGTCAACTCCTGCAACCTCCTCCTCGACTGGATGTACCAGCTCGCCATAGAGGAGCATACCGACAGCTGACCTCTCTCCCATCGGATCTCTTCTTCTCGCCGGTCTTGTCCCCGGACACAATTCACAACCTTTATCTTCGACGGGACTTATCTCCGTACCGCCCATGGCTCTCCGCCGAATGTCCCGTGCCATCTCCCCGGTGATCGCCACCATGCTCCTTGTAGGGTTAACCGTTGTTCTCTCGGCGCTCGTCTACCTTCTCGTCTCAACCGCCCCCCAGGCCGGGATCGACCCGTCCCGGTTCCAGTTCATCCGCATTGTGGCGATCCGCCATGCCGGGGATCCCTTCTCCACCGCCTGTGATGACAGCTGCATCCTCCTCATCCATGGGGGCAACGGCCCTCTCGAGAACGACGGCCTCTCGGCCATTATTATCAGGAACAACGAGAAGCTGAAGGCGAACGTCACGACAATGAACGCCAAACGCTTCCTCTCAACAAAGCACAACGGTGTCGAAAACCTGAGTGGACCCGGGTCCAAGGGATCCAGCTGGGATCCCGGAGAGGAGATCTGGATTGATCTCAACGATAATTCCATAAAAGCCGGGGATCTCGTGACGGTGCGGATCATCGATAAGACAACAGAGCTCGTCATCTCGGAAGATACCGAACGTGCCTAGGGACCGCCTGGAGGCCGGGACCGCAAGCCTTATCCCGTCACCCCCATGAGAATCCCCTGTCCACGGGATGCGGGGGGCATCCCGGCCGGGTGGTGTCTTGTATGGTTGGGATTGACCGGGTTCCGGTCGAGACCAGATGGAGGCTCGCCACGGCCGAGGGCATGGACCTTGCCATGGCCTACTCGGTGGCCGTCCGCGAAACAGTCGGGGAGGCCTTCGGGGAGGCCCTCGATGAGATGGAGGTCGAGTTCTGGCAGCGTGCAGGCCTTGAACAGGTGGCGATCGCCCGGGCATTCGGTTTCCCCCTCCGGAATGCCCGGGAGGTGGCAGAGGCCTTTACCACCATCTCCATCCTCTTCCAGGGGCCGCAGCTGGGTGTCGCGAGGATTGAGGACTCGGGGGAGGATTCCGCGGTGATCACGATGGATGCCTGCCCCGCCCTGACAAGAGCCCGCAAGTTCCACATGGACGCAAAGAGGGTCTGCATGGGGTGCAGGGCGTACTCCCGGGCAGCTGTTGAGGCACTCAACCCTGCCTACACCCTCTCCCACGGGAAGAGCATGTGCATGGGCGATCCTCTCTGTGAGATCGTTATCTCCCCTCTGAGGAGAAGGGCGAGGAGAGGTCAGGCAGGGGCGGGGCGGGCCTGAAAGGCGGTTTCACTGCGTTGTTCTCGTATCCCTGTGCCACCGCATGGCCCCCCGTGCCACGAGCCGTGCGACCCTGATGGGCTCGGGAACCTTCCCGTCCCTGGTGAAGTCCCTGAGAATCCGTGCCGCGTCCTCAGGAGAGAGCCCTGCTGCACGGATGAAGACCTTTGAGCCGTCCCTGAGCAGGACGGGGACCCTTTCACCCAGGTTCCGGTAGGCTTTGAGCCGGGCCTCGTCTCCCGGGAAATGATGGATGATATCCCCTTCGAGCCCCCCGGAGTCCTCGTAGGTCACGACAATGAGGGGGAGGCCGGTCTTTCCGTAGATCGCCTCAGGATCAAGGATGTTATACCAGGCCACCACCGAGCCGCTCACCATGGCCACGTTGATATCCCGTCGCCCGAGGGAGGCGATGATCGAGAGAACGGCATCGGTGGCATCCATCCCGCCTACCGTGAGGGATGCAATGGCGACCCCGTCGATCCGGAGGTCCTTTCTCATCACGACCCCGGCCATGGTGGAGGAGGCCCTCCCGGAGAAGGATTCGGCGATGCCCAGCGCCCGCAGGCCCCGCTTGGCGAGGTGCATGCAAGGTCTTATGTCGGGGGATTTTAAATAATGTACCGATGAAGATCAACCCGGATGAGGTCTGCGTCCTCATCCCGACGCTGAACGAGGCCCCCACCGTCGGCTCGGTCATCAAGGACTTCCAGCAGCTCGGGTACAGGCACATCCTCGTCATGGACGGTCACTCTGCTGACAAGACCCTCGAGATCGCGAGGGGGCTCGGCGTCACGGTGAAGACCCAGACAGGCAGGGGGAAAGGGAACGCCCTGATGGAAGCCTTCGAGCAGATCAAGCAGCCCTATGTGATCCTTGTCGACGGTGACGGGACCTATACCGGTAAGGACGCCGAGAAGCTCCTCCGTCCCCTCTACCTGGGCTTTGACCATGCCATCGGCGACCGGCTGAACACCGCTGATAAGGGGGCGTTCAATGTCCTGAACCACACAGGAAACCTGCTCATTAACGCCCTCTTCAAGGTCGCCCACGGGAGCGACCTCCACGATATCCTCTCCGGCTACCGGGCCTTCACCATGGAGTCTATCAGGGCTATGCGCCTCAAGGAGAAGGGGTTCGGGATCGAGACCGAGATGACCGTTGAGGCGGTGCGAAACGGCCAGCGGGTCATGGTTGTGCCTGTCCATTACCGGAAGCGGATCGGGACCCGGACCAAGCTCGACCCGGTCTACGACGGGGTCAAGATCATCACCACCATCTACCGGCTCGCGAAGGTGAACAACCCCATCTTCTACTTCGGCCTCGTCGGGATACTCCTCTCCCTGGCAGGGATGGGTGTGGGGGTGTATGTGGTCATGGAATGGTTCAAGGGGATCAACCATGTCCCGATGACGATCCTCACCGTGCTCCTCATTATGGTCGGCTTCGAGATCTTCATGTTCGGGGTGATCAGCGATATCCTCCTCTCGTTCCACCGCGAGATCCTCCACGAGATCCAGCTCCTCCAGCAGCCCCGGAAGGAGCGGTAGGACGGAGGATCTGTTTTTTATTATCTGCTGGATTGCCTGGCCAGAGTACCTGAAAGGTAGAGGATCCGGCACGCGTGCTCAGCGGCGGAGGTGACGAGGTATGCCTCCTCGAGGTCTTTCCCCGCGGCGAAGGTACCATGGCCCCGGGCGATGGCGATCTTCCCGTGGAGAAGGGCATGGGCGATCCTGTCCCCGAGGATCTGCGTACCGGGATCCCCGGTGACGACGGGTATCCCCGGGCAGAGGAGCATCCCCTCGGGATCGGCGGGGATGATCTCATCGAGGCCGAAGGAGAGGGCGACGACGTGCGGGGGATGGGTGTGGAGGACTGCCCTGTGCAGGGTCAGGCGGTAGATGGTGCGGTGGACGAGGGATTCCCGGGAGGCTTCTGGGGGCACAGCCCCCTCAAGGGGAACGGGGATGAGGGGCCCGGGGTCATCCAGGTAGGCGCCACTCCGCTTGACGAGGAACCCGGCGCCAGACCTCACGCTCGCGTTCCCGAAGTTCCCGGAGACGAGCCCCTCGGCGAGGGCGCGCCTCCCGATCCTCGCGAGCTCTTCGCTAACTGAACCGGATTCCGACATCCCGCATCTTCTGGTACTTGGCGATGTTCAGGAGGAGGGGGGTGATGGCCTCCACCATCGGGGAGACTGCAAGGGGCCCCGCATCGAAGCCGGCGAGGTGAGGGATGCTGTTCACGAGCCCGATCACGATCCCCCTTGCTGCAGGTTCGTCCCCGCAGACCGCCACGGAATGGGTGAGGGGGGTATCGATGGCCTTCCAGGATCCCGCAGCGATATTATTAAACGCCGTGCAGACCCTCGTCTTCGGGGGAAGGAGCCGCCCAATGAGCTGGGCCGCGGAGCCTTCGGGCGGCGGAGCAAAGAAGAAGTGCTCCTTCCTCCCGATGGGGTTCACGGGGGAGACCACGACCTTCCCCTCGAAGCCTGTGAGGGACGAGAGGGTCGCTGCGACGTGCTGGAAGGGGATGGCCAGGATCACCACCTCAGCCCCGTCGACCGCGTCCTGGTTCGAGACGCCCGAGCAGGTGCAGGAGATCCCCTTCTCTTCGAGGGTCTTCACACAGGCGTCGCTCGAGGCGCAGGCCCGCTCCACCTCTCGGGAGCCGAGGATCACCTCGTGGACCTGGGAGATCCGGAGCGCCATGCCCTCGCCGATATCCCCCGTCCCCCCGACGATTCCGACCTTCACCTACTCCACCAGCGGCTTCATGATGGCCTCGAGGGACGAGATGTCCGTGAGCCCCTCGATCCTCCTGATCTCCTTCGTGTCCTTCTCGATGATCAGGGTCGGGACCACGTAGATCCTGTACTGGTTGGCCATCTCCATGTGGTCGTCCACATTGATCTTCTTCACCTCGACCTGGTCGCCCATCCTCCGGGCCAGCTCCTCAATGATAGGGGTCTGGATCCTGCAGGGCCCGCACCAGTCGGCGTAAAAATCGATTAAAACAGGCTTACCCATTCAGTCACCGGAATGAAGCTGAGGCCGGGAGGGGACTTAAAGATTCTTATACAGGGCTGGCCCCGGTTGCACGGCTGGCGAGTGGATGAATAGATAATAATTCGTAAGCCTTTTCCATTTCATTACTGAGAATCTATTATGCGGTCGATGGATGGTTATATCGATTATAAGCGTCGGGAATATTGTAATGATGTCAAATGTCCGATACAATTGCTTTTGAATAAAGAAGTGGAAAAATCCACGAAATATGAAGAAATCCGGGCGATCTGTGCATCCAGTTGTATCCATAGTACCCATGAATTTCACCACTGGTTAACAGAGAAGGGATACCTGATCCTCAGACCGAAGGAGAACTAATCCCAGCTTTTTTTATAGTTGTGTAGAGTAATTCTCGTGAAGTGTCCCCATGGTACCTGCATATCTCGACATTGGAATTCAAAGCCGAATGAACCGGATAATCAATCCGAAAGATAATCGGGTAGTTATGCTCGCGATAGACCATCCCTATTTTCAAGGGCCGACAACGGGCCTGCGTAATATGAGTAAAACAATAAAAACACTCCTTCCCTATTGCGATTGCCTGATGACGACACGCGGGGCAGTGCGGAGCAATATTGCGCCCGAGGATGTCGGGTCAAAACCCATCATGTTACGTGCTACGGGGGGAAACAGCGTTTTAAATGAAGAGTTAAGTGATGAAAAGATTACTGTTACTATAGAAGAAGCCATCCGGATGGATGCGGCCGGTGTCGCTGTCAGCGTGTATATTGGCTCTGCCAATCAGCAACAGACCATTCTCAATCTCACCGACCTGATCAATCAGGCCGAAGAATATGGAATTCCTGTTCTGGCCGTAACAGCCGTGGGGAAAAACATGGCTCGGGATTTACGCTATCTGGCTCTTGCATCCCGTATCTGCCAGGATGCCGGGGCCCGGATTATCAAAACCTATTATTGTGAGGAATTTTCCAGACTGGTTGACGCGGTTTCTCCCACTGCGGTCGTCGTTGCAGGAGGTAAGTATAGCAGTCCTCCTGATGCTCTCCAGATGGCCTACAACTCTGTCCAGGCGGGTGCCGTGGGAGTTGATTTCGGACGAAACATTTTCCAGGATGCCAATCCTGTCGGTATGATCAAAGCAATTGGTTCAATTGTCCATGGAAATCATACCGTAAAGGAAGCCCTGGATATCTACAATGCATGTCTGCCCCATGCATTCAAGCTTGACTAAATTTTTCAAATCTCTCTACATGTACTCTCCACAGGGGACAGAATGAAAGCAGCCGTCTATTATTCGAACAGTGACATTCGCATCGAGGATGTTGAAGATCTCTCCGTTGGGCCGGGAGAGATCAAAGTCAAAATCATGGCATGCGGAGTGTGTGGGTCGGATGTCATGGAATGGTATCGAATCAAGCGTGCTGGAAGACCGGGTGGTATTGGAGCGTTTGGACATGAATGCACAGGAATTATTGCAGAAGTCGGTTCCAGCGTAGATCCGAGATGGAACGTGGGAGATCGGGTCGTGGTTACCCATCATGTTCCATGCAATACATGTAATGCCTGTATACGCGGGCATACGACCGCATGTGACACACTGCAAAAAACAAAATTTAAAAATGCATTTGGGGCGTTTGCAGAATATGTTGTTCTGCCCGGGATCAACGTGGACCGGGGTATTTTACGCCTTCCCGAACCGGTTTCTTTTGACATGGGAACCTTTGTTGAACCTCTGGGAAGTGTTTTGCGTGGGCAACACTGGGCTCCGACCTCGGATGGCCGATCCGTCTTGGTCATTGGTGCCGGTATCACCGGATTGTTGCATATCCAGGCAGCCCGTCTGAATGGTGCGGGATTTATCGCTGTCTCCAATCCGAGTCCCGAACGGTTGAGGGTCGCCCGGAAATTCGGTGCCGATGCAACCATTTCCGCCACGGAAGATGTTCCCGGAACGTTTAAAGAATTAAATGGTGGGCTGGGCGCAGACACCGTTATCATGACTGCACCGGTTCCCGTTTGTGTGAAACAGTCACTTGAAGCAGTCGGACCAGGGGGTACGATCTTATTTTTTGCCCCCACAAATCCTGAAATCCAATCCGAGATAAATCTCTGGAACCTGTGGCAAAAGGAGGTGACGATTACCCATTCCTATGGTGCCGATTTCCATAATCTTTCAACCGCCTTAAAATGGATTCAGTACAAAAGGATCAATGTAACCGACATGATAACCCATGTTTTTCCCTTACAAAAAACGGCCGATGGGTTTCTCTTGACTGCCAAACACCGGGATGGTAGTTTAAAAGTTATCATCCACCCGCAGGAATAACATTTTTTTGCGCCGGGCTTCGAACCCGGGATCCCGTCCAGAGGGGCCCCTGCCCCCCTGGACGGGAGGAGCCGCTTCGCGCCTCCTCCCCCCTGGACACTCCCGGCATAGTCCCGAGGAGCCCCAACCCCACGGGACAGCCCCGGCTCCTTCGGACCCGGGGCTCCCTGCGGGACCCGGGACCTCCACCATGTGAAAGCGGCGTCATAACCAGTCAGATAGCGAATTCAATTCGATATGGTGTCGGGCAGCATAATCGTACACACCGGACCGTGCTGCCAGGTCGTCGCCGTCCGTGGATGTACCTGAAGCCGGAGCCAGGTATCCATGACGGTGGCCTTGCAGGCCGGGCTGCTGGAGGGACCGGGCCACACCATCTTTCGAACCCCTTATGAGACCTTCCGGACAATACCCTCCCGATGAAGGACGAGACCCGATGGATACTCATCGCGGCGGCCGGGCTCATCGCCCTCTCCGCCCTCCTCTACTCGGCCCACTACCTCATCTTCCACGACGAGCACCACCTCCTCATCTACCTCGTGGGGGACCTCGCCTTCGTTCCCCTCGAGGTGCTCCTCGTCACCCTGGTCATCGACCAGCTCCTCGGCTCCCGGGAGAAGAAGGCCCGGCGGGAGAAGATGAACATGCTCTTCGGGGCGTTCTTCACGACCCTCGGGACCCCCCTCCTCGCCCGGTTCTCCCGGGCCGACCCGAACATCGGGACCATCCGGCCCCGGCTCGCAGCCGGGGAGGCCTGGAAGCCCGGCCAGTTCCTGGAGGTGAAGGCCTGCCTGGACTCGTACAGCTGTGCCGTCTTGCCCGAACAGGTGGACCTGGGGGAGCTCCGACAGTTCCTCGCGAGCCGGGAGGACTTCCTCCTCCGGCTCATCGAGAACCCGGCCCTCTTCGAGCACGAGGGCTTCACCGACCTCCTCCTCGCCCTGGACCACCTCCACGAGGAGCTGAAGGCCCGGGGGGACCTCTCGGGCCTTCCGCCATCGGACCTGAAACACCTCGCTGCCGATATCCAGCGCGTATACTCCCGGCTCGTCCCCGAGTGGATGAGCTACATGGATTACCTGAAGGCCCATTACCCGTACCTCTTCTCCCTCGCCATGCGGTCGAACCCCTTCGATCCCAATGCGTCGGTGATCGTGAGGGAATAACCTCTTTTTCCTACTGAGAGGGAATGGTTTTCTCCACCTGCGGACGCGGGTATCTCCCGGTCCGGGCCCGAGGGGCTGCTCCGTTCCTTGCCGCGGTCTCCCGCTTGAGGTGATGCGGAACAGGGGGCTTAACGAAGGCCCCCTCCCTCCACGGGCCCGGGGTGTGAGTGAAACCCCCGGCATGGAGCCCCTGCTGCCTCGCAAATGCTTATGCCTCCTCAGGAAAACCCGCTCCTCAGGGTTCATCCATGGAGCGCTGGTCCTCCCACCTCGGGTTCATCCTCGCCGCCATCGGGTCGGCGGTGGGGATCGGGAACGTCTGGAGGTTCTCCTCGGTCCTCGGCCAGAACGGCGGAGGGGTGTATCTCGTGCCGTACCTCACGGCATGCTTCCTCTGCGCCGTTCCCCTCATGGTCCTCGAGCTCTCCGTAGGCCGCTCCTTCCGGGGGACCGTGGTCTCCTCCTTCCAGGCCCTCGGGCCCCGGGCCCGGCTCATCGGGTGGTTCATCGCCGGGGTCCTCTTCCTCATCCTCTCCTACTACCTGGTCGTCACCGGCTGGACCCTCGCCTTCTCCTGGTTCGCCGCGTCGGGACAGGCCCTGGACTTCGCCGGCTTCACCTCGTCCCTTCTCCCCGTCTTCTTCTTCCTCCTCTCCCTCCTCCTGACCGCGCTCATCGTCTCGGCCGGGATAAGGAAGGGGATCGAGCGGGTCACCACCGTCTTCATCCCCTTCATCTTCGTGCTCCTCATCGGGATGGCCGCCTTTGCGGCTACCCTCCCGGGGTTCCAGGCAGGGCTCGCTTACCTCTTCACCAATGGCCACAAGCCCTTAGCTATGCGACGGCTCTTCTACAAGGTCAGGGCGGATGAGAAGACACGATGGGTTTCCATTAATTACCAGCATTGTCCGGCCTGCCTGGCCACGATCATGGACACAATAATCCCGACAGAATAATGATGTTTCCCCAATACCTCGGATTTAAAAAGTGATTAGATCAGTTTCTTCCCTGCAACGAGCACCACAATCGCAAACGCTCCCAATATCCCTATGGGGACCACCACCGTGGGAAATTCGGGGACGCTTGGTGCTGTCGTGCATGTGCCGCCAATACATGTCTCCCCAGGGGCGCATTCATCAACAACACCATCACAATCATTGTCTTTGCCATCACAGACCTCCACGGCGGCCGGGTTCACTTGGTCATTATTGTCATCGCAGTCATATAATTCGTTATAATTGTCACCATCTGCATCGGTCGGGTACACATTTCCATAAAGCTCATGGCAGTAAGTGTCCATGCATTGTTTTTGTTCCTGTTCTGTTCCCAGAGAACAGCATCCATGGTCAGCCGAGCAGTCCAGAAGGCTTTGAACTGCTTCGCCACATCCACTGTATTGCGGTCCTCCCAAATACTCCTCTAAATAGTAAGCTGATAGTTTCTTGGTGCATGCCTTTATATCACGTATATTACAAAATCCACCCATACAATTCCAAAAAACGTGCATTCCAGCACCATCACATGCTCCTGGCGTACACGGGACTAAGCCACCATTTACAGCACCATCGCAATCATCATCCAGAAGATTACATACTTCGCCTTGCGGAATTACCTCTCCACTGCAAGGGGCCCATTCTCCATCTGTGCATGTCTGTGTCCCTCCATGGCAGACTCCTACTCCTTCTGTTCCTGGAGAACCGCTGTAGCATGCTCTGCTTAAGGACTCGTCAACATCTCCATCGCAGTCGTCGTCGACTCCGTTACAGACTTCTGTTGTTGGAATACATGTGGGACCGGCGAAGAACGCCAAGTCGTTAAAGCGCGGGTCACCTCCCGGGAGTCTTACGGTAACATAGTAGTTGCCGGGATCGATTTGGGGAATCGTTCCCGTTAGAGTAGAGCCATCCTGCGAAATAACCGGATTCCTAACCAAGGTTCCCGAGTCTGGCGGTGTACCCTCGAGATACAACGCACACTCATCCCCGGGTTGCATGCGTCCTTGCGGGTCGGTGATGGTGAAAGGCGTGCCCACATCACCCGAGGTCGGCGTGATGTATGGCGTAGCAGCATAGACGCCCTGCACGATGAGCAAGGCCGCGAGGGCGGCAAGGGTGAATTTCAGGATTGTCTTCGTCATACTGCAATCTCCATAAGATATTCGAAAGAGACCAAGGGTAAAACATATCTTAAGAGATATTAAACTATCGAAATAGAGATTCTCGAGCAGAAAATCTTTTACTTTTCGATCCAAATTCAATTTTGTCAGCAATTTGTAATTACCTGTTTATCGACATGAAATACCCCCTCGCAATACTGTGATGAGCCCGAGGAAGCTCGGGCCCACGAGGAGCCCCACGAGGATGAGGCCGATGACCGCCGACTGGTTGATCCGGGACGCGATGAGGTACCCCCCGAGGGCCACGAAGAGGAGGAGGCTCATCTGAAACTCGGGCGAGAGGAGCAGGTTTTCCATCGTAGCTGATGGGAGGGAAGGAAAAAAAAATTCTTTCTGGTGGTCACCGGACCAGGTCCCGGGCAGGTTCGCCGTCACCTTCTGCCCGGTGATCCGCTTGAGAGGAAGGTGGTGAATGCTTACCGATGGTTCCCGTCATCCGGTCGGCCTGCCTGGTAAGCCGGGAAGGCATCCAACGGAAAAAGGGGGATTCGGTCCTACTTCGAGAGGACCGCCATGATGATCTTCCCGTACGCCGGCCGGGTGATCGCGACCCCGATGAGGACACCGAGGATGGTGATGAAGGCGAACCCCTTCAGGGTGGAGAGGTCCATGAGGGCGAGAGGGAGCATGGCAA
>Ga0315289_10006987_pt1 | contig 16534 bp, 23 predicted proteins | sample YL17G11_40_MG_FD_203452 | JGI IMG/M metagenome (GOLD analysis project Ga0315289, IMG submission 203452) | Sediment microbial communities from Yellowstone Lake, YNP, Wyoming, USA - YL17G11_40 | ecosystem: Environmental > Aquatic > Freshwater > Lake > Sediment | place: USA: Wyoming | collected... | reverse complement strand
AATTGCCGTGCTCGGTTGCCAACTCGTCGCTTTGACGTATAAGAAGCATGTCTGATTGCCTTCGTTTCTTGCGTAGACCGCGAAACTCTTTACTCCGCCAAGCGTCATGTTTCCCCAATCTATGGATAAGAAGAGTGACACTCTACTATCTAGCTTTTTAAGTAAAAAAAGAGAGGTGATAATATGAAGAGTGATAAATCAGTCAATGAATGGTTAGACGGTTTAAAGAGCAATAGGACAAGAACCGAGTATGAAAACCGTTTTCAGATTTGGCTAGACTATTGTAAGACAAAAGGGTTCTTAGAGTCTGGAACTCTACAACTGGAAGACATGAAGAAACGAAGACAGAGCAACGATAACACAGAAAAATATTTCTACGATAACGAAATTCCTAGGTTTTTCCAGTGGTTACAGAAGGAATACAGAAGCAAGTCAGCTAAGAAACCACTGAGTCAATCTTCAGCTTTAGGCGTTACTACCGCGATAAGAAGCTTTTTCGCTAAGAACAGATATAGCCTAGAAATCCAGAAGGACAGTTTACCCAGTACGGAGAAGCTTAAAACAACATATGAAGATCATGCTTTTGACGTTTACCAACTTAGAAGCATGTACCAATGTGGAGATTTGAAAGAGCGAACCGTTTTAGCTTGTGGAGGCAACTTATGGCTTAGGTCTGGAGACTTCCTAAGCTTAAAACGCGACTTAATCGAATTGGCAATCAAACGAGAACAAGAACTAGCGGAAAACGAAAACAGAGAACCAGACGTTATAGAATTCGAATTCGTAACCGAAAAGGAGAGCGAACCCTGTAGCTGTCACTTGGCAAAAGAAACCGTTGAACTCTTAACTAGCTACTTGAAAGCGTATCCTAAAACCACTGAAACCCTGTTCAACTATACAGAAGAGGCATTATCAGATTTGCTTAGGAGACTAGCGGAAAAAGCCAAGATCACTATTTCAGGGCGAATAAGATGGCATTGTCTACGCAAGTTCGGAATAACGCTTATGCATGGAAACACAACAGAACCAGTTATGAAGTACATGACGGGAAAGCATGTCTCAAAAGACTTAAAAACGTACATACAAGACAATAAGGCAAGCTACACAGCGTTTAAAAAGCTTGAACCGCTAATCAGCTTAACAAAAACCAACGGAAACGGAGCAACTAAAGAATTGGCTAAACAACTGGAAGAACTCAAGAAGCAGACCATGAAGCAAGCCGTATTAGTTGAACTCATAAAGCAGTTAACGCCTAAAGCTGAACTTGCTAAAGCCCTAAAAGAACTAATGGTTAAGTTCGGAGTCAGTGAAGACATAGCATGTAGCATAAGCGGAGAAGAAACGTTAAACGTTGACGCTGTACTAGACCAACTAACAGACGCATATATCAAACGTGACCTAAAGAGAATCTTAGACGAAAACGGTAACGGACACACATAAACCTCTCTTCTCTATTCCGACTATCTTTTTTCTTATCACACTATCACAACACACTAGCGAAAGCCCTAGATCACAGACCCTTAACACATCACATTCCAATAGTTGAAAGTTCAACCACTTACAGTATCTAGACTAGAGATAGTCCAACGTGTACCGTGTACCCTATCAACCCTACCCTTAAAGTATTTATTCTCCATATTACATGATAGTCCATCAAGTAATGTTTGTTAACGTTCTATCCGTACGTTGGTAGAGTCGTACTCTACTATCTAACAACATTATCCATGCTCTACGACTCCCCTACCTTATAGTGTTCAACGTTAACCATAGGAATCAAGTATCATCTGATAATATGGTGGGGGTATATAAGGGTTCAAGTGGCGTATGTGACCGTTACATAAGCGTTACTTTTTCCATAACAGTTGATATGTGAAGGGTTGATAGCGGTTTTAAATGCGTAACCTTTTCTCGTACCTGTAGAGATTTTTTTAATAATATATATATGATAGATAGATACGGAGCTAAGATCATTCATATGTATTGATTGTTAGAAAATATTATACTCTACTCACTGGAGAAAAGCTCTGGGAAGTCTGGAGTCTTGAATAACCATAAAGCTTTTAACGTTCTTTGTTATATCCTATATGTAGTTTGAAGCATCTCACAGGGTTCAAGACCGTGAATGGAAGCCTCTGAGCTATACTTTTGGGTTAGAACCCTACGTGAGAAAAATGCAAAAGATATGTGAATATTGCAAGAAAGAGTTTAAGGCATATAGAAAACAGACTCGATTCTGTTCAGTTCCTTGTAGAACAAACTATGAAAAGCGTCTTCATGGAAAACCAGTCCAATAGGTGTTTCCATGACTTCCGAAGAGAAACGCCTAGACACAATGGACAGCATAAAGGATAATCTGGAAAAAGAAGAAACGCTTGAAGAACTCTTAGAAATTTTAAACATTACTATAAAATTCGACAATGATCTGAAGACGATAGGCTTTCTAGCTTGTTTGTTGACCTATACAGAGCAAGATCAAGTTAACCTCATCATAAGTGGAGAAACAACAATTGGTAAAACCTACAACATTACGGAACTCTTAAACTATTTTCCAGAACAAGACATAATCAAAAAGCACAGCGTTAGCAAAATGGCTTTCTGGTATGACGAGAATAACAAGATCGTAGACAAGACAACTTTAGAAGAGGTTAAGCTTGTTAGACCCAAACAGACTCCAGAAGAGACAGATGAACAGTACGAAAAAAGGTTAGAAACATATCGAGAACAGAAATTAAACAGTGTTTCACTTCAAAATTTTGAGCGTAAAATTCCGTTTCTTCCAGACATGCCTAACGTTGACGTTTTACAACCTCTCAGACCGCTTATGAGCCATGAAGACAAAATCATCAAAAAACTGTCCACTACAATGGCAAAATATGGTCACATGGCAAAGGAATTCTGGATTAAAGGTTATGCAACTTTTATTATTTGTTCTACGACAGCTTTTATTGAAGCAGAAGACACAAGCAGAAGTTTTCAGCTTAACCCAGAATGGAATGAATCAAAAGAAAAAGCATGTAGAGACTTAATAAACAAGAGAGGTTCAAGTCCAGAATTTAAGGAAAATCTTGAAGTTGACCCAAAACGAGTGTGGCTTAAAGAACGAATCAAAATCATTAAATCAGCAAATATTAACGAAATCTACATAAATGAAGAATTGGCTCAGAAAATTGACCAATGGTTTGAAAGTAAGAGGAAAATCTCCACTCCAAGAAATAGCAGAGAATACATTCGTCTCAGAAGTCTTGTTAAAGCATGGACACTGTTCAACTTATGGAATCGTAAAAGAGACGACAATAACAATCTTTATTCTAATGAGAAAGATGTTGAAACTGCTGAACAAATTTACGACTCCATTGTAGAAGCTTCTGCATATGATTTGACTCCAGAACAGTACGAATTCTTCAAGTATCTGAAAGAAGAAAGCATAGCGTTTACTATAGTTGACGCTCACAACGTTTACTATAAAAAGAAAGGTAGAATATGTGCAGACAAAAGACTCCGAAACATGCTTAACTCCTATTGTCGTGAAGGGTTAATGCGTGTAGAGAAAGAAAAACAGAAATTCATCTATTACATTCTTGAATGTGAGAAAGACGGAAAACAGATAACTTTCGACAAACCAATATCATCACAATCCAAAACAGAAGTTTTATTGAAACTTCTTGCTCCCAGAATTCCTTTGAGTTTTGACCAGATAATTCAACAGACAGACGGCTTAATTCCGCAAAATGAAGTATCGAAACTGCTTACACAATTATTGAATGAAGGAAGAATCTTTCAACCAGACGGATTTTCTTACCAGTTGGTGAAATAGTGATGGAGAAAAAGTCCATGACTCCTTATATATCGGACATATCTTAAGACTTGAGATAAAGAAGATATGAATTATGAATGAAACTGTTTGTGGAAAATGCAATAAAACGACAAGGGACTATCCGAGATGGATTCCATCAAAAAACGGTTACGTGACGGTCTGTAAAGCTTGTTATCAAGAATTCAAGAAAAGTTTGGAGAGAAAAATCTTTTGGTGAAAAACAGTGACTGGTAAAACAACTAAAAGACTATGCGAACATTGCAAGAAAAACTATGTTCCAGAACCGTTGATCGTGACAGTCGAAGATGACCCTAGCATATTCTTGCTTGTCTGTCGTGAATGTTATGACAAATTCAAATCGGAGAATTGAAACATGACAAAAATAAGAAAAAACGTTGTTAAAGACCGAATAGAAGCCTCTAGAATTTCGTCTCTCTTAAACCTGTCATTCTTCAAAACAGACGGTCCGAGTGAAGATGTCAGAGAATTCCTAGCTTTCGTTGACCAACTTTATAAGACAATAGTAGACCCTAACGTTTCGAAAGACGCTAAATTTCGTGCTGAACAACAATTAATCATGATAAAGCAGTTAATCGGGATGGAAACATGAATTTTCTAAACAGTTTTAGAAAGTGTTTTCAACGAATTTTCGGAGTAAACAAGATAGTAAGCGAATCAATTGATGCCGATAATGATCTTGATGACGTTCTCATGTGGATTATCAAGCGTCAAGATAAGATTCTGTTTCAGCTACGCATAGCCGACATAATCACGTATAAACAATACATGGAATGGAAAAGTAATGAGTAGTCGAAAAAGACAGCAAATTTTCCGTTCAAACGAATTTCGTTCTATGTGGCTAGAACGTGGTCCAGTCAAATTTGCTGAAGAATATTTGGAAGTGAAGCTTTCCAGTCAACAAAAGGAATTTCTAGATTACTTGTGGAAAGGAGAGAATCCGTTTGTTAGTCTGGTTGCTCCTAGAAATAGCGGAAAAACTCTCTGTTTAGCCATTTACACGTTATGGTTGCTGAATTCACAAGAAAACGTTTCAATTGCGGTTATGGGTGGGAGTCTCAAACAGTCCTCGATGGGTCTACGCTACATCAAGAAATGGAGAAACAGTCATACACAGCTAGAAAACATCATCAAAACTTTCCGTGACAGTCCACTGGAACGACTCTGTGAAACAGTCTTCAGTGTTAGAGCAGAGTTTCTTTCGTGTACTACCAAATCAGCGAAAGGCTCTCATGGTTACGTTTTCTTAGATGAAGTTTCAGAAGCGGAAAGAGACCCAAACGGTAGAGAATCCGTAGACGCTATTCTGGGTCAAACATTCGAAGAAAAGACTAAATTGATTATGACAAGTACGGTAGACTGTATTAGCGGTTCATTTTACAATATCGTGAAAGAACCTAAGAAACATGGTTTCCAACATTTCACATGGGACATTCTAACTCATGTTAGCGGAGAAGACCCTAGACTTCACTACACAGATAAAGACCCTAGCCATTGGAAAGTAAAACCAGACTGTCTATGGATTAGTCAAGAGAAAATAGAGAAACTTCGAAAACTGAAGGATGACGGGTGGTTCTTAGTCAATGTTCTAGGTGGATTAACTGTAGGGTCTGGAAACGTCTTTAACCAAAAGGATTTAGACGTTTCTATTATCAATTTTGATTATAAACTTCCATTCACAGACCTTAGAATTGGTTTGGACTGTGGCTTTAGTGCTGAATTTGACCCTAGTAGTTTAGTGGTTGTTGGATTCTATGATAACCGTGTTTTCGTTTTGGACTGTGATGAGCAGAACATACCAAAATATACGGACATTGTTGATTGGGTTCTAACGTTCTGTAAAAAATGGCATGTCTACGAAGTTTACATAGACCCTTCCGTTTCCTCAAAACCGCTTATGACATTGCTAGAGTCAAAAGGAATAGTGTGTCCAGATGTTGCAGACCTAGAACCGACTAAAGAATTGAGAATGGGAACCGTTTTCAGTTTGGTAGAAAAACACAAGTTAATCATCCATCAAGACTGTCAAATAACGATTAGATGTATGCGCTCTCTCTACTGGGAGAAGGAAACTCATAAAGTAGCGAAATCTGGAGATCATAATTTCGATGCCCTCTGCTATTCACTGGTTACTTGTCCAGTCAACGTTTTTGAAGAATCATCCACGACTCTGGAAGAAAAACAAACAGTAGATAAGGAATTAGCGGAAACGGAAGAGATTATGAAACGACTCTCTGAACCAATAGACGATTCTAAACCTTCACGGTTAAGATACGTGAAAAAAGGGGAGAAATTCAAGTTTAAAGATGATGAGGAAACAGAGTAATGGCTAGAACTAGAAAAGTGAAGCTGTCCATTCGTCTAGACGTAGAACTGTATGACATGCTCTGTGAATTGATGCCTTTATTCAACAACCTAACTGAAGCAATGGAATACTGTCTAAAACAATACCAAAACAGCACTAACCATCTTGAATGTCTATCCAAGATTGGTGATTTGCGCTCATTTATTATCAAAATGGAAGAGAAATTCAACAGTCCGAAACCCGATTAGTTGTCCGACATAAGTATAATAGGCATTTCTCTCATATCTTGCTGTACCAGTGTTAAGTATGTCGGAAAATGATGATGGTCAAGAAAAAAAGAAGACTATACGAGTAGAGGTTGACCGTAGCCCAGAAATCGAACAGTTGAGACTAGAAAAAGAAGCCTTAGCGCAAGAACTCACTGAGAAGAGAGCGATTCTGGAGAAACAAGCGTTAACAGAAATTGAGAAGTCCAAGACTGAAATCATGGATATGGCTAGAATTGGCAAGTTGACGGATGAGCAACTAGCAGAGATTGAAGAGAAACTGCAAGACCCTAAAAACGTTGAACCAATCCGAAAGATGGTTGAAATCATCAAGGACAACATTGAAAAAGTCAAGAACGACATTCCAAAATTGAAGATTCCATATGGAAAAGCAAGCTTGACCGCTCCAACTGGAAAAGGAACAGAGAATTTCTCAGATGAGAAGGAGTTAATCTCGGAACTATACAAAACAGCAAGTGACCGCTCCAAAACTCCAGAAGAACGGAAAGACGCACAAGACCACATAGATATTCTATGGAAATCATTGCTGAAGAACCCAAACAAAAGAACAGTAGGAAAATCCGTGGATGTTAGTATGTGTCCACAATGCAACAACGTCAACGAATCCGCAAGAGGACAATCCAAAATCACATGTGGTAAATGTGGTTTTGAGTATAAAGTTTAGGTGAAAGTCCCATGTCTGAAATAGAATTTCCAACTGGATTTCAATTGGTCCTAAAGGTTTTCTCAGCTAGTCAAGTGAGAAAATGGAAGAACCTAGTCAACAACGAAATAATGTATGCTAGAGCGTTCGACTGGAAAACATTGAAGCCAATAGAAAACGGACAAGAACGGAGATACTCAGAAAAGGAGTTTGTCTACAGTCCAACAAGCGGAGAAATACACTTCCAGTTGATATTCAAGAAACTAGGAATTGGCAAGATTGCAGAACTGATAAGCCAAAAGACTGGAGTAAGCAAGTTTTCAGTAGAGGATTTCATTCTCGACATTAAAAAGCAAATCAAAAGCGGAGCTAAAAGAGTCATGATAATCACTAGGGCATGGCAACTTGGTAGAGCAGACTGTCCAGACAACCAAATTATTTACTGGACTGGACAAGCATTTCTGCTTGAAAACATGGTCTGGAATGAAGATGAGGACAGTTGGAACGTGAGACTGGAAAAAGCTAAGTCTCAATGGCGAATAGTGGGCTAAAACGTTATCTTTTGTCCTACACTGAATAAGACCGATAAACTCTCATTAAGGTCTAAAGAACCTCTATTATTCTCCCTTTTTCTCGGTTTATTCTTCTAAATACTGAATTATTCTGTTTTTCCATGCTTTTCTAGCTTTGTTTTTCAGTGAACAATGCTTTTAAAGACATTTCCCCATGGTAATGATATAAACAAATAGGAGTAAAGAAAAATGGTAACATTTGAAGAAACAAACCAAACCTTAATGACAACTGACTTAGTTGACACTTGTGATCTTATTGCTGTCATGATCTACCATGAAATTCTGTATGGAGCAACGTACAAGCTTGTTTTCATGAATGCTTGTCTCCAAGTTGATGACTTGGTAGGCAACACTGGAAACGAATTGTGTGTAGCTACTCTTGGTAGAGGAGAATTCACAGCCAGAACCATAAGCGAAGCAGATATGGATTTAAGCGGAATGACCAAGGACAAAATTAGTCCAACAACCGTGTCTATTTCCATTGGTGACATCGTTTATGTTGCAACCAGAATAAGTGACGTTTTGAAAGAAGATTCTACTCTTGACTGGGTTAGAGCTAGTCTCTCGAAAATGGGAGAAGCAATAGGTTACAGAATAGACTGTGACATCAGAGACACTTTAGTAGTTGGTGCTGGACATGTAGCCACTCCCATAACTCTCGGAACGTTGAGTTATGATGACGTTGTGGATGCAGTAGCTTCACTAAAAGTATCTGGTTACTGGGGAACAGACGGAGACTTTCTGCTATTCTGTAATGCAGACCAAGAAAAAGACTTGGTGAAGGACACGCGTTTCACCGATACGGCAAGATACAGCACAGCAAATATTCCACTCGTAGGCGAAATAGGCAAGTTCTCTTCATGTATAGCTTTCGTGACGGACATTCCGATGGAATGGAACAACGGAGTTGCCTATGCAATAGTCGTAGCTTCACCTACAAACAAGTACGGTCCAGCATGTATGTTCGCATGGAAGCGTCACATTAAGCAAGAAGCATGGCGTGATGCACAAGAACAGAGAGATGTTTTCAGCTTGTCAACAAGGTATGCAGTAGGAGTAATCTTCCCAGACGCAATCAGTCTGATTAGCGATTGCTAAAACGAGTTTCTTTTTTCGTTTTTAGCAATAACTAAACTTAGGAGTGAAAAACAGTGAGTGGTCCGTTCAAGTGTAAAAGAATGCGAATTACGATAGGTTCAGACACGTTAGGTGTTGTGGAAGCCTATGACATAGAACTAATCAGAGAGGGTGGAGTAACTCCACACTACGACAGCGAAACTGGAAAACATGCCGTTGGAACAAAACACGCAACTTTCAGACTGAGACGATGGTATTACACGGATACTGGTCAAGAAGCATTGCTTTATGACTTGATGCAGAGTGAAACACCATTCAATATGAGTGGCGAAATAACCAGTGTGTCTGGAAGCAAAATCACGTTGAGCGCATGTTTGATCTACAGTTATAGTCCAAGAACTGGCGGAGCAAACGACATAATAGCAGAAGAAGCCCGTGGAGAAGCCCTAGACTGGAGTAAAGAGTAAACAATCTCTTATCTCTCTTTAAAATTTCAGAAGGTGTTCATGGATGACGAATGAAGAACCTACTACTTTTTATGTGGTTAGTAAAGACGTTGTTTTTGAAGAGAGTTTTTCTACTGTTAAACAAGAATACGCCATCATTGAAGCCACGGTTCTAGAACTGGAAAAAATAAGCGGAAACAATAAGGTCTACCTCATTGAAGAGGGAGAAGAAATAGCTGAAAGTCTTGTTGGTAAACCAGTATTTTATGGAACAGACCCTTTCAATAAACACGATAACCCATTGACTAAACCAGACAGTGAAAGAGAACCAGTCGGGATTGTTGAAAGTGCTAGAGTAGTCGGGAACAAGATTAAAGCAGTAATCAAAATAATAAGCGAATCAATAGTTGAAACGTTGAAGCATGGAACAAAATATCTTTTCAGTGTTGGTGGAAATGCCATAAGAGAAACCGTAAGGAAAGTCGGTGAAAAGATGGTTCACGTTCTTCACGGAGCAAAATGTAATCATCTTCAAATTTTGGATGTTGGAACTAAAGTAGGATTTCCAGACGCTAAGATAGAGAAGGTTCTGGAGATTCAAGAAACCGTGATGATCTGTGAGGGTGGAGTCTGTTCTTGTGCAAGTCAACCAGAACAAGACACGGAATATGTCGTAAGAGTCGGTGATAGTTGCACTTTTACGCTGGAAGATGAAGATTATGGCGTATAGCACTTTCACAGACGTTTTAGAAGCTTGTGGTCTTTCACTTGCCCGAATAGTTGCTCTCCATGAGGGAGACATGACTACCGCTCAAGTCCAGACCATGATAACTGGTTTCATTGCTGAAGCAGACCAACAGATTAAAGACCTTCTTGATATTCCAATAACCATTCATCAAGAACGTCATGTTCTAGATGACGGTCTAAGTTTGACAAAAATCTATCTGGGAAGTTATGACGAAACCTTTGAGGAAATCGTAACCAGAGACGTTCAAGATTGCGTACAAGCGATTTATCGAGTCTGTGTTAATGGAGAAAGAATCAAGACGACAGACACTACTAACCCATGGACATGGACTATTCCAAACGGTTTCATTACGTTTACTAATGATTTATCAGATGGAGATATAGTCACAGTAACCTACAGTTATGACCCCTATTGTGTGACGGTCCCAGCAAACATTAAGAAAGCGTCTGCATGTATGTCTGGACAAGTATTGATAGAACACCTTATCGGACTTAGACAGAGCGTAACAGCGTTTGAAGCGCAAGCAGATAGCGGAGAAAGAATTCCAGATAAAGAAGCATTATTCAATACTAGAGCAATGCTTCAGAAGATGGCTAAAGACGCTTTAGACTCAGTAGGATACGGTTTTGAGTTTACACCAATAGAGGGATGATTAGATGTCTTCTGGAAAGTTTAACGAAACCAAGAAGACTCTCATATCCAAAATCAAACTTGCTGTTCCAGAAGCTACCGTAAGCGGAAACTGGAGACAAGATGTAGGTGAACTTGTTAGGAATCTTCCATTCGTGACTGTGCGTCTGAGCGAAGTTTTATCAGACGTTTATGACCGTAACATTGGAGAAACTTCAGAAGGGAGCATAGCAGACTACCACTTTTCAGCGTATATCTTTCACAGTAATTGTAATGATGTTGGAGAGGAAAAGGGGAAACATGCTCAAAATATTGCAGACCGCATAATCAGTTATCTTGTTGTTCAACCATCAATAATCGGTTTCGACATTTATGACATGACATCAAGAGAGAGTGAACCAGAACGTGGAGCAAGTCGGATTTCAAGGGTAATTGTTGAAGGACAAATAAACGTCAAGAGGATTGACTGAGACATGGCTAAGTGTCTTGTTTGTGGAAGAAAAAGTATTGGTGTGAAAGACCCTTATTTTTGCAGTACAAAATGCCTGAGAATCTGGAAAGAAAAGTTTGGAAAATTTCCAGAAAACTTGAGAAGAGGTTACAACTAAATGGAAAGAATCTTTGAATATTTTGAAGACGTGGACTGTACCAAGAAATGGAACGGAGACTTTCCAATAATGGAAGTTGGAAAGCGAATAGAATCTATAATCTACGCCAAAAACATGTCTGGAGCAGAACTTCACAATATAGAATTCATCCATTTTGAACCAGACCTTCAGATCATTCCATTACATACTGATTTAGACGTGGATGGAATTATGCAAGTCACTTTCATTTTCTCTCCGAAAGAAAACCGTACAACTCCGTTCAACGTGAAATTCAGTTCGAGAGCGTCTGGGATCATTAGGTATAAAAGACCGATTAAAAGGTGGTAGAATGGAACTGTTTGAGTATTTTATAAGTGACAAGAAAATTGACAGTTTAGACATGAAAGAATCAAGACCGATTAGTGTCCAAGACGAAAAAGGAAATATTTTGAAAGGAATAGGCTTCATTCTTACTGGTAAAAATATCAGTGGCTTAGACCTTTTCGATATTTCTATTGTTCCAAGCGACTCACACTTTAAAGTTTTCCAGTGGAAGACAGACTGTAAAAAGGATGAAACATACTTGTTTGCGATTTATATTCCAAGTGAACAGTTTCCAGTAAGCGGAATTTCAGATTTCGCTTGGACTGTTACGGCTAGTGGAGTTATGGAGATTGACAGAAACAAGAAACACATTGAAGAAACGGTTGAAGACCGTGAGAAACGAATAGAAGAATATCTTGAACGTACCAGACCCAAAACCGTGAGTAAAGTCTAATCTTATCTCTCTACTATAGGTTCGTAGAGGGTATGGGAGTGAATAACACGCTCCATCATTTGAAATCAGAGTATTGTGGAGCGTCTCTTTCTGGAAGAGAGGAGTGGAGAGAAACTTTCAAATTGAGACCGTGATAATGAGTGTTCTAGTGGAACGTTTAGAAGGGATGCTCTATAGAACCAGAAGTTCACATCATTGAGAAGTATTTTCAGAAGCTTAAGTTCTGCTTCACCATGACCAACGTGAAGTGTGACAGTGGAAAAGAAATTGACTTGTTAGCCGTGAACCCGACTACTGGAAAGAAGTATCATGTCGAATCTAGGGTTTCAACCACTTTCAAGCTCAGAGAGAAGGCTACCAAGAGGAAGGATGGAACTTCTCACAAGAATGGTTTAGACTACTTCAAGGAAGAAAAGTTTGAACATGAAGCAGTAGTTAAGGCAATTGAGGGTCTTTTCGGAGACTTGAACTATGAGAGAGTGCTAGTCGTATGTGACACTGAAGGACCTAATGACTCCTTCATAGAGGAAGCCTTCAAGCGGTATGGAATTCACGTTGTGCTTATTGGAGACATTATTGCAGACTTGATAGAGGAAGTGAAAGTGGAAGGCTCTAGAGATGATGTCATGCGAATTGTTGAACTGATTGCTTTTGAAGACTTCGAAGACCTTGAAAAAAGGTCTTAGGAGACGTGGAGAAACTTCAACTCGAATACTCCGAGAAAACGTGAAAGCAAGACAGAATGAATTGTAGGAAATACGGAACACTTATAGCTGAACCCAAGGAACTATTCAGAATATTGAAGGTCGAACATAATGGTTGAAGAAAACCAACATGAACCAGATGAGGAGTCTGAAGACCGCATCATAGAGACAGACGAAAAAGACGAAAAAGACGAAGACTAAGCCTATGGACAAGGAAGAAGAAGAGCTTCAGAAAGCCAAGTTCTTCTTTAAACTTGCTCTGAAATCCGATGAAGTGTTACAGAAGGCTAATGAGCGTCTCAATGAGAAAGTGAAGGGATTCATCACTATATCAGCTACTCTAGTTCCTATCGTTGTCGGACTAGGCTACTACATTCTGACACAGAAAACAGCAAATTGGGTTTTTATTCCCTTCTTGCTGAGTCTAGGAAGCTTCGTTCTGTCAATAATCATAGGAGTCTTCATTCAAAGACCAACTGGTTTCAGATTTCTCAATCCCAAGAAGTTCAAGAGAAAATGGAATCAGAAACCTCTAATCTTCATAATCTACAAATCAGCTTCAACATGGTCCGACACTGTAGCCAAAAACAAGAGAGTCATCAACTCAAAGGAGTTCTGGCTAGACGCAATGTTAGGTCTAATCTGTCTAGGGTCGGCAATCTTAGCCGTCACGTTCCTAACACTAGGCTTAACAATGTGAAACTGTCTTCTATCACTCTTTTTAGCCAGCTCTGGTTTTGCGGAAAAGTTATAGCTGAAACGGGATATTTCATTAGACAGAAGGATAGGTTGGAATGGAAACCCCGCAGACTCAAAAAGAACAACCTAGAAGACTGTTTGAATTTCTGACAATCCTAGTGGCTGTTCTTGTTGCTGGAACAACATTGTGGACTAGTAGGGAAAAAGTACCCGAGTGGTGGTTCAATGTTACTCTCGTAGTCTTGGTTATTATCGTTGTGGTAATGGGATTGGACAGAGCAAACCCTATTCTCTTGGGTAGATGGGAAGACTGGCGAAAGGAAAGAGCAAGGAACAAAGTCGCACAAAAGCACCTTCGAGAATTCAGAGACCTAGTTATTGTGTCAAGGGGATTTGATGGTTCAGTGAGGACGCTTTTAGACAATATCAGAGGACAATATGAAAATGAGATTAAAAGCCAGTTAGCCATCCATGCATTGAGTTACGGCGATTCAGATATTATGACCGTCATCTATAATATAGAAAAGGAAATTGATGAATCAGAAGGTTTCCGTGATTCAGTTCTTATTATGAGAGAGTTTGCATCTGTGCTGAATATTTTCAAGAAAAATCTAAAAATCTTGGAAGTTTTCGCTCATGAAATGATGACAACTACTGGAAAACCAATAACCAAAGGGATTGAAGCTGATTACGAAGCATTCAGAGAGAAATACAATGATTTCATAAAGGACTTTGTAGGTTTCTGCCACAAGGTGAATCAAGAGACTGGAACATATGATTTTCCAGAGCGTTCTTTCGATTACTTAAAGAAATGGTAGCTAGAGCTTTCTTCTATCAGTCTTTTTATTGAGAAACAAATAAAACCCTTACAAAATATTTTTCAGTGAGAAAAAGTCCATGCACACTTAAATAGTAGTGTTTCGTGAATCTTAAGATAAGAAGTGAAAGAGAATGCTGTGTTTACAAAGATGTATCGAGTGTGAAAAGGAATTAACTGAGGAAGAACATATCACAACTTTGGAATACACACAATATTTTCAGTGTGATAAATGCAAAAACTACACAAGTATTCTAAAGGTTATAGGTAGAAGGATGATTCATCCAATATCAGAGGAAGACGTAGTTAAAGCGATTCTGAAAGAAAAGAGAAGAAGTGAAAAGGACTCCTCTACCATTTTCCGACTTTCTTTCTAGCGTAGACCCTCTTATTTTTTGGGTATGTCCAACACGGCTAGGCAAAAGAATATTCAAAAAGCCTAGGTTTTCCGAATTAAAAGTTATGCTAGGTCTGAAAGTTGCTACGAAAAGTCTGAAGACGTTAAACCTTCAGAATTTCTCTTCCAGACCTAGCGTGTAATGTCTTACGACAAACGATAACTTAAGTGTTTCTCAAAAGTGCCGTATGTAAGTGTTATGTGGCTGTTTTTGGGGTTATTTCCAGTTTTCCATGCTTTTCTAAGCGTATTTGTGTCGTACAGTCACGAAACAAGCTTTATTAGTCACTCTGTCCATGGTCTACATGCTACGAAAAGTCATAACATGAAGACGGAACACGAAAAAGAATGCGATTACGCTTAAACGCTTTTTACGTTTAAGGTTCTGAATGCGGTTCTGTTCTGTCGGAGCTTTCGGAATAGAGAAGAGAAAACGCTGTTCAGCATAACCCATTTTCCCTTTTTGTTTGATTGACTGCTAGATCATTCTAACAGTCCAAACCATAAAGAAGGTGAAAAGAAAAGAATGAACAAGAAAGAAAACTTAGACAATGAAAGGGTTCATAGCGGTTTTGATGTTGACCAACTGATAGACGACATTCTAAACCATCTCGGAATAATCATAGTTGCTGAAGCTGGACACGGAAAAAGCTTCACTGGTTTTACAATCGTTAAGGAAGCAATGAAGAGACCAGACCTCAAGGTGATCGTGTTTAGTCCTTCGACAATCTGGAGAAGACGTTTCGGTTCTATTGATTGCGTGAAAGTCGGGACAGAAGACTTTAACCCAATCATAGAAAACACTTCTGCAACACTTGAACCAGTCCCGATTTTCAGAGACACGATTTTTATTAACTTGGATAAACACTGGAAATATAAGCGTTCAGAGTGGCTAGAAAAACTGCTTCAGAGCAAAAGAAACATTCTGTTCGAAATCAAGTATCGGAATGGAAGACGGATAAAGGCTTTTGAAAGCGTGGTTTTGCAGTACGTCTACGAGATGCAAGAGAGACGCTTAGACGCGATAGGAGACTATAAACAGCACTACCTTATGATCTTCGAAGAACTCCAGAACGCTTTTGGAACCTACAGCATGAACTCAGACGACAGCCTAGAGCTATTAACAATCTTCACACAGTCCAGATCAGACGCGAACATTCACTTCATAGGAATCGGTCAACGGCTAAACGACATAAGCACTAAGATCGTGGAGAGGCTGAGACCTTTTATCGGTCTCACTCTCGGAGAACGGAGTTTAGCCAAAATAAGGGCTATGATTCCTAAAGAACTGGAACAGAGAATTCAAGAATTGCCTAGTAGACATTGGATATACATCAACGGAAAAGAAAACCCAGAGATCACGGTTCCACTGTTCACTAAAGACGGACACGTGACATATCTTAAACCAGACGTTGAAACACCGACAAAACACGTTTACGAGTACAAGACGATAGTACCGAAACGGAAACTTGGCGGACTTAAGAGCTTCTTGAAACTGCTTTTCGGAATTCCAGAACTGAAGGGAATTCCGTTACCGACAAGCGAAGAGGAAGAACAAGAGGAAGACGGCTTAGATTTTGATCAAGAATGCTTAGACCCAGACATGGAGTAAGAGAGGTGAAAAAAGCATGTTGAGCGAGAAATACTATAAGGTCTTCGCTGAATTGATCGGAAAATCTGTTAGTCTAATAGACTTCGAAGCTAGGTTAACCGAATACCTAGAAAAAGAAAACTCTAGATTCGACAAGAACAGATTTTCTAAGGCAATTCTGGAGACCAGAAACGGAGCGCATGTTATAGAAGTTGTCTGCTAGAAAACCGCGATTGAGACGGGCTTAGAATATCTCTAAACGTTAGAATGGTTTAGATAGTAGATTCGTGTTCTAGTTATCTATGGATTGCACAGTCTTGGTGCATGTCACATCCCAGTAGACTCGTATTTGCCCTGTTGTTCCTACGGCTGAGACGTGAACTGGAGCTGTTCTGTAGAACATGGACAACAAGCACAATGC
>Ga0315289_10006986_pt1 | contig 16535 bp, 14 predicted proteins | sample YL17G11_40_MG_FD_203452 | JGI IMG/M metagenome (GOLD analysis project Ga0315289, IMG submission 203452) | Sediment microbial communities from Yellowstone Lake, YNP, Wyoming, USA - YL17G11_40 | ecosystem: Environmental > Aquatic > Freshwater > Lake > Sediment | place: USA: Wyoming | collected... | reverse complement strand
GCGTCCGCGTTGGACGAGCCGCGTCAGCAACAGTTCCAATTCCGTGCCGCACACTTGCAACAAATCGGTCAACTCGTCCACGACGACGACGATGTGCGGACGCTCGACGAGCAATTGGTCGCGCCGTCAACACTTTGCCTTGAATTTCAATCGCAGATGGTTTATACGCCTTAGCCCTCAGTGTCGGATTCTCGGGCTGAAGCCACACGCGATTCCTGCGATGGTAAAAACGTTTGAGCGTCGTTCCCAGATTCGTCGGATCGTTTTTCAATCGCACGGCAACCAATTCGCCGTTTTGCGCGGTCTCATGGCGTTTGAGCATAATCGTATCGCCGTCATTCGCCAGCGCATCAATCATCGAATCGCCGCGCACGCGCAGAGCAAATACATGTTCAGTATCGACGAGCATTGCGGGCGCCACGTCAACCCAGTCAATCGGCTGAGCATTCGCATCGGGTACGGCAATTGGTTTGCCTGCGGAGATGAATCCGAGGACGGGAATTCGCCAGCCACCAGGAATGATCGGATAAGCGTCGGCGGTCCGAAGGAGAACGATGCCACGGCTGGTGCCGCGTTCGATTTTCACGTAATCGAGTTTTTCTAATTCCCTCAGATCACGATGGACGTGATCCTTGGACTTTATTTCCACGCCGACGCGAATTTCTTCGATAGTCGGACTAAAGGCGCGCTGATTCGAATAACGTTCGATGAAACGAAGGATGCGGCGTTCGTCTTGACCCAGTTCTGACATCGTTTGCCTCCTGTGGCGATTTCGCAGAAAAGAACGGGCGTTCTACTCGACTGCATTATAACAGAACGCGTGTTCTGTGTCAAGGGGCGCGCCGCAATTTTAAGGTTGACGCGAAAGAACGCGAAATCTTTCGTGCTTTTTCGTGCCCTTTCCCGTGTTTGGGGAATAAAAAAGGCGAGATCGAACGATCTCGCCTCGATACTCAGGGGAGGGAGGGCTTATGCTTTCGTGGCTTTCGCTTGATTGAGTTTTTTCATCAAACGCGCTTTGCGGCGCGCGGCATTGTTCCTTTTGATGACGCCTTTTTGCGCCGCCAGATCGAGCGCGCGGACTGCTTGGCGCACGGCTTTTTCGCCTTCTTCAACCTTGCCTGCGGCGAGCAGTTGGTTGGCGTCTTTGACTTTGGTGCGCGCGTTCATCCGAACGATGCGATTACGCGCCCGGTGCCGGATACTCTGCCGCATCGCCTTGAGTCCTGCGTGCTTTTTTGCTTTCTTCGCTGCCTGGGGGTTAGCCAATTTGAAAATCCTCCACGAATTACTTCGAGGAGAATATACAACAGTTTGGACAAATAGTCAATTTGTGGATCAGTCAACCAGGCGATCAGGCGACTAGTGGACGGACTAACGGATTGACCAAGTGACGGATTGACTAATTGACTAGTTGCCCGATTGACTTATAATGCAACCGTGAGTTCCAAGACGCCCCAGCGTCCGCGTTCGATGATGCGCACCGCGACGATTGTGATGTTGTTCTTCGTCGCAAGCCGCGTCTTGGGTTTACTGCGCGACATTGTCATCAGCCATCAATTCGGCACATCGCGCGGGCTTGACGCATACTTTGCCGCGTTCAACGTGCCCGATTTCGTTTTCAACGTACTGGCGGGGGGCGCGCTAGGTTCCGCGTTCATTCCGACGTTTTCCGCCGTGCTCGCGCAAGACGATGCGCGCCGCGCGTGGCAATTGGCTGGCGCAATCATCAATCTCACGTTCATCGTGCTCACCGCGATTTCTGCTGGGCTCGCGATTTTCGCGCCCCAAGTCGTCGCACTCACCGTCGCGCGCGGGTTTACGCCCAGCGATCAAGCGCTGACTGCCGATTTGATGCGTTGGATGCTCGTCACGCCGATTATCTTCGGCGTCAGTGGTATCGTGATGGGCATTCTCAACTCGCATCAGCATTTTGTTCTGCCCGCGCTCGCGCCGGTCGTCTACAACGCGGCAATCATTGCAGCCGCGCTCCTTCTTGCCCCGACGATGGGTGTGTACGGATTGGTGGTCGGCGTTGTCGCGGGTGCAGCGTTGCATCTGGCGGTGCAGTTGCCGTGGCTCGTGAGCAAGAGATTAGAGATTAGAGGTTGGAGATTTTCAGTCAATCTCCAATCTCTAATCTCCAATCTTCAATCTCCAGACGTTCGTGAGGTCATCCGCCTGATGCTCCCGCGCACGCTCGGCATCGCGGCGGTTCAAATCAACTTTCTGATCAACACGATTCTCGCGTCCACATTGCCTGCGGGTGCGATTGCCGCGCTGGCGTACGCGTGGCGCGTGATGCTTTTGCCCGTCGGCGTTGTGGGGCAATCGCTGGCGACCGCCGTCTTTCCGACCTTTTCGGCGCAAACCGCGCGGCAAGAACTGGACGATTTTCGCAATACCTTTTCGATGACGTTTCGCGCCACGCTGTACCTGACAATTCCCGCGACGGTTGGCTTGACTGTGCTTGGTGCACCGTTCATCGCGCTCTTGTTTGAGCGCGGACAATTCGACGCGCGCTCGACGGCTGAGACCGCATGGGCGCTCCAATTCTTCGCGCTCGCGCTGTTCGCGCACTCGGGACTTGAAATCGTCTCGCGCGCGTTTTACGCGTTGCACGATACATTCACTCCTGTCGCGGTTGGCATCGGCGCGATGGCGCTGAACATTGCGTTGAGCATCGCGCTGATCGCGCCGCTTGCACAAGGCGGACTCGCGCTTGCCAACTCCATCGCGACAATTCTCGAAGTTTCAACGCTGCTCGTCATTCTGCGGCGACGGATTGGAAACATGGACGAGCATCGCGTCGTGATTTCGACCGCGCGCATCGTCGTCGCGGCAATCGCGATGGCAGTCGTGCTTGTGCCATTTGCAGATCATTTCGCGTCTTCGCCGATCTTCGTCGCGGTTATCGGCACGCCGATTGGCGCAGCGGTGTACTTCGTCGTCACGCTCGCGTTGCGCTCGGAAGAAATCGCGTTTGTACTGCGACGGTTTACGCGTGCGTGACCCGGCATTGCGAGCGGTTTGTGCGAAGCAATCCCCAAGCCGCGATGTGAGATTGCTTCGTCGCAAATAACGCTCCCCAATGACATGCGCGCGGGCTGCGGTCGCAATTTGCAATTCATAATTCGGGGCGAATATGTTAGACAAACTTACATCAATCGAAAAACATTACGAGGAACTACACAACTTGATGGCGGACCCTGCCGTCTCCAGTAATCCGACGCGCTTGCGCGAAATTACGCGTGAAATCAGCGGGCTGGAGGAGATTGTCGCGAAATCTCGTGGATACAAAACGACGCACGACGCGCTCGAAAAGACGCGCGTGATCCTCCGCGACGAATCGGATGAAGAGATGCACGTGATGGCGAAGGAAGAAGTCGAGAAACTCGAAGCGGATGAGAATCGTCTGTGGCAAGAGTTGCGCGTTTTGCTTTTGCCCAAGGATTCACGCGACGACAAGGACGTGTTCGTGGAAATTCGCGCGGGTACGGGCGGCGAAGAAGCCGCGCTCTTCGCCGCCGACTTGTACCGCATGTACACGCGGTATGCGGAAGACAAGCGCTGGAAAGTGGAAATCGTTGACGAGAATCGCACGGGGCTGAAGGGATTCAAAGAAGTCGTTTTTGAAATCAAAGGCAAGGGCGCGTTCTCGCGTATGAAGTACGAGAGCGGCGTGCATCGCGTTCAGCGCGTTCCCGTCACCGAAGCGCAAGGGCGCGTGCACACTTCGACCGCGACGGTCGCGGTGCTTGCCGAAGTGGACGAAGTGGAAATTGATGTCAAGCAAGATGATTTGAAGATCGATATTTTCCACGCGTCGGGACACGGCGGACAGAATGTGCAAAAGGTCTCGACGGCGGTTCGCATCACGCACTTACCGACGGGCTTGGTTGTCACTTGTCAGGATCAGCGTTCGCAATTACAGAACAAGATTCGCGCGATGGGGGTTCTGCGCGCGCGACTGTACGAAATCGAAGTTGAAAAACAAGAGCGTGAACAGACGGAGGCGCGGCGGCTGCAAGTCGGTTCAGGTGTGCGCGCGGAAAAAATTCGGACGTACAATTTCCCGCAAGACCGCATGACGGATCATCGCATTAGTTTGTCGTTGCATAATCTACCCAAACTCTTGGATGGCGATATTGACGCAGTGATTGACGCGCTGATTCTGGCAGACCAATCGGAGAAGTTGAAGGCGGCAGGTGTAGCATGAATTTGTCAGAGATTCTCGTTTCGCAATATCAAGCCTCTCTCGAAATGCTCAAGCAGACTATCACCAGATGTCCAGAGCCGCTCTGGAATAGTCCAGGCGACAAGACAAAGTTTTGGCATATTGCCTACCACACTCTTCTTTACCCATCTTTATCTGCAAGACTCGGAGCAAGCTTTCACGCCTTGGATCAGGCATCGAAAAGAATATCAGTTCCTCGGGCGGCTCCCGTGGCCGCCCCATGCGCCACCTCAAATCGGTGAGCCATACGACAAAGACAGCATTCTTGAATATCTTGCCTTTTGTCAGCGGCAGGTAACAGAGCAAGTGCCCCGACTGAACCTGGAAGCTGCGTCGGGCTTTGAGTGGTTGCCTTTCAACAAGTTAGAGTTACAAATTTACTCGATTCGCCACATTCAACAACATGCTGGAGAGTTGATGGAGCGGCTCGGGACGCGGGCGGATGCGGAAATCGCTTGGGTGGGAATGAAGCACGGCTGAGTTGAAGGAGACAGAGGAGATTTTGCGTGAATTTACGGCATCGCGTTGCCATTCTCGCGTTCATCGTTGTGATCTTTTGGCTGAGTCTGTGCGGCGTTGTGATTCGATTGAGTCCGTTGCCGCGTGACCTCCTTGCGCCGATTGCCGTGCTCATGTCAACCGGGACGCCCACTCCGCGCTTTTCCGGCGATGACGCCCACGTCGTTGCGGTCGTCGCGACGTACGAAGCGCGGGTTTTCCCCGAGCCGTTGAGGTCGCAAGCGTATTGTGCGATTGCTTGGACGATGCGTAACCGTGTCGAGATGGGCTTTGGCGGCACGGTCGGCTATTCGGATGAACGCATCTTGAGCAGGTATTCGTCGTATGAGGATCACAAAGACGATCTGCCTGATCCGCGTGCAATCGAAATCGCGCGCGAGGTGTTGAGCGCGACGACGAACGACGACGATCCGACGCACGGCGCGCGGCATTACGTTGACAATTCGTACTGGACGGGGACGCACGAGCAAACTGGGTCCGCGGTGAAAGTGCGCGGCAAGTTCAGCGACGTGGATTTAAAGCGGTTGGTTGACGACGACAAATTCGTTCTGGTGATTGAATGGAAATCACTGCCCGATAATCCGCGCGGCGCGTTGTTCTACGGCTTGTATTTTTTCGATTATTGGCCCCCCGTGACGCCGATTGTTACGCCGACTTTCACGCCCACGCGCCGACCCACTGCAACACTCACGCGCACGCCGACTGCGACGCCGATGTTGACCTCAACGCCGACGCTGACGGCGACCACGACAATCACGTCAACGCGGGCGATTGCGGTGACGCCGACATTGACCGTCACGCGATGAATTGTGCGATGCAAGAGGCACGAATCTCCAAACCTGAAATACTGCAAGACGCGCTCCTCGACGCGACGCGCGCGCTGGGCGCGACGATGGAATATCACGACGCGCGCTTGCAAGCCGAACTCTTGCTCGCGCACGCGCTTGAAACGACGCGCGCGCTGGTGCTGGCGCGTTTGAACGAGCCGCTTGCACCCGATGTTGCCGCGCGATATGCCGCGAACGTCGCGCGCCGTGCCAAGCACGAACCGCTGGCGTACATCCTGGGGCATCAAGAGTTTTACGGACTCGATTTTGTCGTTGATCGCCGCGTCTTGATTCCGCGTCACGAAACCGAATTTCTTGTGCAACTCGCGCTTGAACCGGCGCGACAGGTAGCGCACGCGTCGCCGATCATCGTAGATATTGGCACAGGATCGGGCGCACTTGCGTTGACACTCGCACATCACTTGCCGCACGCGCGCGTGATTGCCGCCGATATTTCGCGCGACGCGCTTAGCGTCGCGCGAATGAACACGCAACGCTTGAACCTTGGCGCGCGCGTCGAATTTGTCGAAAGCGATTTGCTCGAGCGCGTCGCTGAATCGTTCGATATTCTCGTCGCCAACTTGCCGTATATTCTGAGCGCGCGTTTCGAGCGACTGCCGCGCGAAATCCGCGCGTTTGAACCACGCCGCGCGCTTGACGGCGGCGAAGATGGACTGGCCGTGTTTCGGCGTTTGCTTGCGCAGTTGGAATCGCGCGCGGCGCGCGGTGCCAGCGCGCTGCTCGAGCTTTCGGAAGAGCAGGGCGAAGCAGCAATGGGGTGTGTGCGGCGTCAACTACCGCGCGCGGCGGCGACGCTGCATCGCGATCTCGAAGGGCTCGACCGCGTTGTTGAAGTCATGTGGGACACGGACGGGCATGAATAAACGCGGAGATCATAAATCATAAATCGAAAATCAAAAATCCCTTATGGCTTACAAACTCATCGCCGCCGATCTGGACAGCACCCTCCGCACTGAACAACAGCCATTCACGGCGCGCGTGCGTGACGCGGTGCGGCGTGCGCAAGAACGCGGCGTGCGCGTCGTGATGGCGACGGGACGAATGTACCGTACCTGCGTGCCGTTTGCGCGCGACCTCGGCTTGAACAGCGCGATCATTTGCGACCACGGCGCGACGATCCGCGATGTCGAATCGGGCAAGATTCTGTTTCAAAAGACGGTGCCGCTCGATCTCGCGCGAGAAGTGATCGGGCGAGCGAGCGATGATTTGACGGTCCTCGTTTGTTGGGAAGAAGAATTTTACACGCCGCGCCTCACTGCCGACGCGACAAATTTCGTCGGTAGTTATCGCGATCACCTGTACGTCATGCCTGACTTAGCGCAATCGTTGCGTGGTGAGCCGCAGAAAATTCTTTTCGTCAACGATGAAGCGGTCACCGACTCGCTCTTTGTCGAACTGAAAATTCGTTTTGGCAAGGTGCTTCAAGTCGTCCAGTCGTTTCCGAAATACGTCGAATTGACGCACCGCCAGGTGTCGAAGGGGAACGCGGTGGCGTGGCTTGCGAACCGTTGGGGCATCGCGCGCGACGAGGTGATCGCGATGGGCGATCAAGGAAACGACTGTTCGATGATCGAGTGGGCGGGGCTGGGTGTCGCGATGGGCAACGCGATTGACAGCGTGAAAGCAATTGCCGATTACATCGCGCCGCGCGCGGAGGAGGATGGCGTGGCGGTTGTCATTGAAAAGTTCGTGTTGGATGTCTAATTGAGCAGAGGTGCAGAGGGGCAGGGGAGAATAACTCTCCCCTGCTCCCTTGCCCCCTTGCTTCCCTGCACGGACAAAGATGAAAACCCAAATTCTCCCTGCCACCGATACCGAATCCTTCGCGCACGCGGTTCGACTTTTGCGCGCGCACAAGGTGATCGCATTTCCAACCGACACGGTGTACGGCGTCGGCGCGCGCGGTTTTGACGAACGCGCGATTGAGCAACTCTTCGTCGTGAAAACGCGCGAGCGTGGCAAAGCGATCCCGTACTTGCTTTCCGATGTGGAACAATTGCTGCTCGTCGCGCGCGAAATTCCAAGCGCGGCGCGTTTGCTCGCGGCAAAACTCTGGCCTGGCGGCTTGACGCTCGTCGTCCCTGCCGCCGCGCGCGTGCCTAAAATCCTGATCGCAGGCGGCGACCGCGTCGCCGTGCGGGTGCCGAACAATCGCACGACGCGCGCACTGATTGATGGGTTGGGTGAGCCGCTTGCTGCGACGAGCGCCAACATTTCGGGCGGACGCGATCCCGCCAACGCGCACGAGGTGCTCGCGCAACTCGATGGACGCATCCCGCTCATTCTCGACGGCGGTGCGACGCGCGGTCGCGTCCCTTCGACGGTGGTTGATGTGACAGTTGACCCACCCAGGGTCTTGCGCGTAGGTGTGATTGCGGTGGAGGAGATTGAAAAGGTCTTGGGGAGGCAGGTGAACAGGTAGACCGGGATACACGTAAACAAGTAGATGTGACTTGTTTACTAGATACTTGCTTACCTGTCTATTATGTTGATTGGAATTGACGCCAGCCGCGCGACGAGTAACGCGCCAACGGGAACGGAAAACTACTCGCGCGAATTGATCCGCGCACTGATCGCATTGGATTGCGAAAATCGTTTCCGACTGTACACGCGCGAAAACGTTTCGCGCGCTTTCTTCATTGGTGCTAGTCTCCAATCTCCAATCTCTAATCTCGAAATCCGCTCGATTCCATTTCCGCGACTCTGGACGCACGCGCGTTTGTCGTTCGAGATGCTGACGCGCGCGCCCGATGCGCTGTGGGTCCCCGCGCACGTTTTGCCGCTGATTCACCCGCGTCATTCGTTCGCCACGATTCACGATCTTGGACAAGTGCATTTCCCTGAAGCGCATCCGCCGTTACAACGCGCGTACCACAATTGGTCGGTCTGGTGGAACACGCGCGCCGCGTCGCACATCTTCGCCGATTCCGAATCCACGCGCGCGGACCTTGCGCGTTTCTTTCGCGTCGCGCCAGAAAGAATTTCGGTTGTGTATCCCGCATACGACGCGCAACTGTATCAGCCGATTCGCGACGCGGCGATCATCGAAAAAGTGAAGGCGAAAGATCGCATAGATGGAAACTATATCCTGAGCATCGGCACGATTCATCCACGAAAGAATTATGCACGCCTTGTTGAAGCGTTTGCGAGATTAGAGACTAGAGATTTGAGATTGATAATTGTTGGCAAGCGCGGTTGGCTCTACAATTCAATCTTTGGACGCGTCCAATCTCTCAATCTCAAGTCTCCAATCTCTTTTCTCGACTATGTTCCCGCGTCCGATATGCCTGCGCTGATTAGCGGGGCGCGGTTGCTTGCGTTTCCTAGTTTACACGAGGGATTCGGTTTGCCGATTCTTGAAGCGCACGCGTGCGGCACGCCCGTCGTCTGCTCGATGACTTCGTCGCTGCCCGAAGCCGCGGGCGATGCCGCGCTTTTCTTCGATCCACTCGACGTAGATGCCATCGCGGGCGCGATGCAGCGCGCGCTAACCGACGAGGCATTGCGCGCGAAATTGATCGCGCGCGGCTTTGACAACCTCAAGCGATTTTCGTGGGAAGTGAGCGCGCGGCAGGTGTTGCGCGCTTTCGAGAATTGGTAGATGAAGGTTATTTTTGATTGCGCGTGCGCCCAATCGGCGCGATAATGCGAGCGTTTTCCGCGAAGGAATCGCCAAGCCGCTTGTTGGAGACTGCTTCGGCAAACAATGCCTCGCAATGGGAGTGGGCTGAACGGATGCAATCGGCAACGTTCCAATGAAAAACAAATCGCTCGCCTGCATCTTGCTTCTATTCTTGTTGATCAATGAAACGACTGATTCCTCTCTTGGTTTGTTTCTTCGCTCTCGCCGCGTCAGGGTCTGTGGTGGCGCAGACTGTGAGGATTGATCCGCGCGTTCTTGCCGATACAGCCGATGGCGCGAAGGCGCACTTTTTAGTCGTGCTGAGATCGCAGACGAACTCACGCGCGCTCGCCGCGGCGGAACCCGACCGCGCCGCGCGCGTCCGCGTCGTCTTTGACGCGCTGCGCCGCGCGGCGAACGCGACCCAGCCCGCCATCCGCGCACAACTCGACGCACTCGGCGCGAAATATCGCGCGTTCTACATTGTCAACGCGTTCGCGGTCGAAGGAGATCGTGCGGTTGTGAACGCGCTGGCAGCGCGCGGCGACGTGCTTGCCGTCGAATCGGATCGCGCGTTCCGGGTCAATTTGGAAAGCACGGCGGGTGCTGCCGCCACCGCGAACGGGATCGAATGGAATGTAAGCAAGATCAACGCGGCATCGGTCTGGTCGCTCGGTTACACCGGACAGAATATGGTGTACGCGAACGCGGATACTGGCGTGCAGTGGGATCACCCCGCGCTCAAATCGCACTATCGCGGCTGGAATGGGATGAGCGCGGATCACAATTACAATTGGTGGGACGCGATTCGGGATGGTTCAATCGGCGGCGGCAGCGAGTGTGGCTATGCGACTGCCGTACCTTGCGACGATCATGGACATGGCACCCACACAATGGGTATCGGCATCGGTGACGATGGCGCGGAGAATCGGATCGGCGTCGCGCCGGGCGCGCAATGGATCGCGTGCCGCAACATGGACAATGGAGTAGGGCGTCCGAGCACATATATCGAATGTATGGAATTCTTTCTCGCGCCCTGGGATCTCAACAAACTAGACGCCGATCCCAACAAACGTCCGCACGCGGTCGGCAATTCGTACGGTTGTCCGCCGAGCGAGCAGTGTTTGCCAAATAGTTTGCTCGCGGCGATGGATAACTTACGCGCGGCAGGCGTGTTTATGGCGGTGGCGGCGGGCAATTCCGGATCGGGTTGCGGGACGGTGAGTGATCCGCCTGCGATCTACGATTCCGCGATCTCGGTCGGCGCGACGGATCAGAACGATGTCATTGCGGGATTCAGCAGTCGTGGTCCGGTGACGGTGGATGGAAGTAATCGGGGTAAACCGGATCTCGTCGCGCCGGGCGTATCGGTGCGTTCGAGTGTGCCGACGAATGGCTATGGATCTTCGAGTGGCACTTCGATGGCATCACCGCACGTTGCCGGCGCGGTTGTTTTGTTTTGGTCGGCGTTTCCAGCGCTGGTGCGCAACGTGGATTTGACGGAGTCGGTGCTGATCATGACCGCCGTGCCTCTGGTGACGTCGCAAGCGTGTGGCAGCGACGTGGCGTATCAGTATCCGAACAACGTGTACGGCGCCGGGCGACTGGACGTACTGGCGGCATACAATTATTACGCGCGCATCGGTCCGCCGCCGTATTTGTTCTACATTCCTGTCATCCTGAAAAACCACTAGCCATTTTGGGGGATTGCCCTGCAGAGGGATTCTTTCGATAATGGTATTCAAGCGTGAGGAGTGCCTGCGGGACGTCGCGTGTCGCGCAGGCACTCATTTTGCGGGGAGGTGTGAAATGAGGTTGCGCGTTTTCCTCGGCGTTGTGGCATTTACGATTCTTGTCCTTCCCAATGGGCCAGTCACTACATCGGCGGGCAAACTCACGCCGAGCGTTGCTCCAAGTACGTCCGCATCACGTCCCCTGGGCTCTTCCACAACTTATTTTCCGATGATTTCCCGCTCGCCAGCCGTCGTCTCAACCACGCTCGTCATTGACCACACGATGACCGACCTTGCGAAGATTCCAGCGTACTGGCTCACGCAGGCGAAACGCTTGACGATGCACTATGCGCACACGTCGCACGGGTCGCAATTGATCACCGGCGCCCAGTGGTGGGAATTGCAAAACGCGACGTACAACATTGATGTCCGCGTCGGCGGGACCCCCGCGCTGCCTCCCGATACCACCGCGTTCCGCATCTACGACGGCAACAATCCCGACACGTACATCACGCCGGAATTGTATTGGAGTACCGATGACGGCAAAAACAGAACGCGCTCGGTCGCGAACACCGGATTGTTCAACTATTCGATGTGGGCGTGGTGCGGTCAGCAATCGTCCAATTCGACGGCGACGGTGCAGCAGTATCTCGACACAATGAATCAATTCGAGCAGCAATATCCCGCGATGCGATTCATTTACATGACGGGTCATACCGACGGCACGGGACCGGGCGGCACGTTGTTCCGCAACAATGATCAGGTGCGACAGTACGTTCGCAACAACAACAAAGTGCTTTTCGATTTTGCTGACATCGAAACGTACAATCCATCAGGCGGCGGACCGTACTACAACGACGCCAATGGATATTGTCAGTGGTGCGACGCGTGGTGTACCGGGCATCCGAGCGACTGCGCGAATTTCAATCAGATGGGCGACTGCGCGCACACGCACAAACTTTTTTGCAGACTGAAGGGCGCGGCGTTTTGGTGGATGATGGCGCGTCTGGCGGGTTGGAATGGGGTGCCGTGACATCGCGTAGGGGTGCACTTCAGTTGCACCCCTACGATTGTTTCTGTGCTATGATCGCGCGCAAATTTTGGCTCCGCATAGGATGATTCTGATGAACAAGATCATTCGTCTCTCGATGATATTCGCAACGTTATTCATTCTTGCCGCGTGCGCGCCCAGCGTGCCAACCGCGACGCCGACGATTGTGCCAACACTCGCGCCAACACTGACGCCAACGCTTGCGCCAAGACTGACGCCGACGCTTGCGCCGACACTCACGCCGACCAGCGCGGCGCCCACGCACTCTATCGCCAACGGCGAATTCGACGCGAGCCGTGCGATGGAACACAATCGTATGCTGGCAGTAACAATGGGCACGCGCGTCGCCGGATCGGACAATGCGACGCGCGCGGGCGATTATATCGCGCAGCAATTCGCGAGTTACGGTTACGTCATTGAAAAGCAATCGTATGCGTTTGAGAATTGGCAAGACCTCGGCACGCGTGTTCAAATCACCGCGGCCGAAGCGCGCACGCTCGACGCGCATCCCTTGCAGTTCAGTCCGGCTGGCAAAGCCGAAGCGGAACTTGTTGTTGTTAGCGGTGTGGGAAATGAAAGCGATTTTGCCAAAGTGAATGTCAACGCGAAAATCGCGTTGATCCAGCGTGGCACGCTCACTTTTTCGGACAAAGCGCGGAACGCGGAACGTGCAGGCGCGGTCGCGGCGATTGTTTACAACAACGCGCCGGAACGCTTCGCGGGAGCGTTGCGGGACAAGACCGCGAACCCTGTGCTTGCGATCAGCGGGCGCGATGGGCAAATGCTTCTCGATTTGCATGCAAAAGGCGTGGTGAAAATCAAGATCGAAAGCGATACGATGCTCGCGCAGAAGACGGGGCGGAACATCGTCGCGACGAAACGCGGCACGAACGATAGCATCGTCATCATGGGCGCGCATTACGATTCAGTGGACGTCGGCGCGGGCGCAAACGACAGTGCTTCTGGCGCATCGGTTCTGCTCGAACTGGCGCGCGCAATGTCGCAAAAATCTCTACAAGCCGACGCTCGTCTTCGTCGCATTTGACGCGGAGGAACTGGGGCTGATCGGCTCACGGCACTATGTCACGAGTCTGGCGGACGACGCGCACAAGAAAATCGTCGCGATGCTGAATTTCGATATGCTCGGCGGCGGATCGGGTCCGCTGCTTTACGACGGCGATGGACGCGTCGGCAAACTCGCGCTCGACGCGGCGAAGGAATTGGGGATTGACGCGCGCAGTTTTTCGCTTGGCTCTGGCGCGAGCAGTGATCACTCGTCGTTTCGGAGCGTTGGCATTGACGCGGTCTTTCTTGTGCGCGAGTACAATTTGCTCCACACGGCGTAGGACACGCTTGACCAGATGCACGTGGAATGGCTCGGCGAGGCAGGACGCGTGGCGATGAAAGTGGTGGAGAAGTTAGAACAGTGAGCGCGCAGACCTTCGCGGTTTCCACAAACCTCGAAGGTCTTTTTGACTCCGCACGATTGCGTGGTATATTCGTCGTGAGCGTAATTGATTTTCGCACGACTGGGGGCAGTTGTGCTCGACCTGACTCAAACCTTCTTCGGTGTTTCGCTCTGGTTGTGGATGATTGGTTTCCTTGTGATCATCCTGCTCGCTATTGTCGTTGCCCGCAAACTGGAGTTTGAAGGCGTCAACATTACTGCGACGCCACCATTCTTTACGTTCCGTTTCAAGCGCAAGTCCGCCCTGTCCGTGTCTGCGCCTGCTTCGTTTTCACTACCCGCCGCGCCGCCCGTCGTCAACGTATTTCCTCCGCCAACCGCGCCGCCACCTTCTGGTAGCGCCGCGCCGCCCGCGCGCACCGCACACTATGTCTCGCGCGGCAAAATTCAAGCCGACGTGCGCGCCGCGCTTGAATCACGAACTGCCATCGCGGTCGTTGGCGTCGCGGGGATGGGCGGCATTGGCAAGACGGAACTGGCGAGGTATTTGTGCGACGAACTTGAACACGCGCGTAATCACCGCGTCATCTGGATTGGTGTCTACAACCGCGCGGTTGCGGATTTGCAAAACGAACTCGCCCGCGCGCTCGGTATCGGCAGTTTTGCGCCGAACGCGACGGATCAGAGCCGCTACGAAATTCTGCTCGCCGCGTTCCACGACAATCCGTGCATCGTCTTTTTCGACGACGTGTACAAATCCGCCATCCCTGCGCTCCAATTTCTTCTCCCGCCGTCGCCGCCGTGCGCCGCGCTCATTACCTCGCGTCAGCGCGAACTGGGTGGCGTCGTGCGCGTGTTTGAACTGGACGTGATGACGCTCGACCAATCGCTCGAACTGGTGCGCGAGGCGCACGGGTTGCAGGACGCGCTCGCACGCGAACCGGACGCGACGCGCGAACTGTGTCGCTTGTGCGGCTATCTTCCGCTCGCGCTCGACATTGCCGCGAGTCGTCTTCGCAAGCAACTCCACTTTACCCAAACGCCAATCACCGCGTTTAATCAAGCACTTGCCAATCGGCTGAAAGAATTGCAACGCGGGAACAAGCCCGAGCGTTTGGACAGTGTGAGCGCGAATATCGCCTTGAGTTACGACGATTTGGACGACGCCGACCGACGTCGCTTGCGCGCGCTCGCAGTTTTCACGCCGAGTGGCTTTGCGCCGCGCGCCGCCGCGGCGTTGTGGGGCGAAGACGAAGCGGACGCGCGCACGAGCATCGAACGCCTGCAAGATGGCTCGCTCGTGATGAATGCCGAAGCGGTGGGGCGTTTTCGTTTGCACGACCTCGTCCGCGATTACGCGGCGCTGAAACTGAACGAGCAGGGCGAGGGCGATACTGCAAACCACGCGCACGCCGAATTTCTCATCGCGCTGTTTGAGGAACATCACACGGATGATTTGAGCAATGCACCTGAAGTTGGTGACGAACTAGAAAACCTGCGCGTTGCCGCGAATTGTGCGCGCGAAAAACCCGACGGACAATTATTGGCGCGCTTGGCAACGAGGCCGCGTAACTGGCTCTACAACATCTTTCGGGTCTGGGATGAGTGGTATGGATGGTTGGGTGATGCATTGCGTATAGGCGAAGACTATAAACCGGACTTGCGCGCCAACGTGCTCAAGGCGATGGGCGACGTCCAGCAGTTCCGCAAGGATATGAACACCGCGCTACAAAGTTACGCGCAAGCGTTGGAGTTGTTCCGCACGGTGGGCGACCGCTTGGGCGAAGCCAACGTGTACCTTGCGTTGGGCGGAATCCAGCGCGCCGAAAGGAAACTTGGCGAGGCGCGCGAGAATTTTCGGCTTGCGCTTGTAAGTTATCAAACCGTTGGTGACGCGTACAGCCAAGCGCGCGCGCTTTACCGTCTCGGCGATTGCGATGCGGACGAGAAGAAATGGAACGACGCGCTCGTCGCGTATCGCCGAGCCGCGCAAATCTGGAATACCCTGGGAATGGGAAACCTGGTTGACGAAATCCTGAAACCACGCATCGAAAACGCGGATAAGAATAACGGGTGATAGAAGACCTTCGAGGTTTCCCCAAACCTCGAAGGTCTTTTTTGATGGAACTCTTTGCGTCCCCGCGTCGTCTATTCAATGAAAGAACGCCGGTCGTTCCAAACGCGCGGCTTGATGAGGCACAAGCCGAATCAATTCGGCTGGGCGCGCGAATCGGTTTCCAACCGATTTTCACTTATTGAGCCGTCGAATTCAATTCGACGCCTCTGCAAAGGAGTTCCCTATGAAAACCAAACTACTTGCCGCGTTCGCTTTCGCAGTTCTCGCGCTTTTCGCGAGTTTCGTGTTCCACATCCCCTCCGCTTCTGCCGATGGGCTTATCGTGGTGGACTGCCCGCCAATAGTATTTACTCCAGGTGGCACAGTCGTTCCTCTGCCCGCGCCCGGCATTTATCCCCCCATCACGCCGCGCCCGCCGATGCCGCCCATCCGCCGCGATTGCTCAACATACCTCGCGGTGAAAAATCACAACGTCAGCATCACGATTGACAACCAGATCGCGCGCACGCACGTTGACCAGACCTTTCTCAATGACAGCACCTACGCGCTCGAAGGGACGTACATCTTCCCGCTGCCTGAAGACGCGGCGATCAGCGGGTTTTCAATGTGGGTGGATGGGAAGAAACTGGAGGGCAGGGTGCTCGACAAGAACGAAGCGCGGCAGATTTACGAGAGCATCGTGCGGAGCCAGCGCGATCCCGCACTCCTCGAATACGTCGGACGGAACGCGTTTCAGGCGCGCATCTTTCCAATTCCGCCGCAAAGCGAAAAGCGCGTCGAGATCGAGTACTCGCAAATTCTCAAAGCCGACAGCGGGCTCGTCCGCTACGTCTATCCACTCAATACGGAAAAATTCTCGCCCAAGCCGCTGAAAAACGTTTCGGTCACGGTGTCGGTAAAGTCGTCCGCGGCGATCAAAGCGATCTACTCGCCGTCGCACAACGTCAGCGTTTCGCGCAGCGGCGATTACGCGGCGAAGATCGGCTACGAAGATGTGAACGTGCGCCCCGACCGCGATTTCGTGCTGTACTATTCGGTTA
>Ga0315289_10006983_pt1 | contig 16540 bp, 17 predicted proteins | sample YL17G11_40_MG_FD_203452 | JGI IMG/M metagenome (GOLD analysis project Ga0315289, IMG submission 203452) | Sediment microbial communities from Yellowstone Lake, YNP, Wyoming, USA - YL17G11_40 | ecosystem: Environmental > Aquatic > Freshwater > Lake > Sediment | place: USA: Wyoming | collected... | reverse complement strand
AAGGCCCTGGGCGAAATCGGTGATAAACAGGCGATTGAACCTTTGCGTAAGTGCTTGCGCAACGACGATGTGAGTAACACGACCAAAACAGCCATTGGTGAAGCACTCGAGAGATTGGAGGGCCAACCTGTATTAGATCCTGCGCTTATCATTGCCAAAGCCGACAAGATGGATGGGAAAGCAAATGGTGAGGAGGTGTTACAACTATTAGCACAAATTGATTCCTTAATGTTTGACAGTTTGACTGAACGACAAAAGTACTATGTCTGGTATATGCGGGGACTGGTGTACAAGTACCGTGGGGACAAAGTGAAAGCAATTGACTGTTTTCAAACAAGCCTAAAGTACTTCAGTGCTCCAACGGCCGTGGCACACGCACACTTGGCGGAACTTGAGTCACGATAATCGAGAATGCGTTCAAGAAAAGGCAAACGTGATGCGGCCTAACACGGGTTTCCAGCCGACGCCCACCCGCTCGCCGTTTAACAAGTGCATTTGGTCGTCAGTGGTTTGGCGTCAGTCCGGCGAGTCTTGCAGCAAGTGGGCGGGTGAGCGCGGCTGACCCCGACCGTTAGGCCGTAGCCAATGTTCAGTAATAGAAAAGGAGAAACATTATGGATAAGGAACAAACAGTTGCTCTGACCGCGGAAGAAACGCATCAAATAGAATCCGAAATTGCTGAGTTGGAGAGTACGATTAAGCAACTGGGAGTAAAGGCACTTGTACCAGGCATAGTCGTGGTCGTGGGTCTCTGTCTCGTTGGATTCAGTCTAGGCAGAATTATGGCGGAAGGTGATTTCACACTCACATTGGTGGGTTTCATTCTGGCAATCCCAGGGCTAGTATTTGCATACAGAATGAGACGACAATTCGACGACACGAATCGCCAATTGAAGGAGAAGAGAGAGGAACTGGCAAGGTCAGTCAAGAATAGCGGTTAGTGTCTGAACCGTTGTGCCTGCGGGCTGACCTTGTTGCAACAGACGGCAGCTTTGCCGCTGCGGGTCACTGGGCGCCGTGCAGGTAGCCGTTTTGGTTGGCTGAATCCCTGGGCAGGTGCTGCCCCTGCCGCTGGGTTTTTCCGTTAGGTCACTATGTCCAGACAGCAGAATTCTCAGTCTCTCGAACAATTAAGGAGAATGCAAGATGAAGCAACGAATGGTCGTTTCACTTCTATTAGCCATTGCCTTACTCACTGCTTGCGGCGGTGGCAAGGGTATTTACGGCACTGTCACTGATGGGGAGGCCAGAAAGTCTCTAGCGGGTGCTTCTGTGGAGCTTTTGAGTTGTGCCGCATCCGGCTGTGACGAAAAGGTCGCCAGCCAGACCACCAGTTCAGATGGGCGCTACAGTTTCCCCGACGTACCCGCCGGCAAGTATATGCTTTCCATCATTTGGGGAAACGCTCCCCTTTGTCCGGGTATTCAGCCCTATCAGACTCTCGGAACAAGCGGTGAGTTCTTGGTCACTTATGCCGGTTATGGTGGGCTAGGCGGCACTGGGAATCGACGCATGGTAGCCGTAAAAGAGTTGGAACTCCAAGAGGGGAAAAGTGTCAAGCTGGATTTGACATTCGCTTGCCCGAAATAACCAAGCACCCGCTACTACCAATGAATTGCACTAATTAAGGAGGCAGGGCATGACGGGCATGGTGATTCTGATGGTGATCATTGCTTTGATCCTGCACTACGGACTTGGGCTGAATTTATGGGTTGCAGCGATCATTGCTGCAATCACTGGTCCCATCATCAGTGCTGTCATTAGAGCTACTTCACAACCAATCGGAGGATCAACGGCTGCTCCTCCTTCATCCCAAACGCCAACGGAAGACACAAAAGAACAGGCAGGGCAAGGAACACCGCCGGAAGAGAAGAAATAATCCGCGCGTATACCTGCATCGCCAGAGCGATCATGTCGCGCCTCGTCAAAGGCAAGTTGCCTGCAGGTATGGGAGAGCGGCGTGGCGCTGTCTACGCGGCCTAACACGTCGCTGCGGCGGACGTGGCTGGGCTGCGCGAGAACCACGTTGACTTGCCTACCAAGTGGGCTTTAGTTGTCGCGAGTCTTGTCTGTGACGCCGCCGCCGCTGAGCTCCGCGCCGTTAGGCCGGCCTAAGGGAACCGGCACGAGAGGTAGGATGAACATTCCGACGTTCGTGCTGGGAGAGCAGATAGAGCTCGAGGAGTCCATGACCTGCGAGTTCAAGGAGGTCAAGGGCCAACCTCCCGTCCAGGCCATCTGCAGAGTAATCGACGAGTACGTCGTCGCCTTCCTGAACGCGAGAGGGGGCTCAGTCCATTGGGGAATCGGGGATGACGACCACCGCGTTGTTGGCGTACGACTGAACGGAAAGACGCGTGATGAGTTACGGCAAGTCGCCGGTCAAAAACTCGGAGCCATCGCGCCGCCAGTAGCCCCAGACGCCTACGCGTTGCCGTTGCACCCGGTCGTGCGTTTGGAAGACCGACATCCCCTAGAAGACACCTTCGTGGTCGAAGTGTCTGTGCAGGCCGTGAGTGGCGGTAGCCTTTACCTTACAGGCAGTGGCGAGGCCTACAGAAGGACTCTAGCGGGCACAAAGAAGCTGAGTGGCGCTGAACTGCTCTCGGCCTTGCTCACACAGCTTGACCAGAAGCTCAAGGCTTCCGCACCGGACACGTCTGATGAGAGCCCTGACCTTGCCTGGATGCCGTCCGTAGCCCACCGTGCCCGGGTGGTGCGACCCTTGTTGCGTGGGGCGCGCATTCTCTGGGTCGACGACAACCCAGCCAGCACCCTGTATGAGCGCACCGTCCTCGCGTCTCTCGGTGTATCGACCGACGTTGCGTTGTCGACGCAGGAAGCTCTCTACATGGTGGACCGACTCACCTACGACCTCATCCTCTCCGATATGAAAAGAGCCGGGAACCCTACGGCCGGCGTTGAAATGCTCAACGTACTGACCGGTGGCTCATCTGCGGCGCCAGTGGTTTACTACGTAGGCCAATTCGATCGGCGCCAGGGAACCCCGTTGGGCGCCTTCGCGATCACGAACCGGCCGGACGAGCTTCTGCATTATGTGTTTGACGTCCTGGAGCGCCGCCACGGCGAGGTCGGCTAACAAGGCGATGAAGCTGACGGCCGCGCGCACGTGCCGAAGCCGCCCGGCCGCAGCTTATCGCCGGCGTTAGTGCGCCAGGCAAACTTGGTGCTTCTGATAAGGTGTGAGTCCTTGTGGGGCAAGGTCTAGCCAACCACCCCTAGCGAGTGTTGCAACTGTCGAGGAGGCGCAAGCCGACCAAACCAGTTGACGCGTACACCTCCCTGACGAGGGCAGGCAGGGAATCACGCAGACCGTAGGGGAGACCGCACTCCCTGAACCCTTCGCTGCGCTCAGGACGTGGGCTTGATACAGCCTCGTCATGGAGTTAGGGGACGCAAGTCCCAGGAGCAGACCGCGACCGTGTTAACGGACGGGAAGCCCACACAAAGGAATCCGAGTAGGGGGCAAGATTCCAGAGGGTCTGCCGGGGTCCACGAAGAGCATGGTATGCGTGGAGAGAAGCAGCAGGGACTTGGGAGGTCCTGGTCGCTCCTGAAGAACAGGTAGGCCACTCCGATAAAGGGGTGCCGACGGCGGCCAGGGAGTCAGATCAGCCCAGAGTACTCAGGGACGGTAGGGTCGGTCACAAGGGGAAGGGACTGACAGGCAGCCGCAGCCCGCAAAGGAAACCTTGACCGGACATGTAGGGCCGGAAACACAAGGCTAACCTCACTGCGGGGAATAGCATAGACGCCCCAGGGGGTTGCGGAAGCGAGGCTGTCTGAAGAGCCCGGTGCGCCCGGCGTGCACACCATGGACATCACCAAACGCCTGATGGATTTTGGATACCACCCGCCCACGGTCTACTTTCCGCTGATCGTGCCCGAAGCGATCATGATCGAGCCGACGGAGACCGAGAGCAAACAGACCCTGGACGCCTTTGCCGATGCCATGCTCCAGGTCGCACGCGAGGCGGTCGAGAACCCGGATCTGCTGCACACGGCCCCGCATGACACGCCCGTCTCGCGCCTGGACGACGTGCAGGCCGCGCGGCAGCCGGTGGTGCAGTGTTTGAAGAGCTAACTGTCAACGGATTTTTTGAACGGATTGAACGGATGGTGGGTCTGTCGACCGGGACCTTTCACCAGCAAGCCTAATCCGGGGTAGGACTGACCCGCGCAGCACGCGCGTCATAGACCCCAAGGGTTTCGCCAAACCCTTGGGGGTCTTTTCATTGTCCGTCTAGGCCGTACTATGGATTCATGGTATTATGACCCCCACTGCAAAAAGCCCCTTCTTTACCGCAGAGGCCGCCGAGAGCGCGGAGTTCATACGGGAATCTCTGCGTTCTCTGCGTGCTCTGCGGTGAGATCCGAGTTCTTTCAGTAGAGTCGTATTATGAATCAACGAATATGGGATGGAGCGATGGAATGAGGACCCAGAAAGCTGAAGTTGACCCTCACAGAGGACAGCATCGAAATCCAAGCGGTCTGGATCGGTGAAGCACAGAAGCCTGCACGCAAATATAGTCTGGAAGACATCGAGCGGTTCATCGCCGAAGACAAGCTGGATCCGGCTACTGCGGCCAAAGTCAAAGAACTGCTGGGCTGATTCTGTCCGGCTGTGCTCAGTCTATCCATCACCACCAGTGTCTGGACGGCTGCTACAGCGTCCTTTAAGAAAGGCCCGACCGTCAGTCATACACTCGCCCGTTCGTGCTCGATTCCCATCCGGCCTGTCTGCTCACGGACATACCGTGTCCTGCGATGTCATCGCGCTCAGGGGCTTTGCCACAACCGTGATGCCATCAAGCAGATAGGAGTTCAGGTGGGGGCTGAGGTTGTTCTGGATCAGCTCATTGTAGGGCTTGTCAACGAATCTGAGTAAGAGTCCACCACCATAGCCTGTCACATTGTAGCTGCTATCTGGCCAGGGCCCAACTATGCCACAGGGAGAGGGGAGAGGCCATAGGGATAATCGTGTTGGACCAAGGTCATACCAGTGATGTTGCTGCCGTCAAACCAGTGTGTGGACTGGATCCCCTCGGTGGTATATCCGAATGCAGCCTGCTTGCCATGGACAAGACCTAGGAGCGCATCAAATGCGAAGCGGTCCCCTTCTCCCCAGGTTATCATAATATCCCTGGCCTCGATGGGGAACGAGAACGTAGCCGTGCCCCTGGCTTCGCCTATGTAGACCCAGCTTGGATTGTACAGGTGATTGTGGTTGTCGTCCGGACAGATCCAGGCACCGCACATCATCTCCAGGTTGTTAACCCAGACCTGATAGGTGCTACTGCGTCCTCCCCACCACCAGAAGGGGTCTCCCACGTTGGGTGTGTGAGGCGGCATGGGACTGGGAGTGGCGCTGGGCGTGAGTGTCGGAGTCGGCATAGCTGTGGCTGTGTTTGTGGGTGTGAGGGTAGCAGTGATCGTGGGAGTGCGCGTTGGCGTCGGCATGCGGGAGACGAAGGGCAAGTATAAGGTGTAGTTGCCGGAGGCCATTCCTAGCAGGAGTAAGGCCCCCAGTCTGAGCAGAATGAGGTTGCGGATGCTTCGCTGGTGCATGGGCGTGTGCCTCCCTCTGTGATGTGTCGGAACGGATTGCTGTCACCGGATTCAGGGCACGAATTTCACGGACGGCGTTGGCGCCACACCGATTTGTTCTTAGAAGCCGTTGGCAGTGTCACTCTTCCTTCCACGAGTCCGGCACCCACAGCCACTGCCGGTTAACCGTATGCTCAGTAACCTTCGTTGGTGGAAGGATGCGCCGAAACTGCAAGCTGCGAGCACCAAAGTTGATCAGCAAGCCGACCGGACAGCCGGTAACTGCCAGATACGCGATTACTTGGGCTACGTGGCTATTGTCTAGGCCGGCTAGAGCCTTGATCTCGACGACCACCTGCTCTGCAACGATGAAATCGGGGATGTAGTAGCCAATAAGCACGTTTCTCTGAGCGGTGTCATGCACTTCAATCAGCTTCTGGGGTTGATAGGAGAGCGCACTCCCTGTGAACTGCACCTCGAGGTCGCGCTGATAGGTGTCCTCGCGAAGGCCTGGGCCCAACCGGCGGTGGGTGGCCATAGCACAGCCGATGATTTGGTAGGTCAGGGCGTCATACGGGGTCTCGATACGTTTTCCCGCCATGGGCCTCCCCCTGTTCATGCGAATGCGTGGTTGCTGAGACGCAACTGTCAGCGGATTCGGGGAACGGATTACGCGGAAAACACATGCGCGGGCGGTATCACGTCCGTTCAATCCGTTCTTAGAATCCGTTGACAGTAGGCCTCCCTCAACGCAGCTCTTGCCTGATCAGCAGGGTATCCGTTCAATCCGTTCTCAAGAATCCGTTGACAGTGCTCCCCAGTTCGCCTTCTCCGCCTTGTCTGGGAAGCGGGTGACGACCGTCGCCCAGACGTTGAGCGGAACCTTGTCGCCCGCGGCCAGGTCCCCGAGAGCCTTGGCAGCCGCCTCTTCTGCGTGCGACGACGGGAAAACGCCGATCTCGGTGCCCGGCACATTGTGGCGCTTGTCGACGTAGGCCAGGCCGATCTGCCGCTCACCCACCAGCGTGCAACTGGTGACGCGACCAATGTACTGCCCACGCCTGTTGACCACCGGGTCTCCGCCGCGGACGGCGCGCACGCCCTTTTCGATGACGCGGAAGCGCACGACCTCCATCTTCTTGCTCAACTCCAGCTCCAGGCACTGCCTGCGCCCGATGAAGAACGGCTTGTGGAACCTGACATAGGGCGCAAAGCCTGCTTCCGTGGGCTTGATGCCGTGTTCGCCTTCGAGCTCATGGCCGTAGAGCGGGAATCCGGCCTCGATGCGCGTCGAGTCGCGCGCCGCCAGCCCGCACGGTTTGATCCCCCCCAGGGACGCCGCACCCTTCTCCAGCAGCGCGTTCCACAGCTCGACCGCGCGGTCGGGGTGCACCAGCAGCTCAAAGCCGTACTCTTCGCCCGTGTAGCCCGTGCGCGCCACGATCAGGTCGAAACCACCCACATCGAGCTGGGCATGGTCCGTGCGGCGGATGCAGGCCAGCCTGCGCCGCACCTCAGCGTCAGAGGCCAGGCTCTGCAGGATGGCCAACGACTGCGGTCCCTGCAGGGCCAGGTCGACACGCCGGTCTGCGCCGGACGAGGGGTCCTTCAGGTCGCGAATGGTCACCTCGCCTTCGATCTCCATGGCCGGGTTGTCGCGGTCGATGACCACTTGGCGCGAGTTCACGGCGCGCAGCCAGGCCAGGTCCTTCTCAGCGTTGGCGGCGTTGACCACCAGCAGGTAGCGGTCCCAGGCCTGGCGGTAGATCCAGATGTCATCCAGCACCGTGCCGTCCGGGTCCATCAGGTAGGCGTAGCCCGACTGCCCCGGGTCAATCCAGCGCGCATAGTTGGTGGCGACCACGTCCAGGAAGCTGGCCGCGTGCTCGCCACTGATGTCGAGCACGCCCATGTGCGACACGTCAAACAGGCCCGCCGACGAACGTACGGCGTGGTGTTCGTCGCTCACGCTCGTATACCAGACCGGCATGTCCCAGCCCGCAAAGGGGATGATCTTGGTCGTGTGCTTGCGGTGCTCCTCGTAGAGCTGTGTGCGCTTGACCGGCGCATTCTCCGGCGCTTTCCACACGAACTCCCCGGTCTTTGCCGGGAGGCGGACGTCCTTCAAAGCGGTCTGCCCAACAAAGTAGGGCTTGGTCAGGCAGAACCAGGGCTTGTGCGAGCCAACGTACAGTGCCTTGGCGCTGGGCCATTCGCCTGGATGGTTGCGTAGGTTGGCGCTGTCGCGCAAAGACCGGCGCAGATCTGCGCCGCCCGGATTGGCGCCCGCCTGGATCAGGTCCGCCCACAGCCTGGCCGCCTGGTCCGGGTGCACCAGCAGCTCCAGGTACACGTCTATCGCCCCCAACCCGAGGCGCGCCACGTGGAATGCCGCCTCGCCCTTGTTACCGTGCCACGCTTCACCTTCTTGCAGCATGGGGACACCCAGCTGGTGCAGGACGTGTGGGGCGGCGGGCCCTACCATGGCCAGGCTCACCAGGCGCGCGGTAGGGTCAGCCAACTGGTCCTCGGCCAGGTCCTCGATCACCACGGGGCCTTCGACCTTGCGGTAGATGTCCTCGTTGTCAAACAGAACGTAGCCATCACTCAGGCCACGCAGCCACGACTTGATGCGGGTGTGCTTCTCCGGGTTGGTCAGCAGGCAGTAGGCGTCACGCCCACGCGAGTCCGCAGGCAAGCGCAACACGGCCACGTCATCAATCACCCGCCCATTCCGGTCCAACAGGAAGGTGCGCAGGGCACGTCCGGGAGCTAGCGTGGCCACGTTGGAGGTGCAAACCTGTTGCAGGAAGGGCTTGGCGCGCCAGCCTGCGATGCGCAACACACCCACGTCGCTGGTGTTGAGCAGGAGCGCCTCTTTCTGTGCAGACGCATGGGCGTCCTGCGGCGACAAATCCAGACGGGGCCTGGGCGCGACTTGCTCCGGCACAACCTGGCAATGAGGATAGCCCAGGCCGCGCGGCCGCGCCTCTGCCAACGTGCGAGCGGCCAGGGCGTCCACCTCCCGCCGCGCCCCTTCCAGGACGTCCAGATCGATCTTGCCACGTGGCATCTCACCTAGCAGCCCTTGGTACTTGAAAGGCTGGATGTTGGTCAGCACGCGCGCGATGACGTCGGCCAATTGGTCCAGCTCCTGCGGTCCCAGGCCGCGCTGCGTGACCCAGGGCGTGCCCATGCGGATGGCGCTGCCCAGGGCGGTGATCTCGTCGCCCGGGATGGTGTTGCGATTGACCACGATGCCCACCAGGTCCAACATGCGCGCGGCCATCTCGCCGCGCAGCGGAAAGCCGGTCTGGGTCTTGATCGGTCGCAGGTCCACCAGCAGCAGGTGCGTGTTGGTGCCGCCGTAGGCCAACTTCAATCCACGCTTGGTCAGCGATTCGCCAAAAGACCTGGCGTTGGCCACGATGGCGTGCTGCAGGCGGTGGAACTCGTTCGTCTGGGCGATCTTGAAGGCCACGGCCATGGCCGCAAATTTGTTGATGTGCGGCCCGCCTTGCTCGCCCGGGAAAATGGCCGCGTCGATGCGTTGCGCTTTGTCCTCGTCAGTGGTCATGATCACCGCGCCGCGCGGTCCGCAGACGGTCTTGTGCGTGGTGAAGGTGATGACGTCGGCATAGCCCACCGGGCTAGGGTACACACCGACGATGACCAGTCCCGCCGTGTGCGAGATGTCGGCCAGGAGCAGAGCGCCCACCTCGTCTGCGATGGCACGGAACTTGCTCCAGTCCGGGGCCCACGGGTACGAAGTATAGCCCGCCACGATGACTTTGGGATGGCGCTCGCGCGCCAGGGTCATGATCGCGTCATAGTCCAATTGTCCGGTGCGGTCGACGGTGTAGGAGGCGACCTGGTAGAGCCGGCCGGAGAGATTGAACTCGCTGCCGTGGGTCAGGTGCCCGCCCTGGAACAGGTGCATGCCCATCAACGTGTCGCCAGGCTGCAGGAATGACTGGTACACGCCCAGGTTGGCGGCCGCCCCCGAAAGCGGCTGCACATTGACGTAGATGTTCTGTGCCGGAATCTGCGGCGTCGCTGGGTCGCCGTTCACAGTGGCAAAGCATTGCGCGATGCGGCGCTGCGCCAGGGTCTCGATCACGTCTGCATACTCGACGCCCTTGTAAAAGCGCCGGTCGCTGTAGCGCCGGTAGCAGGCCAACTGGTGAGCGTGGTCGAGGACCATCTCCTCTTCGTCGCGGGTCATGCGCAACGACGGGTAGCCCTCGGCATAGACACTGTTAAAGACCGAGCCCAGCGCCTGTCGCACAGCCAGCGGGGTGAGGCTCTCGGAAGGGATCAGGATGAAGCGTCGGGTCTGGCGCTCCTCCTCAAAGCCGATGATCTGATCCGTATCCGGATCCACATCAGCGAGGCCCAGGTTGAAAAAGTCAGAGTAATGCCGATCGTCCATGTGCTACACTCCTTTGTGCATTCTTAGCGGTGCTCACCCGCTCTGGTCCAGACCGTATGGTCCACGTAGCGCGGCACGTCCACGCCCGATGTCGCCCAGGCAGCTTCCACAAGCGCGTACAGACCACCCGAGACGAGCGAGTGGCCGCCCAGTACAATTGGCACGGGAGCAGCCATCGCGGCCGCAGTGAACTCACGCACCGTCTCGTCTGCAATCAACTGCGGCCGTCGCAGGTCCGAGTTGTAGCGGTCGGCCGTGTCCGGCCATACGCCCAGGTGCGCAAAGATCACCCGGCTATCGAGGAAGACGGCCCGTCCGAGCTGACCCAGCGTCTCAAAGAAGCGCTGTGGCCCAACCTGCTGGTAGTAATAGCCCAGCAGTGAGCGCGCTTCGCCGCGTGCCAGGCGTCCACTGGCGCGCATGCCACGTTCTTCAGCCAACACGCGCACGCGGCAGGCCGTCTCGCGCTCCAGGTAGTCCCAAACCGCCGATGAGACCCGCCCGGCCACCAATACCTCGGCAGCGCGGTCAACCAGTGGGCGCATGGCCTGCGTGATGTGCGAGGTATCCAGGTGCAAGCCGTCCAGGAAGGCGCGCGCGTGACGTCCTGCCCCAGGATGAGGAGCCAGGGTTAGCAGATCAGTCGGCGTGTCCACGTCGAACTGCGTCGAGGCGCTCCTGGGCAGCGGCTCGTTGGGCAGACCGACCGCTTCGCCCAGCCGCCAGCCCAGGTCGTTGTCGATGGCCGGCGGTTCGATGTCTGCCAGAGCACTGGCAGGCGCAAAGGCAGCAAAATCGGTGGAGTAAAAGTTGTTTGTGATCAGCACGCGCTCGGCGGACGAGAGGCGTTTCACGATGCACGCCATCTCCGCGGTTGACAGCAAGGCCCCGCTGCCACCACCCATGTAGAACAGCCGCTCCACGTGGTACTTGACGACCAGTTCGCGCAGTCTCCGCCCAAAATGGAATTCGCCCGGCGCATCCAGTTCCACGTCCACGCCCCGACTGCTGGCCCATGCGGCCAGCGCGGGCGCGTTGGTGCTCAACACGATGCGCGCGATACCCGGCACCCGCTGGGCGCGCTCAATCGTGTCCTGTGTGATGGCCTGGCGGGCGCCAGCCATCATGCGCTCCACGTCGCTCGTCGCGTGGATGCCTGTCATGACCAGCAGGACAACTTCCGACACCCGGAGCCTCCTGCAGCTATTATAGCGTCCGCCGCACGCTTTTGTCAAAGTCGTGGGCAATTTGAACAAACCCTGCGTTCGTGCTATACTCGCCCGGAGAGCCTTTTGGGCTCTGTACACGAATGGCGAGAGGAAACGACATGCGACCCGACGGCAGGGCGGATGACCAACTGCGCCCGGTGGTGTTCACGCCGCACTACCTGGACCACAACCCGGCTTCGGTACTGGTGCAGGTGGGCAAGACCCGGGTGCTGTGCGTGGCCACGGTGACCGAAGAAGTGCCCTTCTGGCTGCGCAACCAGGCCCAGGGCTGGCTGACAGCCGAGTATGGTCTGCTGCCCGCGTCCACGCACACGCGCACGCAACGCGAGACCGGCCCCGCGGGCGTCAAAGGACGCACGCAGGAAATCCAGCGCCTGATTGGCCGGTCGCTGCGCGCCGCGCTCGACCGGCGCAAGCTGGGCGAGCGCACCATCACCATCGATTGCGACGTGATCCAGGCCGATGGTGGCACGCGCACGGCGGCCATCACAGGCGGCTACGTGGCGCTATCCCTGGCCGTCAACAAGCTGATCCAGGATGGCCTGGTGCGGCCCAGCAGCCGCTGCATGCGGCGCGACGTGTGGCGCCCCGCAGTCGCCGCGGTGAGCGTGGGCGTGGTGCAGGGCGAGAGCATGCTGGACCTGTGCTACCAGGAGGACTCGCGCGCCGAGGTGGACTGCAACGTGGTGCTGAACGCGCGCGGCCAGTTCATCGAGGTGCAGGGCACCGCCGAGGGCCAGCCCTTTGCGCGGGCGACGCTGGACGCTCTGTTGAACCTGGCAGAGAAGGGCGTCAAGGAGCTGCTGGCGGCCCAGAAAACAGCGCTGGCATAGTGGGCATTCTGACCCTCAACATCCAACAGTGGAGAGCAACCAATGAACCGTGACGATGCATGGAGACTGTTGACCGAATATACCCAGAACGATCACCTGATCAAGCACGCTCTGGCCGCCGAGGCGGCCGTGCGCGCCTACGCCCGCAAGTATGGTGAAGATGAAGAAAAGTGGGGCATCCTGGGGCTGATCCACGATTTCGACTATGAGCAGTTCCCCGCCGTGCCCAATCAACACACCGTCGAGGGCGCCAAGATCATGCGCGCACGCGGCTGGCCCGAGGAGCTCATCCGCGCTATGCAGTCGCACGCCAGCTACTCGGGCGTCAGTCGCGAGAGCCGCATGGAAAAGACGCTCTTTGCCGTGGACGAGCTTACGGGCCTGATCACCGCCGTGGCCCTGGTGCGGCCTACCAAGGACATCCGCGACATCACGGAGATCAAGTCGATCAAGAGCAAGTTCAAGGACAAAGCCTTTGCCGCCAACGTCAGTCGCCAGGACATCGTGGAGGGCGCAGAAGCGTTGGGCGTGGACCTGTGGACGGAGCACGTGCCGCTCGTGCTGGAGGCGATGAAGGGCATCGCTGCCGAGCTGGGACTGGCAGGTCAGCAGCCCCAGTGATGCGCAGACTCTCGCCGAGCAACCTGCTGCTGGCGGCCCTGGCCACGCTGGCCCTGTTGGCCACGGCTTGGCTGCTGTGGCCCTGGCAGGGGGGCAGCGCGCCGGCAGCCTTCTTCATTCCCAGCGCCACGCCGACCATCACGCGCGCCACGGTGCAACGGCTCCCGACATCGACGCCGTTCGTGCCCACGCCCACGCCGCAGCCGGTAATCCACGTCGTGCAGCCCAAGGACGTGCTGGGCCTCATCGCCAAGCAGTACGGAGTGACGGAAAAGGCCATCATGGAGGCTAACGGGCTGAAGGGCGACCTGATCATCGACGGCCAGAAGCTGGTCATCCCCAGCCCGCAGCGCACGCCCGTCGTGACCATCACGGTCGTGCAGACTCCCACCGTGACGAGCACGCCTACCTCCGTGTTCCCCTATGACGCTCCGGTCTTGCTCGAGCCCAGCAACGGGGCCACGTTCCAGGGACGCGCTGTGCGCATCACTCTCAACTGGACCGCGGTGGCCATCCTGGCAGAGAACGAGTACTACGAGGTCAGACTGTGGCCCGACTCTGAGGATCCCACGCATGCCCAGCGCTTTTACACGCAGGCCTCGAGCTGGAGCGTGCCTGCCGACTCGTACCCGGGGCAGGCCGGCGGCGTGCTGTGCTGGAGCGTGAGCGTGGTGTACCGGGTCAACACGACCACCCAACTCAGCCCTGCCGCGAGCGTGCGCCGCTTCACCTGGCACTGACAGGAATCCCCTGGGTCTCGTGCCCAGGGGGTTCACCATGCCGATGTTCCACGCGATTCTTCGGCCCCACTAGCGCAGCAGACCCGACATCTCCAATACTCGCTCTGACCAGATGCGCGCCTGCTCGGCCATCCTCATGCGCTGTTCAGGGTCCGACCAGATGCGTTCCCACTTAAGCTGCCAGCAGGCCAATTGAACCTGAATTTCCACCAACTCTGCCGCCACATCTACGTCTGCTTCTGCGGCCGTCCATTCGATGAGGAATTTGCTTTCTTCGAGCAGGCCTTCGACCGCGTCACGGGTTGCAGCATGACTGGAGAACGACGTCACTCGAGCCAGGTTGGTTGCCAATCCACCCAAACGAATAGGCAGGCCGTCTCTCAGATAGCGTTCGCGAACAGCCGCCCAATCCATTATGGTCCTCCCAGCAATGACTGCACGATCTGGGCAACCCGCTCGCGGATCGTCGGATCAAGTATCACCATCGAGCGGTTGTTCAGACGAGGTCGGATGTTGATCAGTGCTTCGAAAGTCGCCCGCTGGGCAAGCGGATGCCAGTCCGCTCCCCAGATGTCGTCTGGGCCGCTGCCATCCTGCAGCAAGGCGGATTCGCAGTCGGCATGGAGTACCCCGCCGCCGGCAAGACTGCCCCGCCGCACGTCGACTGCCAGCTTGACATACGTGCCCAATGCCTGAAGCATAGTCTGCATTTGTTCCTTGGTCGCACGAGAACGGAGCACAAGAACCATATTCTCACCACCAGGGCATGCTTCGCACGGATGGAATGGTAGCGCACATTTCGCTTCAGTGCAAGTACGAAGCTGTCGGGAACCCTTCCCGAAGAGTCATGCCGCGTTGCCTGCTGGTCCTCGCCGGGATCCTTCAGGGAGGTTATCCCACCAGCAGAGAAAACCCGAAGGGAGCCTGCGATCAGGAAGCCCATGCCCATCAGCGCATATCCGATGATGCTGGAGAGACGGCGGCTGTACACGTCCGCCACGACGCCGGTGGGTATCTCGAACAGGAAGACAGTGCTCTCCAGGGTGGTGCCGACCAGAACCAACTGCAGCGGGTTGAGCTTGACAATAGTCAAAGTAGACCATGTCCAGCGTGAACATGATGGAGGCAAAGAGGCCCCAGGCAAAGGTTGCGATCCAGTACACCCGGGCCGCGTCGAGTTTCTTCAAGAAGGGGGTCCCTCTCTGGCTGGACGTTTGCCTGGTTTCTTGGGCGTTCCGCGCTGTCTTCCGGTGCCGCCAACGCCCTGCACCAGCACGACAGCACGGCATTCCTTCTTCCGAAGCGGCACTCACATCACAGAGAGGCCCTCTCCGGGCCCGGAGAGGGCCTCTCTGTGCCCTAGCGAGCTATTGGTACTTTTTCCACTTGCTTTCCAGATCTGGACTCTTCAGCGTCTCCAGGACATAGTCGGCGAACTGCGCGCCCGTGGCGCCGCCGGGCCGGCCGGTGACCTTGACCTTGTGCTCGAACTGGGCGCAGAGGTCCAGCGCCATCTCCAGCCGCCGGGCCGGCTCCACGAAGCCCACGTGGTTGAGCAGCATGGCCGCCGCCTTGATCACGCTGCCCGGGTCCGCATATTGCGCGCGGCCCGATTCAACCATGCGCGGCGCCGTGCCGTGGATGGCCTCGAACATGGCGTGGCGCTTGCCGATGTTGGCGCTGCCGGCAGTGCCCACGCCGCCCTGAATTTGCGCCGCCTCGTCCGTGATGATGTCGCCATACAGGTTGGGCAGCACGATCACGCGGAACTCGGAGCGGCGCTCCGGGTCCAGCAGCTTGGCCGTCATGATGTCGATGAACCAGTCGTCCCAGACGATGCCGGGGTAGTCCTTGGCCACCTCCCCGGCCATGCTCAAGAATTTGCCATCGGTGGTTTTGACCACGTTGGCCTTGGTCACGATGGTGACCTTCTTGATGCCATTCTTCTTGGCGTGTTCAAAGCCCAGGCGGATGATGCGATCCGTGCCCTGCGTCGTGGCCAGCTTGAAATCGATGGCCAGGTCGTCCGTGACGTTGATGCCCTTGCTGCCCAGGACGTAGACGTCCTCGGTGTTCTCGCGGAAGAACATCCAGTCAATGCCCTGGTCAGGGACGCGCACGGGGCGCACGTTGGCAAACAGGTCCAGTTCGCGGCGCATGGTGACGTTGGCGCTCTCGATGTTGGGCCAGGGGTCGCCCTTTTTGGGAGTGGTGGTGGGGCCCTTCAGGATGGCGTGGCACTGCTTGAGCTGCGCCAGCACGTCAGTTGGGATGGCCTGGTTGAGCTTGGCGCGGTTCTCGATGGTCAGCCCCTCGATCACGCGCAGCTCCACCCTGCCGTTCTTGATCTCGTCCGCCAGCAGGTGGGCCATGATGCGCTGGGCGTGCTGCGTGATGGCCGGGCCGATGCCATCGCCGCCGACTACGCCGATGATCAGCGGTCTGACCTTGCTGTAGTCCAGCCAATCCTCGCCCGCCTTCATGCGCTCGACACGGTCGAGTTGGTCGGCCAGGATCTTGCCGAAATGTTCCTTGGCCTTTTCGATTGCCTCTGCTTTCACCTTGGGGTCTAACATGCTTACTTCACCTCCTCTGGTTTGTCTGGAATCATGTACAGGATGTCTTCCCACGGCTGGCGCCACAATCCGGCCCGCAGCCGTTTCTGGTCCATGATGTGGCCCATCAACCCGATGCTGCGGCCCAGCACAAACAGCCCGTTCAGCGCACCCAGCGCCACAAACTCCTTGACCTCCTCCGGCGTGTGGCCGATGCTGCGCAGCATGTCGCAGCACAGGATGCCGATGCAGCCATCCACGTTGAGGATCAAGTTGTCGCGCTTGGCCGTGGTGAGCTTTTCCACCTCCAGGGCATAGTCGAGGTAGGGGGTCATCGGGAAGTGTTTGCGCGCATAGTCCTTGAGCAGCTCCACACGCTTGTCCGGGTTGTTGACCGACTTGACCCGGTGGCCGATGCCGGGGATGTTGGCGCCTTTGTTCTTCATGTCCTGAACCATGAAGTCGGGCTTCTGGCCCGCATCGTGGTATTGCGAGAAGAGCTCGGCTGCATCGTTCACGGCTCCTCCAAAGCGCGGCCCGATGGTGAGCAGCCCGCTGGCGA
>Ga0315289_10006982_pt1 | contig 16540 bp, 12 predicted proteins | sample YL17G11_40_MG_FD_203452 | JGI IMG/M metagenome (GOLD analysis project Ga0315289, IMG submission 203452) | Sediment microbial communities from Yellowstone Lake, YNP, Wyoming, USA - YL17G11_40 | ecosystem: Environmental > Aquatic > Freshwater > Lake > Sediment | place: USA: Wyoming | collected... | reverse complement strand
TTTTAGAGGTACCTATTGTTTCGACGCCCCGGGGATATGAGGAAGGAAAAAAGCTAAATACTCTGAGAGACGGTTTAATCGCTTTAAAGACACTGATAAAATACCGCCTTTTTGACTAGAGTGAAAAGGAAGAAACGATTTAATTCATCGGTTGCAAGACGAATGGCCCCAGCTTTGCTAGGGCGTGAGTCGCCGCTCCGCCGAAGGCGGAGTAGCGCAACCACGAATGAAGAATCCCCCAGCCTCTGTGCTGGGGGAGGATTTAATCAAGGAAGGTTTTTCAGGCGCCATCGTTACCAGATCTTGGTGATTCTAATTTTAATCTTAGCGGCCACCCTTCGTTTCTATAATTATCCTCATCGATGGGGTCTAGCCTTTGATCAAGCACGCGATGCCCTTATCGGTCGAGAGGCAGTAGGGCAGAACAAAATTCCTCTTCTGGGCCCCTTTGCTTCAGGAGCCAATGTTGTGGGTGGGCCTCAGTGGTATTGGTTGATTGCCTTATTCACCTGGCTTTATCCCTGGTCTGTTCTTTCCCCTTGGGTAGGTTTGACAATTTCGTACGTTCTTTTTGTTTTTCTGATGATTAAAATTGGGGAAGAGTTAGGAGAGAAGAAATTAGGACTATTTATGGGTGTGGTCGCCGCCTTTTCTCCGGCCCAAATTAGCCAAGGGGTCAATTTGACTAACCAGGGACCTATAGCCGTAATGGCGGCTTTTTCTATTTGGGCGATGCTTAAATACCTGAAGACTAAAAGAGCGATTTTTGCCTTCTTGTTAGGAACGGGGATTGCCATGAGTTTCAATATTCACCTTCAGGGAATTAATCTATTTTTCCTAATCCCAATAGTGGCTATTTTAGGCTGGCGGCATTCCCTGAAGGCAACTCTCTTGTTCCTTTTTGCCTTTGGGCTTCAGTTCATACCTTTCTTTATTTTTGAGTTTAGAAAAGATTTTTATAATACTCGTGGTTTACTTAACTACTTCTTTTACGGTCAATACGAGACAGGAATTTCTACTCGGTGGTTAACCTATGTTTTTTCTTTTTGGCCGAATCTTTGGACAAAAATTGTCGGTGGAAATAAATGGCTTTCTTATTTTCAGGGAGTTAGCCTTAGCGTCCTTATTACTTTGGAGATCCTGAGGAAAAAAATTTCCAAGGAACATTTGGCTCTTGTTTTGAGTTTTATTTTGATTTTTATTAATTTACGTTATTACCGCGGCCCGCGATTTGAGAGCTATTTTGTTTTTATCCATCCTTTTGTTCTTTTCTTTGCTGCCTGGTTTATTTGGAAAATGTTTGTCTGGAGAAAAGCGATGGGAGTTTTATTGTTGTTTTTGGTCATTCTTGGGAGTGCCCGTCTTAATCTAGAACATTATCGTCAAGAGAAAAACACAATGTACCCTTTGGTTAAAAGCTGGAAGAACGAACTGACAGAGAAGTTTCCTGGGAAAAAATTTGCGGTTTATGATTTCCAACTCTTATCTAGAGAAAAAACTGCTTCCTTGGCGCTGATTTTAGCCGTAGAAGGACTTATCGGAGATGAGGGTATAAAGATTGGTGTTGCCTGTAGTTCCCAGGTTGCTTCCGAAGAGGTGTTTTTTACTGACGGCAACTGTTTCCTCTCTGACATTTCTCAAATCAAGAAAGATGGCGACGATTGGGCCTTTTTAAATCCCAGTGAGATTTGGAAAGAGACAGAGGAGTGGTACTTAAAGAAATAATTAGCTCTATAAAATCCATTAGCGGGTTTGGTTCTTAAGAGGTGGTTCATAATTGAAAAGAATGAAACCTCCCCTAGCACGAAAGCCGGGGATTTCCTTTGGCAACCCCTACGCTTCTTCGTGCAGGCGTCGGTCTTCGTTACGCCTGCATTTCGAGCGCAGCGAGAAACAAGGTTCTTGGCGAAGCCCAGGTTCTTATTGCTAGTCGCCTTCATGGTCGAAATTTCGACCTATTCAGCTTGATGCAGTTGTAATAAAATAAGACAACCATGGGCGTTTCACTTATAGCAGAATTATTATTCTTTCTTTTGGCAATTTTCTTTGCTTTTTATCTTCCTGGAAAGTTTTTAACCATTAAGTTGAAATTTAAACTGACTTTTCTTGAAGACCTCTTCTTTGTCCCCTTATTGGGGATGATGCTTTTTACTTTAGCAACCTATCTTTTTTCTTGGTTAAGGGTGTGGTATTTGGTTGTTCCTTTGTTTTTTCTCTTAGATATTCTTGCCTTGAGAACCAAGAAATGGAAACCATCGCCCCTTGGAAAGAATGAGAAGTGGCCGTTTCTTCTTATTTTGATTTTATCGGCTATCTTTAGTTTAAGCATGATTTTGACAGGGGTGCGCGGAGAAACTATCACCTACAGAAGGGATGATCTTTGGCACCTTGCCCTGATTAATGAATTAAGGGCCCATTTTCCGCCTGACAATCCGGGTTTTGCCGGCGTTCCTTTAAGAGGCTATCACTATTTTTACAATTTTCTTCTGGCTAAGATGAGTCAGCTATTTTACCTTTCGCCATTTTCCCTGTACTTTCACTTTTTCCCCTTACTGGTCGCGCTTCTTTGGGGGCTAGGCGTCTATATTCTCATGTTGAAATGGAGTCAAAAGAAAAATGTCGCTTTATGGGCGCTCTTTCTCTCCTTTTTTGGCGGTAGCTTTAGCTTTATTCTTGTCCTTCGGGGCAATCCTTGGCTTAGTATGGACGACGCTTTTGGAATTACTCAACCAGCCTCCTCGCTCGTCAACCCCCCTTTTGCCATATCCGTCGTCATTATTATTGGCACTCTTTTTGCTCTTTTTAATTTCCTGAAGACCCGAAAGGCTAGCTGGCTTGTGCCCATAGTTCTCTTTGCGGGCTTAGTGACTATGTTTAAAGTCTATGCGGGCATGATTCTCCTGGGAGGACTAGCGATTCTCACCGCGATGGAGTTGTTGAAAAAGAGATTTTTATTACTCAGCGCCCTTTTAGCGATAGGAGCCTTATTTCTCGGGACCTACTGGGTTCTAGCTGATCGCTCGGCGAGACTTCTTTATTACCCTCTTTGGTCTCCCCATAAGGTGCTTATCGATCATCTTCCCTGGTATGGCTATGGAGAAAAGTATTACACCTATTCTAAACTTTCGGTGATCTCTGGCCTCATAAGAATAGAAATCTATGGCCTCTATGTCTTTTTAATCGGCAGCCTAGGGACAAGAATCATTGGCCTGCTGGCCTTGCCTTTGTTATTCCTAAGAAAAAAGAAACGACCGTCACTTTTTACGATCACCCTAGCGGTGATGACCGCTATCTCTATTTTGATACCCTTGTTTTTCATTCAAACAGGGAAAGTCTTTGAGATTATCCAGATGGCCTGGTACTTTCTTTTCTTTTGCTCGCTTTTTGCTGCCTTTGGTTTGGGTGCCTTAACCAGCTTCAAGTACAATCGACTTTTTAAGGCCCTGTTAGTAATAGTCATTGTGTTAGTCACCCTTCCTTCTGCTTATGAGAAGTATCTTAATTATTGGAATATTACCAGGCAAAGAGAAAAGCTTTCTGGTCCCTATTTTTCTGCGATGGAGTTTATAAGGTCACAAGGAACATACGACGACACTATTCTAGAGGTTCCGAAAAGGGATGTTGGGTCAACAGAAAAAGCCCTTTTGTCTTGGTATGACTCTTCCTCGCCGGCAATCGTGGCCTTTGCTAATAAGAGAAGCTACCTTAATAATGAATACATTGAGTTTCCCGGGGTTGATGTCTACCCCCGGATTTCACTTTTAAAAAAGATTCTCATTCTTGATAAAACTTCTCCCTCTACCCTTGAGTATCAAAACTTAGAGGAAGAAATTATCAAGAGGCTGAAGAACGATAAGATTGTTTTTATTTACTGCCCCCACTCTTTAGGCCCATTTGATAAAATTGAGAATATTCATAGGGTATATGAGAATGAAGCCGCCACAGTTTACCGGGTTGATGAAGAATAGGACGATCTTAGTCTTAATTCTTTTGATTGCCGCCTTTTTGCGGTTCTATCAGCTTGGAATTAATCCTCCCTCTTTAGCCTGGGATGAGGCCGCCTTGGGCTACAACGCCTATTCGATCGGTGAAACCGGCAGGGATGAATTTGGGCGATTCCTGCCTTATGACTATTTTGCTTCTTTCGGTGATTACAAGCCACCTCTTTATGTTTACGCTGCCGTCATACCCGTTAAGATTTTTGGCCTCAACGAGTTTGCTGTTAGGTTGCCTTCTGCCCTTTTTGGCACCCTTACTGTTTTGATTACTTTCTTTCTCACTCGAGAATTGTTTCCTAAGCTTAAGAATACCTGCCTGCCAGAAATCGCCGCCTTCTTTTTGGCAATCTCACCGTGGCACACACAGCTTTCACGGGCTGCTTGGGAGGCAAATTTGGCCCTCTTTTTTGTTGTCTTAGGGGTTTGGTTGTTCTTGCTTAGTCTCAGGCGACAAGGGTGGTTCTTGCTCCTTTCTTCGATAGCTTTTGTGGCCACTCTTTATACCTTTAATAGCGCCCGGATTTTTTCGCCCCTCTTAGTTTTAGGCTTATTAATCTGGCAGTGGCGAAAAATATGGCAAATGAAAAAATGGGTAATTGCCGCTGGTTTTTTGGCAATCCTGCTGACCTGTCCGCTGATACCTCACCTTCTTTCTCCAGAGGGAAGATTGCGGTTTCAAGAAGTAAACATCTTCACCGATATAAGCGTCATTAAAAAGAGTAATAATTGGATTGCTCGTGATGATCATTCCCTCTGGTCGAAGGTAATTCACAATCGCCGAGTCCTTTTTTCCCTTTCATTTTTGGAGCATTATTTTCATCACTTTGAGGGTAAGTTCTTGTTTATTTCCGGTGATGGCAATCCAAAGTTTTCTCTCCAGGATATAGGCCAGCTGTACTTATTTGACTTGCCATTTTTGCTGGCGGGTGTTTATTTTTTCATCCGTAGGCGAGAAAAGGGGACATTCCTTATTTTTTGGTGGCTCTTGGCGGCGCTGGTTCCTGCGGCAACCGCTCGGGAGACCCCTCATGCCTTACGGACTTTAAATTCTCTACCAACTTGGCAAATCATCACCGCTTATGGTTTTTATATATTTCTCCAGGTGATTAAAAAAAGAAAGACTTTATTAAAGAACTTTTTATTCTCTATTGCCGCTTTTGCATTATTGGTAAACGTTTTTTATTATCTCCATAACTATTACGTTCATTATCCGGTCGAGTTTTCCAGCGAATGGCAGTATGGTTATCGAGAAGCGATAAGGACAATTGCTGAGTTCGAAAATGGGTATGAGAAAGTGGTTTTTACCGACAAACTGGGCAGACCTTATATCTACTTTCTTTTTTATAAAGAATATCAACCCCGAGATTTTTGGCGATTTAAAGGGGGAGTTGTCAAAGAAACCGCCGGATTTATAAGAGTTAGTAATTTTGATAAATATGAGTTTCACAATCTTAACTGGCATGAGGATCAGTTGATGGGGAAGACCCTATTCGTGATGCCACCCCAGGACGTTCCTCAAAATGCCAATGTAATAAAAACAATTTATCGCCTGGACGGAGAACCAACCTTGGTTATTTTTGATTGATATGAAATACTTAAGCTCATTGGCCCACAGGAACCGAACTAACCTCAGTCTTATTTCTTTGTTAGTAATTATCATTATTGGTTTTTGGTTGCGCTTTAGCGGTATTATTGAAAACTCTTTCGCCTTTACTTATGATGTGGGTCGTGATTTATTGGCAGTGAGAGAGATTGTCGTTAATCATCGACCTACTCTTCTCGGCGCGACAAGTGGCCTGGAGGGTCTTTTTTATGGGCCTTGGTGGTATTATTTTTTAACGATCCCCTTTTTTCTTTCAAGCGGGAATCCCCAGGGAATTGTTTCCTTTGTTGCTCTTTTGGGGCTCTTCAGTGTCTTTTTGGCTTATCTTTTGGGTAAAAAGATAGGTGGGGAGAGTAATTTTTTGGGTTTGACTTTTGCTTCCCTTATTGGCTTTTCTGCCTTGATGATCACTTCTTCCTCCCAACTTTGGAATCCTAATTTAGCCCCATTCTTCGTCTTGGTGAGCCTATTTTCTCTTTATCAAATTTACAACCAGAGAAAAATCTACTTTTTAGTTCTGGGGTTTTCTTTAGGGTTAGCAATAGAAATGGAAATAATTTTTGGCGTGTTTTATTTTTTGGGTATTTTTCTCTCAGTGGTGCTTTGGCTAAGAGACAAGTTCATTAATAGGGGTTTTTCTTTCTTTCTGTCTGGCTTTCTTCTAATTATGTCTCCCAGGGTGCTTTTTGAATTACGGCATAATTTTCTGACGACCAGAAGCCTGATGAAGTTTGTGAGAGCTAGTGTTGAGCCGCAGAACGCTGTTCCCCTGGGCCAACGGTTTCTTAGCCGTTGCGATACCTTCTGGAATCTTTGGAAAGATTCTGTTGCCGGTCGGAATGCGCTCTTCGGCCTGATTTTGTTAATTTTTAGCCTCTTGGCGCTCTTTTTATTTTATAAAAAGGCTCGGGAGATAGAGAAATTCTTTTCAAAGACTATTGTTGTGGTTTTCCTAACCTTTTTCATTGGTCTTGTTTTCTATCAAGAAGCGGCTTGGAGCCATTACCTTATCGGCTTGCCGGTTATTTTCATTTTCTTCCTGGCCATGACTTTTAAGTTGGCTAAGAACAGGTTAAAGTCTAAATGGTTGACCCTTCTTTACTTACTGGTGGCTTTGGTAGTATGGGTGAACTTGAACCCCCTGCGGGTATTGGGCAATCTTAAGAAGCCTCTATGGGAGGGAGACGCTGCGGTTTATCGCAATCAATTAGCTGTCTTGGATTACGTTTATGGCCAAGCCAGGGGGGAAGCCTTCAATTACATCGCCTACACTCCTCCTTTGCATGATTATAACTATCGTTATCTTTTCTCTTGGTACGGGCAAAAAGAATATGGCTATACCCCCATTAAAGAAAGAGCTGAGTATTTTTTTGTTATTTTGGAACCAGACTATCAGTCTCCCCAGCGACTCAAAGATTGGTTAGAGGTTAGAAAAGACGATGGTCAGATATTAGAAGAAAAACTGGTAAAAGGAGGAATAGTCGTTCAAACGAGGAAGCGATGAGGAAAAAATTAATCAAGCAGGTGCCAATCAGTATTCTTTTTCTTCTTCTCTTGGCGGCCCTGATGCGCTTTGCTTACTTGCCTGACAAAATTTCTTTTTTGTATGACCAAGGAAGAGACGCCTTAATTGTCAAGAACATGATTGAGGAGGGAAAGTTTACCCTAATCGGTCCGGGGACCGATATCCCCGGCGTTTTCCACGGTGCCCTTCATTATTATCTTTTACTTCCTGGTTATTTTCTTTCCCGAGGTCATCCTTTAGGCGCCCTCTCTCTTTATATTCTTTTTAATGTTGCCGCGGTTTACCTTATCTATCTTCTTGGTTATCGTCTTTTTAATAAACAAACGGGTGTAATTGCGGGCATATTAATGGCCACTTCTTATGGAGCGATTGCTTACTCGCGCTGGCTTTCCAATCCGTCGCCGACCCCCTTTTTTATGATTCTCTTGATTTACAGTCTTTACAAGCTTACCCAAAAAGACGAAAGGTTTTTTATCCTTTTAGCGCTTTGCTGGGCGATTATCTTCCATGCCGAAGTGGTGGCGGCTCTTTTTTTCCTTCCCACAATCCTGCTTGTTTTTATTTTGGCTAAAATAAAGAGACCTCGTGTAAAAACTTTAATTGCTGGTTGCTTGACGACCGGTTTTACCCTTTCTTCTTATCTTTTTTTTGAGCTCCGCCATAGTTTTTTAATAACTAAAAGTGCCTATCAATTCTTGATAAAAGGGGCAAATATAACCTTTTCCCTTAATGGGAGAATACCGCTATATTTTCTAGAAGAGTTTGAGTTTATCGTTACCACTTCTCATCTGAAATTTGCCGTGGTCTTATTTTTAGCCGCTTTTGCTTTTCTTCTTTTCCGCCTGGTTACGGTTAAAAGAAAACAGGAAAGAATCTCCGCCTTTATTCTTGTCTCTTGGCTGATTGGTACCCCTTTAGCCCTGAGTTTTTATAGTCATAGCCTCCATCATCATTTTCTGATTGGACTTGGGCCCGGGATGATCCTTTTGGTCAGTTATTTTTTAGCTTTCCTTTTAAAGCGAGGTTTCTTTTGGCGCTTTTTAGCTTTCGGCATCTTAATTCTTGTCCTCGTTAATAATTTATTCTTATGGAAAACAGTCTTGCCTGAAAATAGGTTTATAAGATTTTATGGAGCCCAACAAGGGGTTACTCTCGGTGACCAAAAAAAGGTAGTTGATTTTATCTATCAGGACGCAAGGGGAGAGAAGTTTCGTTATGAAGCCTTAGGTCTGCCCTACTTCTTAAATCACGCTTGGGAGTATCTTTTCTCTTGGTATGGCCAAAGGCGTTACGGCTATGCTCCCGAAAAAGATGATGTGGACCTTGTCTATTATTTAGTTGAGAGAGATATAATTGACCCTCCTTTCGAAAAAAACTGGCTGGAGGAGAAGAAAAAAGTTGTCGATTTCGTTTCCCAAACAGAAGTTGAGGCGATTACCGTTATTAAGGCCAAGAGGCATAATTAATTCATCGGTTGCAAGACGAAGGTCGAAATTTCGACCTGAGTCGCCGCCCCGAAGAAGTCGGGGTAGCGCAACCACGAATGAAGAATCCCCCGAAATTTCGGGGGGAGGATTCAATCATTGAGTAAAAAAAGTATCTTCTATCTGGTCGCTGTTGCGATTTTTGCCCTTGGTTTTTTCCTGAGGGCGGTCGAGGTTATCTCGGGAAATTATGTTTTTCTTTTTGACCAAGGAAGAGATTACTTAGCGGTAAGAGAGATTGTTCTAAACCACAAATTAGCCTTGATTGGTCCTAGCAGTGGCCTTGAAGGGATATTTGCCGGGCCTTTTTGGTATTACCTTTTGGCTATCCCCTTTGTTATATGGAGAGGAGATCCGTATGGTGGTCAGGTTTTAATGCTTTTTTTCGGGTTGATGACTTTGGTTTTGATGCTGTTCTTAATGAAGAAGATTTTCAACAAAGAAATAGCTTTGATTGCCTTTTTTTTCAGCGCTATCTCTCTTCCTGTTGTTTATCAATCGACTGTAATTTGGAACCCCCAACCAGTTTCCTTTTTGATTTTGCTCACGTTTTATTTTCTGTTCCGCTATTTCGCCAGTCGGAGACTCTTCTTTCTTGGCCTTAGTTTTTTCACTTCCGCCTTGATGTACAATTTTGAGGTTACTGTTTCCCTTGCCTTTATTCTTTATTTATTTCTTTTCCTTCTGCTTATTGATAGGGAGGAAAGACTTAAGGGGTATTTGACTTCCCTTTCAGCCCTAATTTTGGGCTATAGTCCGGCAATTCTCTTCGATCTAAGGCATCAGTTCTTACAAACACGAGCCTTATTTGATTTTTTTTCTGGCCACAGCGGGAGGGGCCAAAACCCCTTAAGATTCAGCAGATCAATCCAATTAGATCATTTGAGGAGTTTTTGGAGTAATCTTACTTCGACCTTTAATCTATCTGAGCTTTCCCTGATAGTCTTTCTTCTTCTAGTTGCCTTTTTATCTTTATGGCTTTTATCTCAAAATTTGCTTAGAAAGGAACAGAAGAGGTTTTTTCTCTATTGCTTCTTTTTCCCCGTGGCTACCTTTTTATTCTATGTCTTTTTTCCCAACCCCATTTGGAGTTGGTATCTAACGCATCTCCATTTTGTGTATATTATTATTGCGTCGGTTGTGATTTATTTTGCCATTAAAAAATTGACCGTCCTTCGCCTGATTTATGTGCTCTTTTTATTGCTGATGATTTCCGCCTCTTTTAAAAACCTTAAAGGGAGGTACCTTCATGATTTTTTTGATCCTAGAGGAACCGCCGGGATTAAATCAAAGATGGAAGCCATCGATTATGTGTATCAACAAAGAGGATCTTGTGACTTTAATCTTTTAGTTTTTACTCCGCCGATTTATGATTATCCCTATGAATATTTACTCCATTGGTATGCCTTGCCTAAGTATGATTGTTTGCCGGGAGAGGAACCAAAAGGGGAAGTGACGCTTCTAATCGAGCCGGATATTTACCAACCATGGACTTATCAAGGCTGGCTAGAAACGGTTATAAAAAAAGGAGAGGTTGTTAAAGAAAGAAAGTTTGATTCTGGATTTATAATCCAGGAAAGATTAATAAAATAAGATGAAGGAGAGGGAAAGATGAAAAGAAAGCACAGCTATTTTCTTTGGGTTCTTCTGTTGATTGCTTTGATTCCCCTTTTTGATTTTTTTAAACCTGGCTTGCCGATAACTCATGATGGCCAGGACCATGTCGCCCGAATCGCTAACTTCTACCAATCACTAGCAGAAGGCAATCTTATTCCTCGCTGGGCCGCCAATCTCAATTGGGGTTTTGGCCACCCGATTCTCATGTTTCTTTATCCCTTGCCGAGTTATTTTGGTTCTTTTTTCCATTTCTTGGGCTTCTCTTTAATAGACAGCACGAAGATTGTTTTTGGCCTCGGCTTTGTCCTCTCGGGAGTTTTTATGTATCTTTGGGTTCGGGAGTTCTGGGGGGAAGAAGCCGGTTTTGTTAGTGGGCTTTTTTACATGTTTGCTCCTTACCGCTTTGTTAATCTTTATGTCCGGGGGGCCATCGGCGAGAATTTGGCCTTTGTTTGGCTACCCCTGATTTGTTGGTTTCTTTTACGATTATCAAAGGATGGCCGATGGCGATATCTAACTGGTGGAGCCTTATCGTTAACGGCCTTGATTTTATCTCATAATGCCTTAAGCCTGATGTTTTTGCCCTTTATTTTAGCTTACGCGGCTTTCTTGGCTTATTCGACAGTTCAAGAAAACCCCGATTTTAAAATCGGGGATGAATTGAACAAGAGAAAACATTCTTCCTTCGGGATGAAACCCCACACTTTAGTGTGGGGAGAATGTTATTCTTCCTCTTCTGGTAGAAGACTTTCATTTATTATTAATTGTTCATTGTTAATTATTTTTGGCTTGATGGTTTCTGCCTTTTTCTGGCTTCCCGCCTTTCTTGAGGGGAAGTATACCTTGAGGGATATTGTCACGGCCGGGGAATATGTCGATCGATTCCGGCCGCTAAAAGATTTTGTCCTTTCCCCTTGGAGTTATGGCGGTTCAAGCGAGATTAGCGTTCAAATAGGCATTCTTCATTGGCTTGCCTTTTTACTCGGTTTTTATACGCTCTTTCGTTTTTTCAAAAAGAAAAGTAAAGATTGGCTTTTAATCGGGGGTTTAGTCTTGAGCTTTATGGTTGTTTTATTTCTCTTATTAAGAATTTCCCTGCCTGTTTGGCAATCGGTCACCATTCTGCAGAAATTCCAATTTCCCTGGCGCTTCTTGTCAGTGATGGTTTTTATTCCCGCCATTTTGGCAGGAAGCTTTGTTTCTTTATGGGCAGGTAAGAATAAACTCTGGTTAGCGCTGACAGCGGCGATTCTTTTACTTCTAATCAACAGCCACTACTGGCACGCCAAGGATTTTTCTTACAAGGATGGCTCGTTTTACAGTGGTGTTTATGCCGGGACGACTGATACCGGCGAGAGCAGTCCCCGCTGGTCGGTGAGATTCATGGAAAAGCATCCTGAAGTGCCACTGGAGATAATCGGAGGTAAGGCTGAAGTTGAGGCGGTCAGCCGCTCGACGACGAGGCATGAGTTTCAAGTCATCGCGGAAATGCCGGCACGATTGGTAGAAAACACCCTTTATTTTCCCGGTTGGGATATTTTCGTTGACGGCAAGCCGATCGAGATTGAATTTCAAGATCCGACCCATCGAGGCTTAATGACTTTTAGTCTCTCGCCCGGGAAGCACCAGGTCGTCGCCCGTTTTAGAGAAACCAAACTGCGTCTTTTTGCTGATTTGGTTTCCCTGTTAGGAATAGGAGTTCTAGTCCTTGGTAGTATAATAGGAGATTATAAGCAGGACTTGTTTCTCGCAAGCTCGAAATAAGACAAGCTTGTTTCTCGCAAGCTCGAAATACAAGCCGAAGGCGTAGTTTAATACAAAAGAAAAAATATGGTTGAAGTCAAAAAGTTTTGGTTTCACAAATTACCAGGGAAGTTGAAGGGCGATGTTGTTATAGTCGATGCCTGCGCCGCTTCTGCCAATATGTGTATTCTTCTTTCAAAAAGACCCCAATGCTTGATAGTAGTTAATGAAAGAAATTTAGAGAAGGCAGAAAATATTTATAAGAGTGCTATTTTGGTTGGAGAAAGTGAACGGTTGCCCTCCCATCGATTTGTTGCCTCTAATAACCTTGACGATATGAGGAAAGTGAAAGTTCGTGACAAAAAGGTGCTTTGGATGAGCATTAATGGCTCCAGAGTGGTAGAGAAAGTGGTGGAGATGAAAAATAAAAAAGAAGGAGAAGCGGTAGCTGGGTCTTTTAGCAACATGCAAGCAATATCATCCTATTTTTCGAGAAAAAGGGGAAGAGTGAATATCGTGATGGCTGGTGATCGTGGTGTTGAGGTAGAGGAAGATAAGATATGTGGGGAAATTATAGAAAGAATGATTCTTGGCTTGTCATTCGACTGGGAGCAAGCGAGAGAAAAAATAAAGAAATTTGTCAAAAGATATTATGGTGTTTGGAGAAGAAATCTGAAGTTTTTAGTTGATTATCCTAATGAGTTTGATGTCGTCCCTAAGTTCTTTATAAATAAAAGCGGTTTTATCGAGGTCAAATGAAAAAACTCTCAATTGCCATTGCCACTTTTAATGAAGAGGAAAATATTGGTCCTTGTCTTGAGTCAGTTCGTCAGCTGGCAGAGGAGATTGTTGTTGTTGACGGGACAAGCACCGATAAAACTGTTGCCATTGCCAGGAAGTATACCTCAAAAGTCATTATTAGAGAAAATCCTCCCATTTTCCATATTAATAAACAAATAGCGATTGATGCCGCCAAAGGAGAATGGATACTTCAGTTAGACGCTGACGAGCGGGTGACGCCAGAGCTCCGAGATGAAATCCTAAAGACTGTCGAAGCAAAGATAGAATTTAACGGTTTCTGGATGCCCAGGAGAAACTTCTTCCTAGGGACGTATCTTAAAAAAGGCGGCCAATATCCCGACTATACCCTGAGGCTTTATAAAAAAGGCAAGGGAAAGCTACCTTGTAAATCAGTTCACGAGCAGGCTGAAGTCGAAGGAAAGGTGGGTTTTCTTAAGAGTGATCTCTTGCATATCGCCGACCCCACTTTTAGCCGCTACCTTTTGAGATTTGATCGCTACACCAGTCTGATTGCCGACGAGCTGGAAGAGAAGAAAGTGAGACTGGGGCTTTTGAGTGAGCTAGAGTATATGTTCGTTAAGCCCGTCTGGTGGTTTTTCTTGACCTTCTTCCGCCACCGAGGTTATGTTGATGGTTTCCCCGGTTTTGTTTTTTCTCTCTTTTCGGGATTACGATTCATGGTAGGCTATATCAAGTATTGGGAGAGAAAGAATGTGGCTCAAAGGAGTTAAGGGGGTTGTTTTAGGACTTTTCCTTCTTTCGATTACTCCCCGGATAGTCCTGGCGGATTCTGCCTATGTTTTGCCCTACCCGGGTTTGATGCCGGGGAATAAATTGTACAAAATCGAACAGGCTTTTGATCGACTCTACCGCCCCTGGGTGTTCGGCAATTTTTCTCGCCATAAATATGAGTTAGGGCTTGCCGATAAAAAATTGGTCGAGGCTAAAATTTTGTTTGAATATCAGCAATATCTGCTCGCGGTTAGAGCTCTTACTGATTCAGATCGCCATTTTCAGAAAGCCGTTTATTATTTGGATCAAGCAGAAAAGGAAGGGAAAGATATTTCTCAAAAGACGACTAATCTGCAAGCGGCGGCTGGAAAACATCGAGAAGTACTCCAACGCCTGAAAGAACAACTACCCGAGGAATTCATTTGGCGGCCGGAGAAAGGGGAGGCGACGGAATTGAATCTGAAATTAATACTCGAGGAAGCAATGAGGATTCGTGAGATTTAAACTAGCCTTATTACATTGGCTGCAAGCCGAAGGTCGAAATTTCGACCTGAGGCGCCGCCCGAGGGTAGCACAGCCACGTAAGAAGCCGATCCCGAGAGCCGATAGCGATGCGGGAAGGTCAGGGAGACCCCGAGCCTCCGCGCTCGGGAAGGCTTCATTTTTTTATACTATTATATATATTGCGTTAGCGGTTTTTTCCTATGGTTTCATTGATCCTAACTTTCCTTATAAGGCGCCCAGGGCCCTTCACCGGTTGATTTATTACCAGCGTCCGCTGACGACAATAATCTATATTATTGTCGTGGGTGGGTTGTTTTGCCTTTATGGTTGGGTTTTGAAGGGAGTTAAAAGGAGAAAACTTAATTCAAAGAAGATCTGGAAATTGGTTTTTTTGTCGGTAGTGGTTTTGTTTTTTGCCTTCCCCGCTTTTTCTTACGATATTTTTAACTATATAGCGACGGCTAAAGTGGCTTTCTTTTATAGAGAGAATCCTTATCTAGTGATGCCGATTGAGTTTGTTGGCGAGCCGATGCTTGAATTTATGCATGCCGCTAATAAAATTACCCTTTATGGGCCGTTTTGGATTTTGTTAACAGGGCTGCCTCATTCTCTAATAAACAATCTTTTTCTCAATGTTTTCTCTTTTAAAGCTTTAGTGGTCGCTTTTTATTTAGGATTATCCTACCTCATTTGGCGACTCTCCAAAAAAAGCGCCTTTTCGCTTGCTTTTTTTGCCCTTAATCCCCTGGTTGTTCTCGAAACCTTAGTTTCTTCCCATAATGATGTGGTGATGATGTTTTTTGCCCTTTTAGGTCTTTATTTACTTATTCAGGGGAAGAGGCCTTTGTCTTTCCTTTCCCTCTTGGCCTCGATCGGTATTAAATATGCCACTCTTGCCTTAGTGCCTATTTTTTTCCTCTCGTCTCGGTTAAAAAAGGAGCAAATAACCATCCTTTCCTTCTGGGCACTTTTCCTTGTTTTTTGCCTCGCTCCCTTCAGGGAAGAAATCTATCCCTGGTATGTTATTTGGCTAATATCTTTCGCCGCTCTTGTTCCAGAGAGACGTTTTATCTTTTGGTTGACAATCGCCCTTTCCCTTGGCACCCTTGGCCGTTATTTACCCTTCTTGTATACTAGAAGTTGGGAGGGGATGACCCCAATGGTAAAGTGGTGGGTAACCGTCCTTCCTCCGGTCATCGTGGCCCTAGCTTTTTTTAAGGCCAATTTTAGCAGAGAGGTTTCTAAGAGATGAAAGTCGCCATTGATATTTCACCATTAAAATCAGCCCACCAGTTTCGTGGGATTGGTGCCTACACGAAGCAATTAGTCAAAGCCCTTCAGTCGTTAAGGGTAGCCGATTTTGCGGTCGAGTTGATAGGGAAAGGCAGTCCCGCCAAAGATTGTGACCTAATTCATTATCCCTATTTTGATTTGTTCTGGACGACCCTGCCGTTAATTAAAAAAAGGAGAACAGTCGTCACCATTCATGACGTCACGCCGTTGGTTTTCCCTAAACACTACCCACCGGGAATTAAGGGCAGGCTCAAATTACAAGCGCAGAAACTTTCCCTAAGGAGAGTAGAGGCGGTTATTTGTGACTCTAAGAATTCGAAAAATGACATCTTTAACTATTTAAACTACCCAAAAGAAAAAATATTTGTCGTTTATCTGGCGCCGTCAACTGAATTCAGGCCGATTAAAAGCATCTTAAAACTGCAGAAAATCAAGAAGAAATATAAACTACCGTCAAAGTTTGTCCTCTATGTTGGTGACGTTAATTATCATAAAAATATTTTGGGCTTAGCCAAGGCTTGTAAGTCTATTAAGATGCCACTCGTCATTGTCGGTAAGCAGGCCAGGGAAGAAAGATTTGACAAAACTCATGTCGAAAATCAACCGCTAACTCAGTTAATGAAACTTTATGGTAAGGATCCGCAAATTTTCCGTCTGGGTTTTGTTCCGGAAGAGGATTTAGTGGTAATCTATAACCTAGCCACTGTTTACTGTCAACCCTCCTTTTATGAGGGTTTTGGCTTACCGGTTATTGAAGCTATGGCCTGTGGCACACCTGTCGTTACCAGTAAAGAATCGAGCCTGCCGGAAGTTGCCGGAGAGGCAGCGGTTTTAATTGACCCAGATGATATAAATGATATTGCTAATGGCCTAAAATTAACCCTTGAGGATAGTGACCTCAGGGAAGATTTGGTCCAAAGAGGTTTAAAACAAGCAAAAAAGTTTAGCTGGGAGAGGACCGCTCATGAAACCTATAAAGTCTATCAAAAAGTGGTTTAATTCATCAGTTGCAAGACGAAGGTCGAAATTTCAACCTGAGTCGCCGCTCCGCCGAAGGCGGAGTAGCGCAACCACGAATGAAGAATCCCCGAAATTTCGGGGAGGATTCAAACAAAACCAGAAGACGATTAATTTCCTCTTTATTATTTTCGTCATTTGGCAGTTAGTCGTGGTCATGATAATTGGTTTCGGGGTGCGGTCTTATCCAGCTAAAGGCGATTTTCTTTATAATGAAGGACTG
>Ga0315289_10006981_pt1 | contig 16545 bp, 17 predicted proteins | sample YL17G11_40_MG_FD_203452 | JGI IMG/M metagenome (GOLD analysis project Ga0315289, IMG submission 203452) | Sediment microbial communities from Yellowstone Lake, YNP, Wyoming, USA - YL17G11_40 | ecosystem: Environmental > Aquatic > Freshwater > Lake > Sediment | place: USA: Wyoming | collected... | reverse complement strand
GTCAGCTATAAAGAAAATCGCTGAGGCACAAGTGGAAAGAACCAGAGCCCTATCGGAATCGTTACCAAACATTTCCATTGAAATCGAAGCTAGCAAGTGGAGCAAAGCTAAATTTGTCCCCGCCATTTTAGCACTTTTCCCTGGAAGCTTCAAATTCTACGACAAAGTCCCCATCGTCCCAGTGCTCCAACTTCAAGACTTCATAAACCAATTGCCCGCCTACACAGAATCGCTTAAGTATTTCCCGAAAGAATTTGACCATTTAAGTCATGATTTTTAAGATTGAGGTTTTCGCGAGTTTTGCCGCAGGATAGAGGCTCAAAAGAAACATTCCAGTTAAGGCTGCAAACAGCCAGGCAGCTACTTCCAAAACAGTAAAGCTTGTCACTACTGGTTGAGGCACTAAAATTAGCAATGTAAATATTACGCCAAGAGAAATTCCCACAGCACAACTTGAAAGCAGAACAATCACGCTCTGAATAGCAAGCATAAACAAGATTGTTTTCGGCTTCGCCCCTACAGCCCGCAAAATTCCGAATTCCTGCCGCTGCTCATCAACAGCAAGCATCACGTAGGCTATTAGGCACAGGGTTGCCGATGCCAAGGTGAATAATGGCAAAAGCATCACTGTAGACCAGGTGGAACCAAGAAAATCAAGATCCTTCTCAAGCACTTCATCTAGTTCGAAAACTGTCAACCCCGAATTAACGCTGTTAACCCCGTCTTTTATCTGCGCTAAAATAGCTGTACGATCTACTGACGGATCTAATTTAACAAACACAATATTGGGACCAGCTACACCAGTTATATTCAGCAGTTCTTTGAGAGGAACGTAGGTGACTTTGCCGTTGTTTATTGGATCGAAACAAACGCCTACTATGCGGAAAGCTTTGTCTTGCACCCTTATGCTTTGCACTAGGGGTTGCGAAAACATCGTCTGAGCTAATGAATCGCCTATGACAGCTTCCCACGCGTCATCTGCTTGCAAGAATTGCCCCCGCATGAACCATGAGCCTGTGATTTTTTGAGGGTCAACACCAACTATCAACGAGTCTCCTTCGCGGCTATCACCAACGGGTATTGTTGCTAAAGTATCAGGGTCAATCGTGAAATTGCTTACCTCTTGAACAGGTTTTCGCAAAACCAGACGGGCGTCAACGTTTGCAATTCCCGACAGCGTATTCAGTTGCTGAAGGGTCGCGTTTGATATTGAAAGTTTTCCGTCTGAATAGTCAAAATCGCCGTTTTCTTTAGCTCCAAAGAATTTGGACAAGAGTAGCTTATACTGGGTAGCCATGCTATCGTGGGCGATTACAATAATATTTCTGCCAGTAGCTTTTTCAACCCAAGACTTTGTAGTGTCGCTGGCGATTATGCCGCCAGTAATAGACACTGTTAGTAACACAAAGATTATTGACAGCAAAAGAATGATTCGGACGGTAGCCGATTGACGGCGGAACAGGCTTCTTGATGCTATTTTGAAAGTTATCATAAATCGCGATAACGGTTTGAATTTGTTTCCCGCGCTTAATCCGAAATACTGCATAGGCGAAAGCGCCTTTACGGGCGATAGTCTAGCGGCGTCAAGGATGGGTTTTGTTCCAAAAATAAGTGCGAGAACAAAAAAAGCAATGAAAACCAATGGCGCAAGCCAGAAATCTGGAGGCTTTTGAAAAGCCTGAAAGCTGCCCATGCTGGTGACAGCAAAGTCAGCTCCAAACCCGAATAATACGCCTAAGAGGCACCCAACTGATGTTACCATTAGAAGTTCAGTGATGAAATAGCTGAAGACAAGACCGTTTGGGCATCCAGCTGCCTTTATCAAACCAAAATCTCTCGTTCTCTGCGCCATCATCAAGAAAACAATGAATGAGATTATCACTGCTCCCACAGCGAAGATTAACATTCCAACGAAAAGCACAAACTGCGAGAAGACCACGGACAAGCCATGAGTTAACGTGCCTGCAGCCACTGATGTTATTCCAAAGCCTATTCTTTCACTGAAGAGCAACAGGAAAAGCGTGGAAGCAACACTACATGTTAGACAGATTATGGTCAGGCTTGTTTGAAGTTTCCTGCGCCGAAGGTCGTTCAATGGAAAAGCGGCTTTACTCATTTCTGCTCGCCAGTATGCCATCTTCCAAACATAAGGTCTGATCTGCCAGCTGCATTATCTGCGCGTCATGAGTTGAAACGATCACGGTTTTCCCATTAGCCTTCAACATCTGGAGTATTTGGGTTATTTTCTGGCCATTTTTGGCGTCTAAATTTCCAGTGGGTTCATCAGCGAGAATCAGCTGAGGGTCGTTTGCTAAAGCACGGGCGAATGCGACACGTTGTTGTTCGCCGCCGCTCAATTGTGCTGGAAAATGATTTGCCCTCTGCTGTAAACCTAGTGTTTCCAGTAATTCTGCGACACGTTCTTCTACTTCCTTCTCTTGTTTTCTGCTCCATTCCATTGGGAAGGCGATGTTTTCAGCTACCGTTAGAGTGGAAACGAGGTTGTAAGATTGAAAAACGAAGCCGACGTTTTTACATCGAAAGTCCGCCAAGAAATCTTCATCTTTCTCCGTCAAGTCTTCTCCGAAAACAATCATCGTTCCGCCTGTGGGTCTGTCAATTCCGCTAATCATGTTCAGCAAGGTCGTTTTTCCCGAGCCAGAAGGACCACATATGGCCACAAACTTTCTCATCCCGATGTTTAGGTTTACGTCTCTTAGAACTTCAACTTCTAAATCCCCCATTTGGTACGCTTTACAAAGCGAATGTGCAGAGACTGCGAAATTTTCCGCTTTCATTAGGTTCTCCCCTTTTCTGGGCAGAAGTCGTTATGCCTTGATTGGAAGTTAAAGCTTCGCGCGAAATCTAGCAGAGGCACATCAGAAAAGTTCATCACTTAACCCCTCAGTTATTTTGACAATCAACATACCAGAATAATATGTGTTGAGGTACGTTTCCTTACAGGCACTTTCCAAGTCTAAGTGAATCTGCATGACTTAGCAGCAGTAGGTCGAGTAGAAGAGGGCGGTTTTCAGTAGCTTTTTTCCAAGTTCAAGTTTCCTCGGTCGCGCTTGAGGATTCTAACCTTTTCGGGAAGTTTATCCTTTTCCCAGTCACTCCAGCTGATTTCTTTGAAGAGCCATTTTTTACCCAGATGTGCCGCCGCAGGGCGTTGTTTGTAGGCTTTTTTGGTAGGCTTTCTTGTAGGCTTTGACTTCAAGACGGTGAGCTTTCTGGTAGCCTTCAGCTTTTAGAAAATTAGTCCAGCTCCCCGCGAACATTTCCCAAGCCTTAGCCCGAACAAATGTATCTACCGCCTTTACCTTTTCACCTTCCCCATTTCTTCTAAATCAATCTGACCAATGTAACTGTTAACTGTCTGCACGCTTATGCCGAAGTAGTTTACTATGTGCGCGACGCTGTAGCCACTTTTTAAATAAAAGGTGATGGCTGAAAGACGCGCATGATGATTATAACCTAGGCCAGTTTTAGCGAAATGCCGCCAAGCTGTTGTTCGGTCAAAATTGAAAACTCTGTCTCCCTTACGAACCCGTTTAATATGCTCAAGCAACAAATTCATGTGTGGTTGATTAAGGCTTAGAGGTAAAGGCGGGGTTTGTTTGCCATGCTTCAGGCGCTTCCCCACTTCCCAATAAATCGTTGTCTCAGTGATCTGAAAAGATCTTTTTGTGGATCGGAGGGCCTCGCTCACCCGTACGCCAGAATAATAAAGCAAAACCACGAACGCTCGATATGCTAACTCGTGGTTGTAGGGATGAGTGAGCGCGGCTTCAAACTCTTCAGGCGTTATCAAATCGAGGATTTTGCCTTGCCTGCTGTAGTGCGGTCTTCCCATATACATCATATCTTCATGCAACTGTATCTATGTACTGTTGCATACTCCATGCTTTTAACGTTTATTACAAGATAGTTTGCACGACAGCTTGTTTATGCTCGTTGTTCGGGAGGTATGAGCTCATTGAGGAACCGGAAGAGTTTGTCAATCTGCTGTTTGGGAAAATAAGCGTAGTAGCTGGGCATTTTTCACTTCAAACGCGTACATGTGCGCGCCTTTCCTGGCCATAATGTCTGGCAACGGATTCAGGCTTGGGTTGCTTACGGGAATTTGCACGGCGTTGTACCCGTTTTTCTGTAGGCGCTTTACCAAAATGGTCTCGCTGTAGAAACCTCTCTTGCGCCATCTGCGGAGTGCGATTTTGTCGATTTCCTTAACCACTCGCTTTTCCATCAGCATAACCAGTAGTAGTTTAGACAGCGGGAAAAATAAAAGTATGCTGCACTTCTCTAAAAACGGATGCCGCGTCGATGCTTCTGTATACCGCGCTTCCGGCAGGCTGTGTGTCTGGAGCGCACTGGTGAAGGTGAAGTGTAATACGTAATACTAGTACAACTATTGCCACTGATTAAGAATAACCATACATTATCAAAGCAAAAATAACGATTGTTTAGACTACATCTGACAGCGCTAAATGGTATACTCATGGAAAATCAGCCCAAACAAGCCGCCATTTCGGAAGCAAAAACGCATAAACTTTCATCGGTGAAGAGATAAAGCGCTGCTTGCAGCCTCTCGTATACAAAAGCATCGACGCTAATCACTTTCTAATCCTTTGTTTTGCTAAGCGTAAAACTTGATGCACACCTCAAATGGCACTCGCTGTGCCGCTATCAAAGAGTCGCGGTCGGGCTAGGCAAGTTCTCTTCAAGTGGCTAACGCACACCTAATCAGAGTTTTCGAGTGAGAGATGTTTCCCTTAAAAAAAAGAATAGGGCTAAGACAGAAACCTTTTTTGTCCTCACGCCAGCAAACCGTGAGAGCTTCTAGAAAATTGGGCGCATACTCGAAGCAGAATCGAAAATAGTGCCCCTCAACTTCACATGGAGATTTTCGGCGGTCTTTATATGAGGCCCTAGGCATCCACGTATCTTAGCCTGAAACGCGAAGATGAAACGGTTAAAATGAGGTTTTTTGGCTGTTTAGGGCTTGTTTCTGCCTTTTTGATTCTTGCACTAGTAAAGAAAACGTTGCGAGGTTTTAGCCTCGTTTGTTTTCGGTTATATACACGCCACCAATTGGACTTTTGTTGCAAAATAGGCACTTAAAACTGTTAATTTGTGAAAACAAACTAAAAGAGAAGCCGTTGGCAAATGGGTTGCTGAGCCAAGGTTAGCTACCGTTTTTTGAATATTGCTGATTTTGAAATAACGTCTTTAATTGCTTTCAAACCAGAAAGTTACTACTGAGTGAGGGTAAGAAATGTCTTTTGATCATTTTGGAGAAGGCACTGAGACGCTTACGCGCGCTGTGGAAGGACGAACTTTAAAAGTACGTTGGAATTGGGGGAAATTCAAAACTACCCAAGGCTTCCCAGTGGATGACAACACGATAAACTGGGTTATAGGTCAAGAGCAAGCTTTAAGCGAAGGCTTCTTATGCCTGAACGAGTGGGTTCACAAACTCAAGCACTTGGAGCAGACACAGTGGTACGCGCGCTGGAGCAATCCTGAAAAGCAGAAACCTTCAGCAACAACCGTGATCAGCCCAGGACCTTATCTGCTGCTTTTAGGCGATCCTGGAACGGGCAAGTCTCTCCTCGGAAGAGCCCTATCAGAAAAACTAACTCAAGTGTACAAAGAGAACGGCATAAAACTTTTCGATGTCGTCTGCTGGAAAAACCCTGAAATGCCAGGCCAGCCACGTATTTCCATTCACAAGGCTGGCGAAGGAAAAAAATTATTGCAAACAGAGCAACTTAAAGACCTCAAGCGCAAATTCACCACCAAAATCGGCCTCAAAGCCATCCAAATTCTCATGCTCGCGTTAGGGTTGGGTCTAATGGCGCTAGGCTTTTTCTTCATGATTCAAGCTTGGCAAACATGGAGCGCGAATCCCCAATATATGGGCGAGCCCCTGAAAACTTTCTACAATAACAACTTCTCGGACTATTTCATTGACAAATTCGTAGGTTTAGTGCCAATGACCTTTATTCCGGGAGGAAGCTTGATCTTCTTCAGCATCTTCATATGGTGGTTCTCACGCTTAGGCGGACTAGGCAATCTCCGCGGAATCGGAGGCGCCCAACAAACAGAAGTTCCAAAACTTATCGTGGACAACAGTTCCGCACACGCGCCCTTCATTGACGCAACAGGACACAAAAACGCCCAACTCTTCGGCTCAATAGCCTGGGACCCATTCCAAACAGGCGGATTAGGAACACCAGAACACCAAAGAGTAACTGCAGGCGATGTTCATGTTGCATCACTAGGAATACTGTACATAGACGAAATCAAGAACCTAGATCCAGAAGAAGCCGTAACTCTTCTAACTGTTTTGGAAGACGGACAACTTCCAATAGCTCTGCGAGGAAGGTGGCACGGTGGAGACACTGCAGCGATGGCTGTGTCAACTGAACCTGTTCCAGCTATCACATTTCTCGTGGGCGCAGGAAACTTTGACAGCATAAGTCAAGTTCACCCAGCCCTCATGGACCGCATTTACGGCTACGGCAAAGTCGTGCGAATGAACAATGACATGCCTAACACGCTGGAAAACAGGCGTAAATACATTCAATTCATAGCGCAGGAAGTCAAACGATTTAACCTCATGCCATTCAGCCGTGACGCGTGCAGCGAAATAGTTGAAGAAGGTCGACGACGAAGCAACAAACGCGACGCCCTCGTCACACGATTCAGACCATTAATCTCTATAATCAAAACGGCTGGAACGTTGGCCATGAATGAGAACTGCAGGATAGTTGAGCGACGCCACGTTTTAGAGGCCTTAGGCGAGCACTGTAAGACCATACAAAAACAGTTACTGGAGCATGAAATGAGTGAAAGAGGTAAACTCTTAGAAATAAAACCCGAGGGCGTAAAGCTCGGGCAAATATACGGTTTAGCTGTAATACATGACCCATATAGCGGTGAGATGACAGGCAGCGTCCTAGGCGTAAAAGCCCAACTTGTAAAAAAGACTTCACTTCCGAGAGATCAGCCGCTTAAGGGCTATTATAGAGTTACAGGAGTCGCTAAGGGTCAAAACTTCATTTCGGACAGCATTGCCAAAGTCAGAAGCGTTATCCTCCAAAAATACGGCGTAGACATCGCACAGGATTACCTGACACACATTGACTTCGCACAGTCCTACGGAGTAGACGGACCTTCAGCAGGCGTGACCATGGCCATTCTTTTATGTTCGCTTATTGAGGGAAAACAGATAAGACAAGATGTGGCTGTCACGGGCGAAATAAACCTGAGCGTAAGCGACTCTATACAGGTAACCGCTATAGGCGGAGTCCACGAGAAGATTAAAGCTGCCGAAGCCTGGGGATTCAAAAAAGTAGTCATTCCCCAAAAAAATTATGAACACTCTGTGGACGTAAGAGACTACACAATTGACGTTGTGCCAGCCGCTACACTAGACGACTACCTCAAAGAGTGCTTGGTGGAGCAGCATTTTCTCAAAGTTCCAGCTCAAAAATACAAGCAGTGACCACAACTTTTCTGCACAAAGCCCAAAAAAGGCTTTTTCTGCCTTCCCGCCCATGACACGCAACCATGCCGCGGCTGAGATAGACCCAAGTTTGTAAATCTTATGAGCGGCGTATGTTACTTCACCACCGTGCATATTGGAAGATTCTTAGAAACATTTTTGAATAAGCGAATTAAATATACAAAACGATGGAATTTACTTGTCAGCATTCAAAATTGTCACTACGAGTCAAAGTTTCTCCACAAAAGGCGAAATAGAATTCATAGACCTAACAGACAAAGTTCAAGAAGCAGTGACTAAGTCGAACATAAAAAACGGTTTGGTTCACGTTTTTGCCCCTCACGCCACGGGTATATTAATCCTGACTGAAAATGACTATGACCTGCTGGAAGACATCAAGGCTTTCATAGAAGAGATAATTCCAAAACGCAAAGCATACAATCATCCATCTAACGCTCATGCTCACCTGCGTTCTGTGTTGCTACCGCCAGACAAAACCTTGCCAATAATCAATGGACGGGCCGAGTTTGGAACTTGGCAATCGTTACTATTTGTAGAAACAGATGTTAATCCAAGAAGACGAACCATCATAATACAAGTCATGGGCGAACAGTAACCCCTCGCGAATTCCTCACACGGCAACGATGCTTTTTCTTTTGTGCTTCGCGTTTTCACTTCGATAAAAACTACTGAAGCATACAGTATTTTAATTGTTTGAGACTAATTCTCTTATTAGCATATGCTTTTTTAAATTTTTATTGCAAATTGTGACAGTTCGAAAATTTTTCGACATTTCAAAGTAGCATAATTTCCGTTGATTCTTCCGTAAAAGACGCGCCTCTTGATTCGCCTGTACGTTCCTTCTGAGAATTCACATGGTAATTTGCATTAAATTCTTTAAAATCATGTCAGGTTTTAGCCTCGAATTCTATGTACTTATAAGGTTCGCCCAGATTCGGAATAACGCAGAAGTTCGAGCGGCATTGCAAAGCTATAAAGCGATTTTCAGTGTTCAATGCGGGCTTTTCTGTAAGGGCCGCGCGATCTTAGTCTAGCCTTTTTCTTTTTTTCAGCCTTTGTTAAAGGTTTTTCTTCAATTTTCTCAGCGCCTAATTGCTCTTGCGGGATCTCTAGAGGTTCGGGAAAATCTGCTAAAGTGGCTTTTTCAACGCCTTTAGCCGCCATCTCATCGATGGCTTGCTCAACATCTCTCGGTTTTGCGTTAATTCCGCGAGTGGCATCCAAAAGTAGCACAGTTTCAAATCCCAACGCAATAGCATCGAGAACCGTTTGCTTGACACAGTAATCCGTTGCTAAACCGCCCACAAAAACCCGCGCCACGCCTTCCTTTTTCAGCTCTTCTGCCAGCGTGGTGCCGTCAAAGCCTGAGTAACTCTCCTTAGCTGGATCCATAGCTTTAGAAATGATGGAAGTGTCATCTGGAAGCTTCAGGCTAGGATGAAACTTGGCGCCTTCACTTTGCTGGATGCAGTGGGGTGGCCAAGGACCGCCGTACATTTTGAAAGAAATGTGATTTGGGGGATGCCAATCCCGCGTAGCGAAAATTCTTGCGTTTGCTTTTTTGAATAATTTTATGTATTCGTTAAGAACTGGAACCACTTGGTCTCCTTCAAGAACGGGTAATGCGCCACCTGGACAAAAATCTCGTTGGACATCGACAATTATTAGCGCTTCATTTTTGCTGAGTTTAATTTCTTTTTTCAAGTAATCTCACCTGAATAATTTAGTTGAGCGCTTAACTGAGTTGGCTAGATTGCGTGAACTCTGCTTTAGAATATTGAACGGTGTCGTGAATAAAGTTTTTTCCTATGTTTAAGTTATCTCGTATGAAAAAAGTAATTAAGCCTTGCAATGAATTAGATTTGTTCGGTGAAGCTAATGGTTGTCTACGCTTATGTCCTGTTTAAAGTGAGTTCAGGCTCTGAAAGAGAAGTTTGCCAAAAAATCATCTCCTTTGACGAGGTCATGCAGGCAGACATTATTTTTGGCGAATATGACGTGATCGCGAAAATTTCGGCGCCAGACTTGGACGCGCTGGAAGATTTCTTGTCTCAGAAAATCAGAAACGTGCCAAGCGTGATTTTGACGTCTACAATGATTATAGGCAGAGAATACAAGGGAAAAAACCAACGCCCAAAAAATAAATAGCTACTTTACATAAAAGTGCCCAAACGAATTCGACAGTGAATCGCGCAGCGCTTCTTAAATGCGGTTAGGCATGGCACGACTGAGTTTGGGCGATGCTTTTGTATACGGTTCCCATTTGACCGAGACAAATCGATGACACAACATCCAAGCGGAACTTCTTTGAGGATAGGCTTATCTTTCATTGGGTGGATTACATTTATTTAGGGTTTCAAGTATGCGACCGAAAAAAGAAAACGCACCGTATATTTCAAGTAGAGAGATGCGTGCCCTAGAAGTAAACGCGGAGTACCTCGGAGTATCTCTACTTCAGTTAATGGAAACTGCAGGACACAATGTAGCTCTTGAAATCGCTTCCCGATTTCCGCAAGATCAAAAAATCGCGATTTTCTGCGGTTTGGGAGGAAACGGCGGCGATGGTTTTGTAGCCGCGAGACACTTGTCATCAATGGGGTTCAATGTAACAGTACTTCTTGCTGGAAGAGGCAAAGAAATCACTCATGAAGCAGCGCTCAAGAACTGGTGCGCCCTCCAACATCTGCGTGAAAGCATTCCCATTCTGGAAGTCAATGACAGTTCCGCCATACCCAAGGTTGATGCGGAAATAATCATCGATGCCCTGCTCGGAACGGGCACGAAAGGCAAACTCAAACCGCCAATATCACAGTTAGTGGAATACATCAACTCGCGAGACGCTTTCAAAATCGCCATCGACGTACCCACAGGCATAGACTCTGACACTGGAGAAGTCTTGGGCATTGCTGTGAAGGCAAACGTCACAGTCACTTTTCACAAGGCAAAAGCGGGATTTGCAAACGCGAAAAAACATGTAGGTGAGTTAGTCATAAAAGACATAGGCTTGCCCAAAGAACTGGAGAAACAAGCTGGTCCCGGCGATGCTCTTCTAGTCACAAAGGCACGACCCTCAAGCGCCCACAAGGGAGATTTTGGGCGCCTATTGGTTATTGGGGGCAGTGAAGTTTTTTCAGGGGCGCCGACTTTGGTCTCGTTGGCTGCTTTGCGAACAGGCGTGGACATTGCGTATCTCGCGGCTCCAGCAAAAACTGCACGCGCAATCTCATCTATGTCCCCTGACCTGATAACATTAAAGCTTGATGGCAACCACCTAAACCCAAGCAACATGACAACCTTAAAGGCATATGTGGAGATGGTTGATGCCGTTGTTTTGGGACCGGGTCTCGGGTTGCACTCTGAAACCAAAGAATTAGTTAAAACGTGTGTCAACGCCATTGAAAGCGCGGGCAAACCGTTGCTTCTGGATGCTGACGGCTTAAAAGCCTTCGCAGAATTCAAAAAACCCTTAAAAGTACCTCTTGTTCTCACGCCTCACGCGGGCGAATACGCTATACTTACTGGCCGAAAACTGCCCGAAAGCCTTGAAGAACGAGTCTCTGAAGTGCAGAGAACGGCGGCGGAACTCAACGCGGTAATCTTGCTTAAAGGTCAAGTAGACGTGGTTTGTGATGGAAAACGGGTCAAACTGAACTTTACGGGTAATCCAGGCATGACTGTAGGCGGCACGGGTGACGTGCTTTCAGGCGTTGTTGGCGCTTTCCTAGCGCAGAAGGCTGATCCCTTCGAGGCAGCGGTTGCTGGCGCCTTTGTTAACGGTGCTGCAGGAGATTTTGTTGCAAACGAAATCGGCTATCATATGGTGGCCACAGATCTTTTGGAGTGGATTCCGCGGGTTTTGAATGACCCCATGAGTCATTTGAAGGTGCGAAAAGCAGGTGGAAAGACCTCTTAGAATAACGATTTATCACGCAAACCAATGCGACCCCAAACGTTGCACGGGCTTGAAGCTTAAACGTCACGGTCTCGCGAGGCTTGTGCATAAGATTAGGTTTCTGCCGAAACGCGCCATCGTGTTAAACCCGTTTGGGGAAATCGCTTTTTCGCCTGCTGACAGGCAACGCATACAAGACTTTGGGCTGGTAGCGCTTGACTGCAGTTGGGAACACGCGCAGAAAGTCATGTCCGCACATGTGAAGGGGACCAGTCGCTGCTTGCCCATCTTGATTGCAGGCAACCCTGTGAACTTCGGCAAGGCAACAAAACTCTCCACAGTGGAAGCGCTGGCTGGTGCATTGTACATCGCTGGTTTCAAGAGTGAAGCAAGGCAGCTGCTTTCGATTTTTACGTGGGGCCATACGTTCCTGGAGCTGAATGCGGAGTTCCTTGAAAGCTACGCCGCAGCGAAGGACAGCGCAGACATAGTTCGCATTCAAGCCACGCTTGGCACAAAATCGGAAGAGTAGCAGAAGGCGGTTTCTGAGTGAGTTTTGTTGATGCTTTTGTATACAGAATGCTTACTAGAAGAGCCTGGATGGTTTTTGATGGATTCATAGGCGGTAGAGGAGAACTAATCATGCGTCTGTATGCGCACCGAGGGCTTGGCAAGAGTAATAAGTTTCTATATTAATTATATGTGACTTGAGAAAGTATGGAGTTCGCCAATGATCAATGACTTTTACTTGTTCTTAGCGTCCGTGGTGCTTATTTCCTTGTCAGGTGTCATGATGCCAGGGCCGCTTTTTGCGGTTACAATCGAAAAAGCGTCAAAACGCAAAACCGCTGGGCTACTCATCGCTGTTGGACACGGGATAGTAGAGTTTCCGCTCATGTTTCTAATCTATTATGGGCTAACTCAATTCGTTATTCCTGACGTCGTGCAGATAACTGTGGGGCTTGTCGGCGGTTTGGTAATGATGTACATGGGAGTTCAAATATTCAGAAACAGAAACAAAACCAGCGAAAAGAACGAAAGCCCAAAACAAGACTCCTTGATCGCGGGAATATGGACAACCGCCGCTAACCCTGGCTTCATATTGTGGTGGTTGACCGTCGGCACTACGCTCATTATGAACGCTGAAATCTTCGGGTTACTGAGGTTTTCCGTGTTCGCAGTGGTTCACTGGCTCTGCGACTTTGTGTGGTACGCTGTTATAGCCTTTGCAATTTTTAAATCACGACGTTTCTGGACCGAAAGAGTGCATCAAGCAATTTTCATCTTTTGCTTCTCAGTTTTAGTAGGTTTTGGGGCATGGTTTTTCAGTTCAGCTTTGTGGTTAACCATTACCACACTCTTATAGGAAGAGGAGACAAATGAGCGAATGCGCATTTCAAATTGGGAAAGCAACGGTACGCTTAATCCAAAGGGACATAACCGAAATGGAGACAGATGCCATAGTGAACGCGGCTAACTCTTCTCTCATGGGCGGCGGAGGCGTGGACGGGGCAATCCACCGCAAAGGCGGACCGAAAATACTTGAGGAATGCAAGAAGATAAGGGCAACAAAATGGCTCCAAGGTCTTCCAACGGGGAAAGCAGTCATAACTTCCGCGGGTAACCTTAAGGCTAAAAACGTCATTCATACAGTTGGGCCAGTTTGGCACGGAGGAAACCGCGGCGAACCTGAACTTTTGGCGCAAGCATACCATAACTCGCTAAGATTAGCGGTTTCTAATGGATTGAAAACGGTGGCTTTTCCATCCGTAAGCACTGGCGCGTATGGTTACCCTATCGGAGACGCTAGTCGTATAGCCCTGAAAACTGTGCAGGATTTTCTTGAAAAAGAGGACAAACTTTGCGAAGTTATTTTTGTCTTGTTTTCTGAGCATGACTTGAAAATTTACTTGAATGCAGCAAAAGAAACGTTTTAAACAAGGTCTTTTACGATTTGTGACTGTGATGAGACTATCCTATTATTTTATAAACAGTTCATGTTGACTATTATGCTGGATGTGCAATAATGAAGAAGTTCATCGTTAACTCTGCCATTTTGCCCGCGAGCATGGATCCGATGGCGTGTGCTGTTGGTACTCCGAAGATGCTGGAGAAAGCAGGCGTCAAAAACGTGAAGGTTAGATCGTGCTTTTGCTGTGGACAAGAAGGAAAAATTGTTTTTGTCGCTGATGCAGAAAGCAAAGAATCTTTGATGGATGCTTTAGCAAAGATAAATCTTCCAGTAGCGTCTATCATGGAAGCTGAAGAAGTCGCACCTAAAAAGTAACTGTACCTTTTTCCTGCCTGCATCTCACTTTCCATTTTTTCCTTTTGCTCATTCTCGCAGAAACGTGTTTCTTATATTCCGAAATATCATTTTAGAAAGCAGACGTGACCTCATTGAAAGGCTCGAAGTGCACCCTGTGCAAGTTGAATTTGCAAGAGGAGAAATTGTATTTCGAAGATGATTTCTTCCTTGTCTTGAGAACTAAAAAGCTTAAAGGGCATAAAGAGCGGATCATGATCATGTACAAGCGCCACGAGCATGAACTGCCGTGCAAAGTTGTTGAACGCGCCTTGGGCATACTCATAAAGATAGGTAAAGAACTGTTCAGTTACACGCCTAAATTTGTAATTATGGATTCAACCTTTGCGACTATCAATGATCATTGGCATCTGGTCGCCAGCGATCTTGACCCTAAGAGTGAGGATTTCGACCAGATTTTGGCTACGCGCTGGATAAGAGTTGTAGATATCCCTGTTAAAAACGAAGTAGAGAACACGATTTGATAAGCGGAAGCGGCACAACCAGTTTCTTGACGTTTCTGCATTGCGCGCATTATAACGGCAAATAGTGGCCTTTTGCGAGTTGTTCCTGTTTAAATCTGCAAGATTCTAGTCTATTTTGCGATGTTCGCGCCTTTTTTTGCTCGTTGAATAGAAAATGTTTTATGCTATATCATACGTAACGATGTAGCAGAGGGTAAATTAATGGCAAAATGCCCCAAATGCGGAAAAGAAGTCAAAAATCCAAAGAAAACGTGGAAAATGGCTGGCAAACCCGACAAGAAAGGAAAGCGAACAGAACTCACCATCGGTCTCTATGATTGTTGCGGAAAATCCTTCAGGCAGGTCTTAGAAAAGAAGAAAATTTAACCAGCATCATATCCTTAACTTTTTTTCTATTTTCAAATAAGCAATTTGTATTGAATTTAATTGGCGCTCATTGAAAAATTCTTGAAAAGAAGTTCCGTTGATGCTTTTGTATACAATGTCTAATGCATGGGTGCTGAACAGTGTTTCTATGTGTAATTTTAATCTATTACCAAGTATTATATTCAAAATCGAAAGAGAATGACTAAAAGCGTGTGTTCTGTTGTGCTCTTTTGCGCTTTAGCCCCCTTATATATAGGTTGAACTAGCCTTTGAAGTTCTTTTCTATGTTTAAGCGCAAGTTGGTGAGTATGCTCTGAAGCGCTTAATTGCATGCTATTTTTGTTTAAAGGGCCGTGTTACGGTTTCCAGTTTTTCGCCTAAGACTTGAATGTCGTCGATGTTGCCTAGCCCTTTTTCGTTGGCTTTGCGTATGTGCTTTATCTCATGCGGATCTATGCCCATGACTCGGCAAGCTGTGGCATCTGTGGCAACGGTGTCTGTTCCCGCGATTATGATGTCCATCCGGACTGGTGTGCCGTCTACTGGTCCTGCGCCTTCCATGCCAACGAATCCATCTATCACTGTCAATTTTGGTCTGAGTACAGTGTTGATGTCGACGATGACTTTGCTTATGCCCTTCAAGTGGTATTTGCCTTTGAACTTGTCTGGGAGTAATCCGAACATGTTCTTCATGCCTAGGGTTACGCCTGTATCTGAATGAGTCTTGAGTTTCGCAGCGCTGATTATCGCGGATTCAGTGACAAGACGCGGAACAGTTATGCTCTTTAACGCTTCACCGTCGGGTATAGCGAGTTTAACTTTGTCTTTCACATGCCGCAGGTTTAGGCATTCAACGCCGTTTCGCTCACACATTTCCCTCATGCCTGTTTTTTCGAAGGCTGTGTCAGCGTTAGTGATAGTCGCATCTGACTCCACAACATAAACCTTAACGGGCAAATCTTCAAGTTTCTTTACTATTGCTTCAACAACCATAGGATCAGTTGTTGCACCCGTGTCCCAAGTTTTGTCAACAATAAAGTTAACCTTGATGAGGACCTTGTCCCAGCCCGCCAAGACACTTTGATAGTCCATCAGATCTAGGGCTGTGAAAACCGGTTCGTGGCCTCGCTCGCCTTTTACAATAGCCACTTTGGAAGTCATAATGCTCTCCAGCTGATGGCGAAGGCTCCGCCGATTATGCCCAGTATTGCGCCCACGAAGAACCCGCCCATGCTGACGAAGCTGATTGTCGAAAAGACCAGTATCACAGTTCCCCACAGGGCATGTTCTGCCGGGCGGATGTTAAGCATAACTGCGCCAATTATCACTATGATCCCCGATACTAATCCTATAAGGGATAAGCCTGTCATGAATCCAGTTGAGAATCCATAACTCCCCATCATGCCGTGCCACCCGTCCATAACGCCGCTCATCATATGTCCAAACCCTCCAAAAGAAGCGTTGCCGAAGATGAACCAAAGAGAACCAGTGACTCCTCCCAGAAGAATGAGTATGCCGCCTATGAGAGACAGGATGAATGGAGTTAAGGGTTTTTTACGCGTTTCCATTTAAATTCACCGAACCTTTTCTTTGTCAAGAAAATCTTCTATTGAGGTTATATGAGCAGCTTGTTTTAGAACGTTAAGCAAATCTTGGATTTGAAGAGGGGACAATCTGCAAGAGGTAACGTTTTTTAGGTAAGGCAATCGTTCTTGAGCGTTTTCTAACGCGTGCAATTCTTCCCATTCGAGTTTAACATTTTCTGAGAAGCTGCTTTTGTCTATGGTGCTTGCCCAAGTTCCAGGCTCTAAAGGATTATGAAGTGAACCGGTTACTGTGAAAGGACCTATTAGTTTGTTGGTGTCCTTGTTAAGTAAAAAGACTATTGCGCCTATTTCTATATCTTCAGCAATGTTTACCGTCTCGGTTGAGCAGCTAAAAGCCTTGTTTCGTAAACATTCTC
>Ga0315289_10006980_pt1 | contig 16547 bp, 9 predicted proteins | sample YL17G11_40_MG_FD_203452 | JGI IMG/M metagenome (GOLD analysis project Ga0315289, IMG submission 203452) | Sediment microbial communities from Yellowstone Lake, YNP, Wyoming, USA - YL17G11_40 | ecosystem: Environmental > Aquatic > Freshwater > Lake > Sediment | place: USA: Wyoming | collected... | reverse complement strand
CACCCACCTCCCTCTCTCCTCTCCCCACCCTCTCTCTCTCAACCCTGCCCCCCCTTCCCCATTTCCACTTCTCCATTGGCAGTTCTACGAACGCTTCCACCCATCCACCCCCACCCCCCCTCCCGCCCTGGGCCCCTCCCGCGACTACAACCTGGACCTCGTCCCCAAATTCATCATGGGCGGCGGCAAGCTCACGCAGACGCTGGTGCGCACGGGTGTGACGCGCTACCTGGAATTCAAGGCCGTCGACGGCGCGTTCGTCCTCAACCGGGGGCGGGTGGAGCGGGTGCCCGCCACGGACATGGAGGCCCTGCGCTCCCCGCTGATGGGCCTGTTCGAGAAGCGGCGGGCGCGGTCCTTCTTCATCTACGTGCAGGACTGGCGGGCCGACGACCCGCGCACGCACGCCGGGCGCGACCTGGCCCGCCTGCCCATGGGCGCGCTCTACGCCGAGTTCGGCTTGGACCCGGCCACCGTCGACTTCATCGGCCACGGCCTGGCCCTGCACACGGATGACGCCTACCTCAACAGCCCGGCGGCCGACACGGTCGCCCGCATCCAGCTCTACAACGACTCCCTCCACCGCTTTGCCGGCACGCGCTCGCCCTACATCTACCCCCTGTACGGGCTGGGCGAGCTCCCGCAAGCCTTTGCCCGGCTGGCGGCCGTCCACGGGGGCACCTACATGCTGGGCCAGGCCGACGCGGAGGTGGTGTGGGAGGAGGAGGAAGGCAGCGGCAAGAAGAGGGCGGTGGGCGTCAGGACGGCCGCGGGCACTGCGCACGCGCCGCTCGTCATTGGCGACCCTTCCTACTTCCCGGGCCGCACCACGCTGTCCTCCCGGGTCGTGCGGGCGGCCTGTATCCTGTCCCACCCCATCCCGGGCACGGCGGAGGCGGGGTCGACCCAGCTCATCCTCCCCCAAAAACAGACGGGCCGGGCAAACGACATCTACGTGTTCTGCTGCTCGGCCGCCCACTGCGTCTCCCCCAAGGGCAAGTGGCTGGCCTTCGTGTCCACGACCGTGGAGACGGCCAGCCCGGAAGCGGAGCTGGCGCCCGGGCTGGCGCTGTTGGGCGCGGTCGACGCGCAGGCCGTGTGGGTGAGCGACGTGCACGCGCCCCTGGATGATGGCAGCGTGTCTCGCGCGTTTTGTTCGCGGGGCTACGACCCCACCTCCCACTTCGAGTCCACGATCGACGACGTGCTGGGCTTGTACCAGCGCATCACCGGCAACGAGCTGGACCTGAGCGCGCCGCCGCCGGGCGGGGCTGAGGGAGGGGGAGCGGGGGCGGAGTGAGGAGCAGGGGGGCGGGTTCAAAAGGTTTGGAGTTGAAAACCTCTCTAACAACTTTTTTTTCACTCCCCCGCGATCACAAGCCGCGCCGCCCCGGGCACGCACTCCATCGCCACCGCCACAGCAGGCCCCCCCCCCCGCCGTCCGCCCACCCGCTCCCCATCCAGTGCCAGGCAAGTCGACCGCCCCCCACACAGCGGGCGGATGAGGACGGCAGCCGCGGGCACGACACGCGCGACGCGGTCGTGCCCCCTCGTGTGCGCCCCGCTCCCAACCCCCGCCAGCAGCCGCGCCGCCGCCGCCCAGGGCAGCCTGCCGGGGGCGGACACGACCTCGAAGCACCCCGATGCCGCGTGCGCGGTGGGGGCCATGCAGGTGGACGCGTCCAGAAAGGGGAGGTTGCAGGCCACCAAGAAGGACACGCCCCGCCGCGGGTCGGTCGGGAGGCGCGTCCAGGGCGGGGGGAGCGGGGGGAGAGGGCGGGGAGCGGCGCCCCCCTTCGCCGCCCGGCGGGGTAGGAGCACGTCCAGGGCCCCGCACGCGAGGAGGGCGTCGATGAGCGGGGACGGCGGGCCCGGCGGCGGCGGCGGCGGCGGCGGGGCGGCGGCGGCCCCGCCCCCAGGCGGCGCCGCGGCCGGCGCCACGACCCAGCACTCGACTGGGTGCGCCCTCCGCCGCAGCGCCTCCCACGCCGCCCCCCAGGCAAACCGGGCGGGCCCCATCCACCGCAGGTGGTCCGTGCCCACGTCCGCGTTCGCCACGAGGCCGGTGGCCAGGGAGAGGAAGGCGTGCGTGCGGCGGCGGCGGGGGGCGCGCGGTGGGGGCGGCGCGGGCGAGGGGCCCGCCGCGCCTGCGCCCGCCGCGCCCGCCCCCCCTCCCTCCTCCCCCTCTCCCTCTCCCTCCCCTTCCACGCACACCCCGACATCCAGGGGGCCCGTCCGTCCCCGGATCAGGGCCAGGGCGGCCGCCACGCCGCAGGCGGGCGTGCCCGCGTTGGCGGCCAGGGCGTTGCCCGAGCCGGCGGGGACCTGGGACAGCGGGAGGGCGGCGCCCGCGGCGCGCCAGTCGTGCCGCCCCATCAGCCCTTCCAGGACCTCGGCCGCCGTGCCGTCCCCGCCCACCGCGACCAGGGCGCCCAGGCAGGCCGGGTCGGCGGCCGCAGCGGCGGCGGCGGCGTCGCCGGGGGCGGCCGTGGTGCGCGCGGCCGCGGCCACGCCCGCGGCCGCCAGCAGGGGGGCGACAGTGTCCGCCCACACCCGCCCCGCCCGGCCCGCGCCCGAGGCTGGGTTGATGAGCGCCAGGACGGCGCGCGGGCGGGGGCCCCACCCGGCCGTGACGCAGGCGCGGAGGGCGGAGACGAAAAAAGAATCGTGAGGGGCGGAGGGGGGTGGTGGGGAGGCACCAGCACCAGCGCCGCCACCACCTCCGCTGCTGCTGCCCGCCACCACCAGCCGCACCACCACCCCCTCCACCCGCCGCCGCGTGCCGCCCCGGGCGGTCAGGTTGGCCCGCCCCACGGGCCGGGCGGCCAGGAGGCGGATCGCCCGGCCGCCTGCTTCTTCAACGCCGCACAACTCCGAGGGCGGCGCGTCCCACCTGCTGCGGGTGCCTGTCCAGCAGCACCACCACCACCACCACCGGGCACCGCGCCCGCGCCCTGGCCCCTCGTGCGGCACGAAGCTCGCGCCCCCGCCCGCGTGCAGGATGGCGGCGCCGTCGGCCCCGGTCAGGGTGGCGAGCGGGGTGCAGCCGCCGGGGCACCCCGCGGCGGGGGCACCCCCGCAAAAGGGAGGAGGGGCCGAGGTGGTTGAGGGCGCCGCCGATGCGCCGCCGCTGCTGCTGCCGCTCGGGGCGGCGGGCGACAAAAGGGGCGTGGTGGACTCGGCAGACATGAGCGCTGCTCTGGGGAGAGAGGTGGCCACGTGCGTGGGGCCGGGCCCGGCGCGCGCGCGGCCAAAAGGGGTGAATGGGCGAGGTGCGCGCTGTTTTTGCTCTCTTCCAGCCATGGACTCTCTCCCTCTCCCCGCATCCTCGAGCGGGAGGGGAGGCCCTCCCGCTCGCACTCTCTCCCCCTCCGTGCGCGCCCCCTCTATCTTCCCTGTTCCTCACGCCCGTCGGGCTGGCTCACTCACTTGCACAAAGAAACACACACGCACACACACCACGCACGCCGCCCCACTCCCCCCCTCACAAACTCCCCCCCTTCCCCCCTCCCCCTCCATCCCCCCCCCCCCCCCCAATCCACTCTCTCTTCGTCTCTCACGCCGCGACCACCGCCCCCGCCTTCACCCCGCACACCCGCTGCACGGCCGCCACCACCTGCTCCGGCTGCACGATCGTCGCCGCCTCCAGCTCGTGCGCGTACGCGGTGGGGACGTCTTGGGAGGAGAGGCGGACGACCTGGTGGTCGAGGTCGTCAAAGAGCGACTCGCTGACCTGCGCGCTGAGGGACGCGCCGATGCCGCCCGTCTTCATGCACTCCTCCACGATGATGCACCGCCGCGTCTTGCGTACGGAGGTGGAGATCGTCTCCATGTCGAAGGGCTTGAGCGAGATCAGGTCGACGACCTCCGGGTCGTAGCCCTGGGCTTCCAGGGCGGCGACCGCTTGCATGACTACATAGCGCATGCGCGAGTAACAGAAAATGGACACGTCGCTCCCGGCGCGCACCAGTTCCGCCTTCTCCAGGGGCTGGCAGTAATCGCCGGGCGCGGTCTCGCCCTTGACATTATACAGGAGGACGTGCTCGAAGAAGATGATGGGGTTGTCCGACCGGATCGCAGACTTCAGCAGGCCCTTTGCGTTGGCGACCGTGCTGCACGCGACCAGTTGGACGCCCGGGATTGACTGGAAGTACGACTCCAGCCGCTGCGAGTGCTCCGCGCCCAGCTGGCGGCCGACCCCGCCGGGCCCGCGGATGACGACCGGCACCTTGAACTGGCCGCCGGAGGTGTAGTGCAGCATGCCCGCGTTGTTGGAGATCTGGTTGTAGGCCAGGAGGAGGAAGCCCATGTTCATGCCCTCGATCACGACCTTCAGCCCCGTCATCGCCGCCCCGATGCCCATGCCCATGAACCCGTTCTCGCAGATGGGCGTGTCCAGCAGGCGCATGTCCCCGTACTTCTTGTGCAGGTCGTACGTGACCTTGTAGGAGCCGCCGTAGTGGCCGACGTCCTCGCCCATGAGGCAGACGAGCGGGTCGCGCTCCATCTCCTCGTCCACCGCCTCCCGCAGCGCCTCCCACATCATCTTCTCGCCCGCCTTCTTGGCTTCGGCGGCGGGGGGGGAGGAGGATGTGGGGGAGGAGGCTCGGGGGCGGGCTAGTGTGTGGGGTGGGTGGGGTGGGGTGGGGAAGGAGCGGGGGCGACGTGAGAGGTGGGTGGTGGTGGGGAGAGCAGGTGAAAGGAGGGGGGCGCCAGGGCCCCGGCCGGCGGCGAAAAAAAAAGAGCGCGAGCGGAAAAAAAAAAAAAAAAAAAAAAGGAAACGCGTGCCCGCGCGCCCCCGATCGGGTTGGCACAGCCACACCGCCAGGTGCGACTTGAGGCCAATCTGCACGCCGGCGCGTGTCCCCGGTGCGGCATGTGGGAGGGGCGGGGCGTCCCGCGGCAAACAGAGGGAGAGGGGGGGCAGGGATCGGAGCTCCCGCTCGCCGTGACTGGCCGGGAGAGCGTTTCGCCGTCGAGGGCGCTCCCCCTCGCCTTTTCCCATTCGCCGCGCGGCCCCCTTTGCAAGGGCAGCGGCATCACTCCCAGGCCACGGCCACCCCCGCCCAGGCAGAGCGTGACGGGCACTTTTCGCCACGGTGGCGTGCATGCGGCCCGGCCGGCGGGGCGGCTGAGCGGCCGCGCTTCCCTCTATGTGCGGCCAGTGGCGGCGCGCGCGGGGAGAGAGTGTGTGCTCCCCATCGGCGCGCCCCTCTCCCCTCGCATCGGCCAGTCGCCCACACAATGCGCTATGGCAGGCGCGTAGGGCAGCCTCTTGGCTGGCGCCTGCTGGTCGCAGCACGCAAAACAAGCGCAACCCCCACCCGCTCTGCGTGCGAGGCGAACAAAAAAGAAAAAAGGAAAAAGGAAAAGAATTCACAACTCACCAGCAGCCACGCGCCGCCCGGCGACCCGGGGCGCGACCGCCCCGGCGTGCCGGGTGGAGAGCCCTCCAGCCGAGGCCCGGATGTTCATGGCCGACATGTGTTGAGGGAGGGGAGGTGCGTTCGTGGGGCGTGCGCGCGGAGGGGGGGGAGAAAAGAGAGACGGAGAAAAGAGTCTGAGGCGAGGTTGGGAGTTCAGCACCCACCGCTTGCGCTTCATTCCCGGGTCGAGAGAAAAAGCGCTCCTGCCCTCCTTGCGCTTATCCAGCAGGGGCGCGAGCCACACCCTCTCCCCTCGCTCGCAAAAACCTCGCACCTGCATGCCCCTTGTCTCACCACACCGCCTGGCGGGCGGGCGGGCGGCGCTGGCGCGGCGCCCCGCTGCACCCCTCCCGCTCCCTGCCCGTGCCCGCATCGTGGCGCTCTCGGGAGGGGGGCAGGGCGGGAAGGAACCGGGCGCGCCCCCCTCCGGCCACCCCCACCACCGGGGGCGGACCCCGGCCCGTCGACCTTTCCCGACCCCGCTCCGGGCCGCCTCTCCGCGCGGCGGGGCCGGGTCGGCAGACGGGCGGGCGGGCGAGGGCGGCGGCGGAGGCGCGTCGCCCGCGCCTGCGTCGCCCGCGTCACCCCCCCCCCTCGTGTCCGGCGGCCCCGCCCTGGGCTCGCCCGCCGCGGGCGAGGTGGGCGGCGCCACGCGCCGGGTCGCCACGGCGGCGGCGGTGGCGGGCGCGCTCTGCCTGCCCGGCGGGGAGAGAGCGGCGGGCGAGGAGCGGCAGGCGTCGACAGCACACGACGTGCCGGCTCCGCCCGCCGCTGCCTCCTCCTCCGGCCCCCTCCTCCTCTGGTGGGCCCCCGACGCGCCCGCCGAGCTCCGGGCCCTGTCCTTCCTCGCCAACGCCTCCGTCCTCGGCAGTGCGAGCCTGGCGGCGGGCGCGGGGCTGGCGGCGTCCCTCTCGGCCGAGGGCGGGCCCCTGGCGGGGGCGGCCCAGCGGGCAGCCGACGCGGCGCTCGCGGCCGCCGCGGCCGTCCCGGCCTCCCTCCTCCCGCCCTTCACTGCTTTCGTCGACGCCGCCGCCGCCCCGCACGCCCTGTGGGCCGCCTACGCGGCCGCGCTGGCGGTCCACCCCACGGCGGTGAACGCGGCGGTGGCGGCGGCGGCGTACGGGCTTGGGGACGTGACGGCGCAGGCGTTCGAGGGGCGGGGCCTGCCAGACCTCGACGCCCCGCGCGCCGCCCGCTCCGCCTTCATCGGCGGCGCCGCCTGGGCGCCCCTGGCCGCGCTATTCTACGAGGTCCTGGACCGGTTCGTGTACGTCACGCCCGGCTTCGAGGGCGGCGACGCGTGGTGGAGCACGCTCTTCAAGGTCGGCGTCGACCAGACAGCCTGGGCGGGCGGGTGGGCGGCCGCCTACCTCGCCCTCCTCGCCCTCGCCCGGGGCGGCGGCGGCGGCGGCGCCGGTCGCGGCCTCGGGCCGGCCGGTGGGCCGGCCGGCGCGGCGTCCGCCTGGTGGGACGTGCTGCGGGCCGGGTGGCGGGTATGGCCGGCGGTCGGGCTGGTCACGTACGGGGCGGTCCCCCTCCCGCACCGGGTCGCTTTCGCCGCCCTGTCCGAGCTGGCCTGGGTGACCGCCCTCGGCGCGTACGCGGACACGCGCCGGGTGGCGGCGGTGCGGCGGGCCTCAACAGCGGGGGTGGAGGCGGCGGCGGCGGCGGGTGCGGTCGAGGCGGCGGGCGCGGCGGCGGGGGCCTTGGAGGGCGGGGGCGGTGCGGCCGCCGCTGGCGGTGCCGCTCCCCCGCTCTTGCCGCCGCCGGAGCGCATCGACTGATTCTTTTTGATTTTGTTCTTCCTCATTTTTGTTGTCCTTTCTGGCAGGGACAGAGAGAGCGAGAGAGGAAGAGGGCGCGCGTGCGCGTGCGCGGGGACGTGCGGCTCTGGCGGGGCGTGGCGCGCGGAGGATAAAAGAGTTTTCTTTCGTCTCCCCGCGTGCGCGCACCGACGGTGGCCCGCCGCCCCTCTCTCTCCCCGGCACTGCCCGCTCTCTCTCTCGCGCTCTCCCCTCATTTTTTGCATGGTCTGTGGGCTTGTCTCCGGTCTTCCCCTCCCTCTTACGTCCCGGGTTCTGGGCGCTGTGTGGTGCGGTTTTGTAGCGAACGTTTTGTTTCCGTGACAAGAAGGGGCGGGTTTCTCTTCTCTCTCCTCACATTAGTTCGTTTTTTCCGTTCCCTGCGTGTGGCGGGGGATCTCACTCGCACGCGCACACTCACCCACACCCGCGCCTCGCGCACACACCGCACGCACACGCGCGCCATGTCTGACAGCGAGGTGAGCGGGGCGTGTGAGGGCGGGGCGCGCGCTTGAGAGAGAGGACGGGGAATTGAGCGCTGCCGGCGGGGGGCGGCCGGGGCAGCCCCTCTTCTTCTTTGCGCACGCGGGGAGGCCATGCCCGCCTCGCCCGCTCCCCTGCATCCCATGGCGGCTGGCCGCCCAAGCTTGCCGTGTGCGGGGCCGCTCGATTTCACACTCTCACTCCCTCTCATCTCTCAATCCACACACCAGCCCGGCCCCTCGGGCGACGCCGCCCCTGCTGCCCCACCCGCCGCCCCCACGGACATGAAGGCCCGCCTGGCCATGCTGGCCGCCCGCAAGCGCGCGGAAGCTGAGGCGGCGGCCACTGAAAAGGAGGGCGGCCCGGGCGGCGGCGGCGACAGTGGCGACGGTGGCAGCGGCGGTGGCGCTCCCCACAAACGGGCCCCCGCCCCGCCGGCCGGCGGCGACGGCTCGGACTCGGAGGCCGAGGAGGTGGCTGCCCGGGCGGCCCGCAAGGCCGAGAAACAGCGCCGCAAGAAGGAGGCCCGGGCGGCGGCCGCGGCCGCGGCGGCGGGGCTCCCCCCGCCAAAGGCGAAGAAGGCCTCGGCACGCGCGCCGCCGGCCCGGCCCAAGCGGGCGCCGGCGGCGGCCGCTCCGGCCGCCGCCCCTGCTCCCCGCGCTGACGGCGGCGGCGGGTCCGACTCTGAGGCCGAACCGGCGGAAGCGCCCCGCACGGCCGAGGACGACGCGTTCATTGACGACGAGGGCGCCGACCCAGCCGAGGGGTATTACAGCGACGGCGCGGGCGCCGGCGGTCGCCAGCGCCAGGGCTCCCCAACGCCTTCCTCCGGCATGGAGGAGGACGGCGACTTTGACCGCATGTTCAAGGGCGGCAAGAGGAAGGGCGGCAGCGGGCGGCGGGGGCGGGCGGACGGCATGACCGCGGCCGAGGCGGACGGGGCGGCAGAATTCCTGGCCCGCCTGGACGCGGCCGCGGACGCGGACGCCCTGGCCGCGTCCGAGGGCCGGCCCGCCGTGCACCGGCTGCGCCTGGCGGGCGCGCTGGAGGCGGCCCTGGCGAGCGCGCGGACGCGCAACTTTTACCTGAACGCCGGCATCCTGGGCACCCTCCGCGCGTGGTTGGAGCCGGTCAGGGCGGCGGCCGCGCCCGGCACCGGCCCGCTCACCCTGCCCCCCGCCCGCGTCCGCATGGCCGTCCTGCGGGGGCTGACCTCCTTGGACATCGACGCGGGCGACCCGGAACGGAAGGGCCAGCTGGTGGCGAGCGGCATCGGGCGGGCGGTTCTGCTGCTGTCGCGCATTCCGGGGGCCGCCCCCGCGGAGGCGCAGGCCGCCCGGTCCCTGGTCAACACCTGGGCCCGCCCCGTGTGGGAAGCCCACCGGGACCCGGAGGCGGAGGCGGCGGAGGCGGCCGCCCGGGCGGAGGCGGCCCTGGCGGCCCGGGCGGCGCGCGGGGCGGTCGAGGCGGGCGCGCGCGCGGCCAAGGCGGCCGAGGAGGCGGCGCGGGGGGGCCCGCTCGCGCCGGGCGACCGGGGTTTTCGCCGCCGGGCCCTGCCGCCCAGTGCGGCCCGCCTCGACTTCGTGCGCGCGCCCGAGGTGGAGGCGGGCGTGGCAATGGCGGCGGCGAACAACATGGCGGTGGGCGGCGGTGGGGGTGGAGGGGGCGGGGCCAAGCGCGAGCGGTCGCGGGTGGAGCAGAAGTTGCTGGCCCTGGCCAAGAAAACCAAGGCGGGGGCGCCCCGGGCGGCCAAAGTGAGCGTGCAGGGGCGGGGCCTGGAGTGAGTGGAGGGTTGTGTTTTGTTGCCTGTGGCTCGGTTTGGCTTTTCACGGGAGGAGATGGAAAAATGGAGAGAAAGCAACACTCTTCGTGCGTTTCCTCCCTCCCGCGCCGCTGATGCACCCACACCTGACGGGCGACCACCCCCTGTGTGCGCAGGTGCGTTGTCGTGGTGGCGTCGACCACCAGACCGCCAGAGGCAGTCCCGGCCCTGGGGCGCGAGCTCCTTGGACAGTGCAAGGAGAAAACGCCGCTGGCGCATCCTCTGGCCAGCATCGGCCCCCCCTTTTTTTTTCTCTGTCCCAGTCTCTCTCACACGTCCGTCCCTCCATTCGCCCTCACAGCAAATCTCCGCCCTAAGGCTCTGCCACCGCGACCACTCGGTGGCCAAGTTCTGGGGCGTGTGCAACGACGCCAAGCACGCCCTGGACCGGTGCTTCCGGGCGGAGAAGGCGCTGCGAATGTGAGAGAGAGCGTTGATTGGATGAGAGGTGGAGGGCGGGGCGGCGCCGCGGGGCGACTCACGCACACACACTCTCACATCCTGTCTCATCACCCCATTCATAGCGCGGCCAACAAGGAGCGGGCGGCCCGGGAGAAAGCGCGCCTAGAAGCCCGCCGCGCGGCGGCTTCCTGATAAGTTTTTTTTTTTTTTTTCCCGACCATGTCCGCCGAGGACACCGCCCTCCTGGCCGGCCTGTCCGGCGCGGCCGCCGCCCGGGCCGGAACGACGGGCGGCGGTACAGGGACGGCGGGGGCTGGTGAGGGTGGGGGCGGCGGCGGGACGGGCGACGACCCCGCTCCGGCGGAGGGCGGGGCGCACACTCACACCCCAGGCGCGACCCCAGGTGGTGGCAGCGGGCAGCGCCAGCACGAACACCCGGCGAGCCCGCACGGCCACCCCCTACCCCCCGCCGCGCCCGGCCGGTCCCAGGCCCAGGCCGCATCAGCGGGCGGGGAGAACGCACCCGTGGGGGCGTCCCCGCCGGAGCAGCGATACTACCATGGCGGCAACCACCACCACCACCACCACCACCCGGCCCCGGCCCTGCCGGCCACGGCCGCCGCGATCGGTGGAGAAGACTCCGGCGGCGCCATGGCGGCCGTGGTGGGCATGGACGATGACGATGATGATGACGCAGCGGTGGACGACGACGCGGCCGCCCCGCTCATGCCGGTGGCGGCGGCGGCGGCGCCCGCTGCGGTGGGAGGTGGTGGTGGCGCGCACCAGCGCCGCCCGCCGCCCGCCCCCGCCGCCGCCACCATCACCGCCGGCGGGGGCGGGTCGCCGGGCGCGACGGCCGCGCCGACCTGGGCGTCCGCCGCGCATGGGCTGGCCTGGGAGGGCGGCGGGCCGGCGGCCGGGCAGCGGGTGCCGGGCGTGGCGTCGACGGCGGCGGGCGGGCACCGCGGCGGCGCGCACCGCGGCGGGGGTGGGGGTGGGGGCGGCGGCGTCCTCTCCCCGCCCGCCCGCGGCGGCCGCGGCCCGCCGCCACCACCCCTGCCCCCACCGGTCCGGGGGACGGCGGCAGCTGCAGCCGCGGCCGCGGCCGCCGCCGCCCCCCCCCCTCCACCCCCGCGGCAGGCGGCGGCGACGGGCGGCGGCACCCAGGCCGGCTCTGCCGGCGGCCCGGCCGGGCAGGTCGCATCGGGCGGCGGCCCCCCGCCGCCGTCCACCTTTGGCGGCGGCCGCCCGCCCGCGCCGACGCCGGGCGGGCCTCGTGGCTCCGCCCTGGCGTCCGGCATGGGCGCCGCGTCCTTCGCGCCGGCCGCGGGCGGCGGCGGCGGCGGCGGGGGCGGCGGGGGCGGCGGGGGGGGGGGCAGCGCCTCCGCAGTGGCCGGCCGTGGCGGCGACGCCGACGGCGGTTCCGCGGGGGGCCCGCCCCCGCGCAAGCTGCCCCGCCTGGACCCCCCCCTCGACCCGGCCCAACGCATGGAAGCCTCGTTCGGGCCGGCCCTGGCCTTCGACGGCGGCGGCGGCGGGGGTGAGGGCGGGGCCGGCGGGGGAAAGCTCGGAGGCCGGCGGGGCAGCGCGGGCGGGTCGTACTCGACCGGCATGGACGCGCGCGGGCGGGCGGGCGGTGGCGGCACGCCTGGCGGGTACGGTACGGCCATCGCGGGCGGGGGCGGGTCGACAGGGTGGCCTGGCGGGGAGGAGGAGGAAGCTGACGGCGGCGGCGGCGGCGGCGGCGGCGGCGGGGGCGGGGGTGGGGGTGGTGGAGGTGGCGGGAAAGCCGCCCGCGGCGGCCGCCCCGCCCAGAAGCCTCAAAAGGCGCCGGCCGTGCCCACCTTGTCCGACACGCACTCGTGCGGGGCGGAGACGGCGCCGGACGGCAAGGCGGCGGCGGCTGGCGGGAACGCTGCCACGGCCGCGGCCGCCCACGGCCCCCCCACCACTGCCGCCCAACCCGACCTTTCCTCTCGCCGCCCGCGCGTGCTGCTGGCCCTGACCGGCTCCGTCGCCGCCATGAAGGCCCCCGACCTGGCCCGCGCCCTGTCGTCCTGGGCGGACGTGCGCACCATCGCCACCGAGGCCGCCCTCCACTTTTTCAACCCGGCCGACCTGCCTGGAGCCGCCCGCCCCGTCCTGCGGGACGCGGACGAGTGGGGGGCCTGGGCGGGGCGGGGCGACCCCGTCCTCCACATCGACCTGAGGCGGTGGGCGGACGTCCTGGTGGTGGCCCCGCTCTCCGCGCACAGCCTCGCCAAGGCGGCGGGCGGCCTGGCGGACGGGTTGGTGGCCACCGTGCTGCGCGCGTGGGAGTGGGGGGTCAAGCCCGCCCTGGTCGCGCCCGCCATGAACACGGCCATGTGGGGCCACCCCCTGACGGCGGGCCAGGTGCGGGCACTGGAAGGCTTCGGCGCGGCTGTGATCCCGCCCATCTCCAAAGCGCTGGCGTGCGGGGATGAGGGCGTGGGCGCAATGGCGGAGCCGGGGGCGGTCAGTGAGGCCGCGCGCCGGTTGGTGGGTGGGGGGCGGCGGTGAGAGAGAGAGAGAGAGAGTGGAGTGTGTGTGGTGGGGGGGGGACGAGGTGTGTGTGTGTGTGTGCCTCCATTCGGTCTGGCTACCTCTCTCTCCGGGGCGTGCGTGGATGAGAAAGCGTGTGTGTGTGGATGATAAAAAGAAACGCGGTTGGTGGTGTTGGTTTGATGTCGCCCACAACCCCACATCATTCTCTGCTTCTTTCTCTGTCTCCCTCTCTCTCCCTCCTCCGCCCAATCCACACCCCACCATGCTGACCCTCCGCCCCAACGCCCTGTACGTCTGGCCAAGGAGGATGCGCAGGAGGATTTGTCCGCGCACACGCGGCACGCGCGCACGCGGCACGCGCGCACGCGGCACGCGCGCACGCGAGAGCGTAAGCCCGCCGCCGTCCGTCCGTTTTGCTTTCAAAACAAGGGGCGCCCAAAAAAAAACTCGCTCGTTCTCACTCACTCACTGCCCTCGTCACCCCCACTGCCCCCCCACCTTTTGCACAGCCTGGTCCGCCGCATGTCGGCTGGTGAGTTGGCGGAGTGAAATGGAGGGCCGGGATCTTTGTTGCTTCTTGGTTGCCGCCCGCCAAGACGCATGTGCGCGTCATTTCTTTTCCTCCTCACCCTTTTCTCCACACTCTCCACCTCTCCAGCCCGCCCCACCACCCGCGCCGCCACGGTCCTGCGCGCCTACAAAGGCCAAGAAGCCGTGAAAGGCGCGGCGTCCAAGGTAAAGGTTAGGGTTGATATTGATGGAGGAGAGAGCAGTGCGAAGAAAAGCGTCTTGGCGAGAGCGCGCCCTGCCCTCTCTTTGCAGCGATGAGGGGGGCGCCCGCCGCGGAGTGGAGCCGGTGCTCCTTCCAGCAGAGCACCTGGGCTCTCCGTCATTATGATGGGCTGAGCGTGCAAAGTTTGTGGCGAGTGAGGCCCGGGAAACCGGCCACGACCCCTCCCTGCCTTTCTCACCATCCAATCCATCCATCCATCTTCTCCCATCCATCCATCTTCTCACCATCCATCCATCCATCACATTCTCTCCATCCCCCACAGGCCCAGTCCGCCATGGCGTCGTTCAAGTCGGACGACGTCCAAGACAAGATCGCGGACTTTGGCGAGGACCTGAAGGCTGCCTGGGAAAAGACGGACGACAAGCCGGCCGTGGTCGTGCTCGGGTCGGCCGCCCTCGTCGCCCTCATCGCGGCCAACGCCGTCGTCTCCACCGTCGACCGCGTCCCCGTCCTCTCCTCGCTCATGCAGCTGGTCGGCCTGATCGTGTCCGGTTGGTTCACTTACCGCTATCTGGCCTTCAAGCCGGACCGGGAGGAGCTGCTGCGCAACGTGGACGCGTACCTGACGAAAGTGCTCGGCAAAAAGTGATTGAAGAGAGAGACTGGATATGGATGGGAAAAAAATACGAGCGCGATCGTGTGTGTGTGTGTGACCGGGACTTCCCTCTTTAGGCTTCGTGTGTGTGTTGTGTGCGGGCGTGAGTGTGCGATGCGCGTGTGATGATTAATGAACTGTGAGAGAACCCCGCCCGAACAAAAACAATCTACAACACCTCCCGCCCGACCAGCCGGTTGACCGCCGCCGCAATCACAGCCCTGTCCCGCGTCGGAAAGGCCTCGAGCTTGGCCCCGCCCCGGTAGAAGACAAAGGTCGGCACCGCGCGCACGCCCTCCCGCACCGCCAGCTCGCTGCGCCCGCCGTCCTCGTCCAGGACGTTGTGCTTAAGGAACACCACGTCGGGCTGGTCACCGCCGTCCTTCCCAGCTTTCTTGCACAGCTTGACGAAGCCGGGGGCCACATAGCGGCACGCCCCGCACGCCGTCTTGTAAAAATCGACGACGACCAAGGCGGTAGGGTGCGCGGCAGCCAAGGCTTCGTCAAAGGCGGCGACGCCGTCGCCCTCAGCGCCAACAAGTTCAATCACGCACTCTATGGGGCAGGCCCCCAAGAGGTCGCCATCGCTCCCTCCCGCCTCCTCCGCTTCTGCCGAACCCCCTAGGTTCGACGACGTGCTCGGCTGCGATGCCCTGAAGGCGTCCAGGATGCCGCGAGGGGGTGGCGCGAAGAGGCGGGGGCGAGGTGCCCGGCGGCCGCTGGCGGCGCCTCCTCTAGCGGGGAGCGGAGGTTGAGGTCGGGCTCCGATGCGGGTGATGCGGGTGAAAGCCAGGGCCCTGGAAGAGCGAGGGCACGGCGAGGACGCGCACGCGCCGGGCAGGCTGGTGCCTGGGTGGGCCATCATCCTGCCAAGAGCAAGAGTCCGGGCACACGAGGCGAGAGGAGGCTGCGTCTTTGTGGGGGCACGGCCCGTTCTTGTCGGCGTTTTTTCAGAGGGTGGTTTGCGGCGTTATCTCTCATCTCATCATTTTCCTTTCGCAACTGCGTGCCTCTCCCTTCCTCCCACACCCACCCAATCCCTGATGCTCCTCCGCGCCCCCGCGCTCGCCGGTGCGGCCTCCACTCCGCGCTTGGCGGGCACCCCTCGCCGGGCCGGGGCGGTCAAGGTAAGGGAGAGTGAGAGGGCATGAGTCAGGCAGACTCCGTCGCCCATCTTTCTCTCTGTGTCCCGCGCCTCGCGCCGGCCTGCTCGCTTCCCAGCCTGCATGCTATCCAGGGCGTGTGTCAATCCAGGAATGCACCAAGCCTGTGCAGCTCCGTGCTCGTGGCGTGCAGAACGCATCACGCGACGGGCCAACTCTCTCACACGCCGCGGCCACCAACGCCCCCCTCTTTCATACACACACACACACACAGCCCCGCCTCCCGGCCGTCGCCGCCGTCGCCAAGGACACGCCTGCCAAGCCGGTCCCTGCTAAGCCCCGGGCGGAGGAGGTAAGGAAGCGTGCAGAGCGAGAGGAGGGAGAGAGTGAGGAGAATTGGAGAGGCGCAGAGAAAAAAAAGGAGCACAGCCCTGACGACTGGCCGCCGCCCGCGCGGCTCGGCGTGGCGCCTCTTGGCCGTGCCGCGTGCCGCGCCTCTCTTTCTCAACCTCACCCCACCCCCCACCCCACCCCCCCGCGCGCGCGCGCCCTCCCTCCCAACCCCCAGCCCCAAGCCGAGGCCTCCTCCGAGTCCGCCTGGGCGGAAGCCCTCCGCCTGCAGGCGACGGGCGAGGTCGTCAACACGACCATCACGGGTGTCAACCGGGGCGGGGCGACAGTCGCGGTCGCCGGCCTGCGCGCGTTTGCCCCGCTCTCCCGCCTCGACCCGGCCCGCCTGCCCGGGGACGGGTCGGGCCGCCTGCCGTCCGCCATGGTGGGCGCGGGCATCAAGGTCAAGGTCCTCCAAGTCAATGCCGCGGGCAAGCAGCTCATCGTCAGCGAGCGGGCGGCGTGCGTGGCCGACCTGGCCTCGTCCGTCGCGCCGGGCGACGTCCTGGCGGGCGTCGTCACCCGCCTCGCCGACTACGGGGCCTTCGTCTCCCTCCAGTCCCCGGACGGCGGCCTGCACGGGGCGGAGGGGCTCATCCACATCTCCGAACTGTCCTGGGACGCGGTGCTGACGCCGGAGGCAGTGGTGCAGCCGGGCACGGTCGTGCGGGCAGTCGTCCTCGCTGCCGACGCGGCGCGCGGGCGGATCGAGCTGTCCCTGAAGCGGTTGGAGGCGGACCCGCTGACGCAGACGCTGGACGCCCTGCTGCCCATCGGCGGTGACGGCGGCGCCGGCGCGGCCACCGCGGCCGGCGCTCCCTCCTCCGGCGCGCCCGCCTCCTCGTCATCGCCCTCCTCTTCCGTCTTGGAGAAGACGGCCCACCTGCCCGCCCACATCCCAGCCCCCATCGAGGGCGTGTGCTCCGCCCTGCGCGCGGAGCCCGGCGTCACCTCCCTCCGCGTCGGGCGCCAGGTGGAGGAGAAGCGGGCCGTCTCCCAGGACCTGGAGCTCTGGATATCGCGCGAGGTCGTCGCAGACGGGTACACGCTGGTCGCCCGGTCGGGGCGCCTGGTCCAGGAAATCCACGTCACGACGGACATGGCGCCCGACGAGATCCGGGGGGCCGTGACGCGCGTGCTGAGCCGGCTGGTGTGATGGGTAGGGTTGGGGTCGAGTGCGTGCCCCCCCACCCCCGCTGCATGCA
>Ga0315289_10006979_pt1 | contig 16548 bp, 27 predicted proteins | sample YL17G11_40_MG_FD_203452 | JGI IMG/M metagenome (GOLD analysis project Ga0315289, IMG submission 203452) | Sediment microbial communities from Yellowstone Lake, YNP, Wyoming, USA - YL17G11_40 | ecosystem: Environmental > Aquatic > Freshwater > Lake > Sediment | place: USA: Wyoming | collected... | reverse complement strand
AGCGGACACCTTTCAGGCCGTGGCTGAGGGGATCGAGGCAAGATATCGTTTCTCTCTCTCTGCGACCATGAGGCGTGAGGACAACAAGGACCTGCTACTCTGGGCCCAGACAGGGACTATGGTGGCTAACATCACCGTGGAGGACTTAGTGCGCGAGGGATGGCTGGCAAGACCCAAGTTTGTGATCCTCGATTATGAGGGCCGACTTGGTGGTTACGATTACCAGGAAGCCTATCAGAGCTTGGTTGACTCGAAGGCCCGCAATCAGAGGATAGTCGATTACGTCCGAGACATGTATCAGAAGGGTCACAAGATATACGTGGATGTAAAGCGTATCAAACACGGACAGACCCTGACTCGGATGTTGAATGACATAGGAGTGAAGGCCGTCTTCATTAGCGGGAACAGCGCCACCGACAAGAGGCAGACTGTCCTGAAGACTTTCGAATCTGATGGATTTGTTCTTGTGAGCACTCTCATCAAGGAGGGAGTCGATCTCCCGGCGATGACCTGCGTAGTTTTAGCTGGGGCAGGGAAGTCTGGGATACAAGTCATTCAGACAATCGGACGCTCTCTCCGACCTAAGCCCGAGACCAATGAAGCCTTTGTAGTGGATCTCGCAGACAATGGTAAGTATCTAGGAGAGCACTTCTCACAGAGAAAGGAAGTGATGAAGGACTACTATGGTGACCTGTACTCCCCAATGGAGGTCTAAACAATGAATGAACCAACTGACCAAGTAAAGACTCTGGCTCTCAAGGTTTTTGAGCACAATGTCATAGTTGAAGTGAGGATAGCCCGCGACGGAAAGAGCATCCACTTCAGTGAGTCGCATGAGCATTTCGAAGAATCACATTTGCCAATGGACCAACGCTCCCCCGATCCTCTCCGTGGCCTTGTGTGCGCCCACGTCTATGTAGTCGTGCAGGATGGAGTTGGGACGGTCTATTGGAAGACCAAGAGGGGATACAAGGAGAGACCTCATCAAATGGTGTTGACTGCTATGAAGACCGCAGAGAATCTCTTTATCGATCTCGTGTCTCGCCACATGAAGCATCTGAGAGACAATCTTCTCCCTCAGGATTTGCAGCAGATTAGATCCCTCATCAGGGAGCAAACCGCAATCTCGGGTATGATCCCCGATGAAGGATATCAGGCTCGAAGGACGGCCTTCTTGAAGAAGGCTCTCAGCTATCACTTGACACAAGCCATGAACTATGCTCAGTCGTTGAAGTTGGATGTTGGAACATTGGAGCAGATGCTAGAGAGCATCAAACCAGAACCGGAGGAGACCACAACATGAAAATCGGTGAGATGTCAACTCTCATTCAGGGTTGTTCGGGAGAGTACCAACTCGATGTACGAGAGATCTACAAAGGGACCTATCAAGTGACCGTCACTGAAAGACCGACGCTCAATGACATAGAGGAGTGGCAATTCTGGACAATACAGAGACTCGAACAATGCCCAACTCGGTTTCAATGGACCGTTGTTGAGAAGGATCTCTTCGCTCTCCTCTCGAAGATCTGGGACCGAATCATAACTTGTAAGGGGTTCTATGGTTAATGAATGCAGTCAAACTCAGTTCAGGGGATTTGAGGAAGAGTCAATTAGATCTATTGCTGGCAATCACTAGGATCTCTAAGGGTGAACCATATGGAGTGGTGGCCATAGAGAAGATTGCGCAGACCACTCAACGGGCGTATCCCTCCATACAGAACAGCCTTCAGGTCCTACATCGATCGGGTTGGGTGAGGCGCATGGTACGAGGGGGATATTGCCTCACAGAGGCAGCCAAGGAGATCTTCAAGACCCTCGGAGGGGTTGAATAATGAGAGAAGTGAAGAAACTCACCAAACAAGATGTCCTTGAGATAATGAGGGAAGGGGTCCCATTCATCACTGGAATACCTCTCCAGACGTTCGCTGAATGGCAGAGTGTATGCCTCAAGGTGGTTGAGGTTGAGAAGGAGTCCCTCAAGACAGAGAATGAGTCCCTCAAGACAGAGAATGAATTTCTCAGATCTGAGGCCGAATCAATGAAGAGTAAATTGTTGGAGGTGTACCATCATCTCAAACAAGAGACAAAGACAGGACCGAAGAAAAAGTGAGAGCATTCGTCAGGTGGTCCTCCACATCATAGACCAGTATGCTCCGATTGGTATCAAGGGCATTGTGCACCAGACGGGGTTAGACAGACCCTTAGTGGAGCGAGCCATAAAGTGCTTGCGAGAGAGACGCTTGATACAGAGTCGATGCGATATCCAAGACATGAGGACATGTTTCTATGAGCGAGTCCGAAACCAAATGGGCTGAGGTCTGGTTAGCTGGATTCTCATTGTTGTTGCTTCTGTTAGCGATAGAGGTATTGTTCCAGATTGACTTGAGTCTATTAGTGTCATTCGCTCTATTGCTGATAGTGATGGGAGGATGTTTACCGCTAGCACATCGAAGGAGAGATTGAAGATGGAACAAGACGTTTGGGAGGATCCTGAGCTGGTTTCCACCCTCAAAGCAATCGTGAAGTACGAGGACAAAGAGTCTAAACGAATGAAAAAGGATCCTATGTTCAAAGGATACAAGACCACCCCCTATTGGATATGGTCAGACATTCCAGTAAAGCCATCTATCATAAACAAGCTGATTCTTGTAGGACTGGTAGGGTGTCTTGGAAAGAGGCACAGGTATCTGAAAGAACGGGAGGTCGTCAGAGAGAAGCTGGAATCCTTAGCTAAGCCTGTAAAGCCAAAGACAAAACCCAAAGCCAAGAGGACATCGACCATCCCCAAGGACTTGTTCGATATTGTTGAGGGGTTCGAGGACATAAAGGACTTCATAAGAATGGTGTTAGCTGCAGACCATCCCGTTCATGTATTGCTAGAGGGTCCGCCTGGGACGGCGAAGAGCCTCATGCTCATGGAGCTCGAACGAATGGGAGCAATCTTTGTGACAGCAGGGACCGCCACTCAGGTCGGGATCCGTGACCTGTTGTTCGATGAATTACCTCGGATTCTAGTGATTGATGAACTAGAGAAGATTAACAACAGCAAGGATCTGTCCACCCTCCTGACTTGGATGGAGTCAGGTCGTGTGATAATCACTAAGCACAATCAGCATGAAGAACGGACAGGAGAGGGGATTGTGTTCGCGGCTTGCAACTCTAGTGCTAAGTTCCCTCCTGAGCTATTAGACCGTTTCCAAGTGTTCAAACTCAAACCCTACACAGATGAACAGTTCATTCGGGTCGTGACAGGTTATCTGACCAAGAGGAAGAAAGTTAAGAAGGTCTTGGCGGAGTACATTGCTAAGAGGATCAATGAGATGTCAATCTCGGTGAGGGAGGCCGTTCGCCTCTCCACCTTGGCAAAGACCCCGAAGGACGTGGACCGGATATTGACCATAACAAGGAGGTATCAATCTTGAGTGATGATTTCGTTAAGTTCTTGGAGAATCTGTTAGGGAAGAAATTTGGGAAAGAGTTTGGAAGGGGTGGATGGCGGGTGATCCCAATTCAGATTGGAGGACCACCTACATCTATGAGTAAATTGTCTCAAGAGGTTGATAGGGTGAGCTCCGAGATACAACAGAAAGTCATTCTATGGGGTGTGCCTCAAGAACATCAAGAGGCCCTCTATGACCTGCTATGGGGCACGATAGATCTCCTGCTCTCCAACTTGTGGATACGTCAATTGGAGTGTCTTTGCACGGGTGATTTTTCTGTCAATGTCCTAGGAGGAGAATTGAGGAAGAACATGGATAGTGTATCAGAGACCCTCAGAGAGATCTACAAGATGCTTATTGATGTCTCCACAAGGCAGCTCACATCACTCTGTATATTCATGAGGGATGTACCTCCTGAGGACATAAGACGGTTTCTCGGAGAGAAGTTTCATGAGTTGAATATGGCCATCTTATCGGACCGGAATGAAAAAGAGATCGGGTAGGGGTTTCCCCCTTACCCTCTACTTCCTGGGCTTGCGACCTACGTGGTATCCGCCCTTGACCTTGTAGACACTCCCACCCTTCGGGCGATGTGCCTTGGCCTCAGACTTTGTGCCGTAGGTTGTCTTATTGGAACGCTTGCCCCGTTTCTTCGAGGAGGTCTTAGTGCTTGCCTTTCTAGAGCCTCCAGCCTTCCTAGAACGTCTGGTCTTCCTCGGCTTGGTGACTCTGACTTTGGTGCTAGCTCCACCCTTGCGCTTTCTGCGACGGATGATGCGTCGGACTGGGCCTTGTGCCCCACCAAAAGCAGCACGATATCCTGTAGCCCAACTCTTGGTCTTGTGTGCCGAAGCCAGATTCTTCAGCATGACCTGAAGATATTGGGAAGCCTTAGCCTGAGCGCTACGGAAGTTCCGGGCGGGGAGACTTCTTCGAATTGTTGCTGGTGCGATCCCCGTGACCTTTGAGATCCCTGAGACAAACCCGTCAAAGGTTCTTGCGGACCTGAAAGTGGGAACCCAATGATCCTTCAGGGCTGCAACGGTCTTGTCGTACCACTTGCCTTCAAGAATGTTTAGTGACATGATTCCACCAAAGAGATAGTAACGAGGGCTACTTAATAAAACAGGTAATACCTATTCGCCATTCCGGATCTTGTCTTTCAATCGTTCAAAGGACTCGGGGTCAAGCAGATCCTTCGCTTTCTCTGGTGGTAATGCAAAGGCGAAGTCAAACAGGACAATCCTAATCATCTCAGAACGGCTCTCAAACAATTCACTCACAATCTTCAGACATTCTAGTTCACCATTCGTGACTTTGAAGGTGACTAGGTTCTTTCGCGGATCCGCGACTCCCAACCTTCCGCCCCTTCCTTTGTTCTTCAATTCATCTCACCATGGTACGACAATATCTCAGTCAACTTAGGCCAAACCCCCCACCCATTTGGATTGACAACCCAATTCCGTTTCGTCATGTTCTCTCTGACATATCCATCATTGTTAGTACAAGATTGTTTCAAGAGTTCATGAGCGGGGCTGTTTAAGAGTACATGAGCGGGGCTGAGATGAAGGTAAAACAACTCTTTGTGATGATCGTGATGAATACCTAAGTCTTCAGCACCATAGTAGATCCTCCACAATATGTCGGCATCTTCGTGTCCATAGGTCCGGAACCTCTCATCAAAACCTCCTATCTTGTCAAACAAGGACCGGGGCATTGATGAACCGGGGAGACTGAGTTCTCCGCCTGTTGTTGGGTATTTACCCTCGGACCAAGAGGTGTGTGTCAGGGGGATCTCGGTTGAGGACAGATGCGTCATAGGGTGGGATCGATGATATTCAGACACCACTTGAAGTGTATAGGGGTTGAATGGTATCATATCGGAGGGGTTCAGAATTATCACATCACCCTTGCTCTGTTTGACCCCGAGGTTTGCAGTGATGCCGGGGTTTGTCCAAGATCCTTGGTTATGGGTCTGAAAGGCACGGACATTGAAGTAGGGATGTATCGTCTGTAAGGCGAGCTTCAGATACTCCTCGAAGGGCTCTGGAGAGTTGTCATCTATGATGACCATCTCTATCGGTTCTCCCTTGAAGACGGATCGGTTGTAGCATTGCATCACTAGGGGTAAGAGATAGGATCGGCCATAGTTGTTCACAATGATGGATATCATCCTAGTCCCAGCACCAAATCAAATTGCCTTGCACTGGGATCCAAACAGTGGCGTCAATATGAGCAGTCTTGGTCTGAATGCCCTGCCATGAGTAGGAGTAGGAAACATCATAACCGTTTCGAGTGGTGATCCCACCCGTCAGGATGAGGCTAATCACTTGCAATATCAGGTCGAATATGTTCCCACTCCTCCAGTGAGCCGAGATGTTGGTGGCTTGATTGATTTTGGCGCTGGTACTCTGATTGACCTTGCCAAGAATAGCTCCTGTTTGGCTCTCAACCATGTCGTGCCCCCAGTTCGAACTGAGGTCGGCGGATCCGGGAACCAACTCCCAGCTATATTCTTCCTGCCCAGAAGGGCATTCTTGCCATCTCCAACGACTTGTGGTTCCTTTTTGGCCCTCGGTTCCCTTGTTCTCGAACTTGTTCACGATGTCCCCTTCAAGCCAGAAGGTGAGTGCATGGTATCTCAGGTTGGTCAGCCTCACGGGGATCAACGTATAGAGGATGTTGGGGTTCTTGTAGAGAACGCAAGGCTTCTTCAGAATGTCGCGGGTCGCTAACACGCCTACGCTCATGCTGGAGTCGATACGATCCAATACCATGCCGGGGAGTCTTGGACGAGAAGATATCCACGTGGGTGTGGTGTCTATCACCTCATAGTCTATCACCCTTGCCTCTTCTCCCCGAGGCCGTATCTCTAGTATCCCCTCCCCCACCTCGATGTTTGCCGCTCCAATCTGGCGTAAGATGTCCTTGGCCCTTGATTCCAAATCCATTTCTTCTTCAGACATAAGTTCACACCTCTCTCCTCAAGGAGTGTTGAGTGGACAACCAACGTTCATAGATGCCCCATGTAATAGGCCCCCATCCCACAGTGTTGTTCTTTTGAGTACCTAGTTCTTGCATCATCTTCTTGATCTCATCGACGGTGAGCTCTTGGCCCACAAGCTTCCTGTGAGCTTGCATCATACAAGCAACTAGGCCAGCGACATGTGGGGTGGCCATCGAGGTCCCTGATAATGGTGAGTATCTGGAGGGTTTCCCATCCCCAGAGCTATCAAGCACACCCACGATCCCTGAGTTTATGTCAACTCCGGGGGCGATGACATCGGGTTTGACATCATCCCAGTTAGTCGGGCCTCGTGAGCTGAAGTCCGCAATCTTTCCGTCAATAGGATCGTAGGCTCCTACAGTGAGGACCTGAGGCATATCACCCGGTGCATTCATTGTGTTCTCATCCGGTCCCGAGTTCCCCGCAGCTATAACAGGAATGATGCCCGCTTCGACCACCTTCTGCATCACAGAGTAATAGGGGTCATCATCGGGCTTATCACTCTCAGCCTCGCCACCTAGACTCATGCTGATTACGTTGGCCTTCCTATCTATCGCTCTGGAGATAGCCTGCAATATGCTTGAGGTTGAACCGATGCCTATGAAGAATCCTAAACACTTGATAGCTAGTAGATCGCAACTTGGGGCCATGCCTTCGCATTGCACCGTCTTTCCTACAGTCCTGCTCATGACTTCATCGACAGCCTTCTCTCCACCGATGCAACTGGTGCACCAAGTCCCATGCCCGTTCTCATCGCGCATCTGACCCATGGTGCTCTCGAACACGACTCGGCGGATCTGTTCATGTACTCGGCTAGCACCAGTATCAGCCACAGCGACCAGAACTCCTTCTCCGGTGAACCCCCTTGAGTTCGCGATATCGGCTCCTATGAGTTTTCGAGTCCACTCTGTGGTGGTGAAGGTCACTTCCTTCGCTATCTTCCGTTTTGCGGTGTACACTCCATTATCTGGCACTGTCTGATAGAAGGCGTACATCATCTGGTCTGCATATATCTTCTCTATGCCACGACGCTCCGCCAATGAAAAGATGATCTCCCGAGGGAGGAAGGCACTCAACATATTGAACCTATCCAGAGAACGGATAGGCAGAGTGAAGGGCTCGATCCTCTCCATGAAGCCCAGCAAGCGGGGGAATGTCTCTAACACTTCTTCAGTATAGGGTGCTAGTTCGAGGAACAAATCACGGAGCAGTCTGGGTTCGGCCTCAATCAGGACCGGACTTGCTACACGGCTCTGCGCCCATCTCAAGGCAAAAGGGGTTAGTCTATCTCTCATAGGACATCTAGACTCTATTCGTATCCCTTGCTAATCAATCTAGTGATGCCGTGTGAATGGGACGCAATCACTTACTTTATATCACACTCAACTCTATTCTACTCCGACTCAGGTATTACCTGAGTCAGAAGGCTGCCCTTTGTGACAAGACGGAGACCTGTTGAGAAGCCTCAAGAGGGACCTGACAATGACGAGGAATCTAAGGAAGGATCCGCCGAGGAACCCTCTGAAGATGAAGAAACCGAGGATGAAGGAGAGGAAACTGGTGAATCTAAGGAACCAGAATCTGAGCCGGAACCCAGACGTACATCCAGACATTTGGGGGCGCATAATCAACGAACGGTGCTTCCTGCACCAGAAGGGTCGGCTCCCAGACCAGAATCCGGAGTCGGATCTAAGACCTCTGGTGTATGTCCATACTGTAAGACAGAGCCGGAATATTTTGAATACAGTAAGGTGAAGAAAGGATGGGCTAAATGTTCTAATTGTGGGAAGTTCTCACGGACTAGGGACTTACCACCGGACAAAGTAAGGACAGTCAGAAAGCTCAGCCGTTCTGTCACTGAAGGGGATGAGGAAGAGGGGGAAGGTGAAGACGATCGCCAAGGACAAGGAGAAGAGGGCCGTGCAGAACCATTGTTTCGGACTCCAACACCCGCACATGTCTTGCTGAAGAAGATACTGCAAGAATACAAGGTCAAGCCTCATGTGGTTGAGAGGATTGTCGCACGTTGTGAGAGGATGGGGGTGATGGACCCGAATGAGCTGGGGCGTATGTTGATGGATATGGCCTCTGGGATCAAAGAGAGTGAAGCAAGCTATGTTGTTGAGGAGTATGACATCGCACTCAAGAATGAGGAACAACGTACACGAGACATTGAGAGTAGGCGAACTGTCTATCCCACCAGAAGGTCTTCTGATTATAGACCATCAACATCCTCGTATTCCCCTCGTTCGACCTCGGAGGGCTCTCGATTCTTTGAATCAGGAAAGACTTCCTTCACTGCAGAAGAAGTCATGAGGATGATGGATGAGAGAGATCGCGAGGCAGAACGTCGAAGACAGGATCAAGAAAGGGAGAGAGAAGCGAGGGACAATCACGAGATACTCCGTGATCTCCAAGAAGAGATAAGGGACCTCAGGGAGAACCCTCCTGTGATTGATGACCCTGATGTATTGACCCGAAAGGATCTAGCAGAGGCGCAGAATGCCACTTTGGTTGAGGCATTGAAGATGCAGTTGGAGAATGCTAGATCGGACGCCCAACGTGCCCGAGATGAGATGAAAGAGATGATGAGGGAGCATCGTGAGGACATGAAGGAGTTCCGGGACACCAGCACGAAGCAGATCGAGAAGCTCCAGACTGAAGTGAAAGATGAACAGAAACGGGCATTATCGAGGCCGCCCACAGAGGGGTTCCAAGGTGATGAGGCCCGTCTTGCTGCGGACGGTCTGCACCAGATTGCCGATGTTATGAAGAGTCGTGGTTCACTCACAGAGAACCTAGCTAAGATAATACCCCAACTTGAGAAATTGACGCGGGGAGCTCAGGCTCCCGGAGCTGGTTCCAGACCAGAGGACACTGGGGAACCCTCAGTGGCTGACCTGATGGATCCTAAGTTTGTGAAGTGATGATATGCAAGCAAAGAAGGCCGTCTGTGTAATCAACACCAAGGGTGGAACAGGGAAGACTCTCATCTCATTGAACCTGGGGAAGAGACTGACAAAGTTCGGTAAGGTTGCGTTGCTGGATGTAGATCTAGACAACAGCTCATTTTCCCAGTTCACTGGGATAGATGGAGTCATCAAGGTGGACAAGGAACAGAAGTTTGAACCCTTCATGTGGCAAGGCATGGAAGTGTTCTCAATGAGTCTTGTCACGGCACGAGACCAATCGGTGAGTATGACAGGGGATCGGTATGTCCAAATCATCGATGATGTGATAACACGTTCGAAGTGGAATGCAGAGTTTATGGTGTTTGATATGCCCGGCGGATCCTCGGACATATTCAGAAGCGTCATCTCAGTGCTAGGAGACATTCTGGTAGGCAACATCATCATACACCAACCCGCAATGGTGGATTCCACTCGGAAGATATTAGGTCTGCACGAATACCTAGAGATTCCTGTATTGGGCATCATCGAGAACATGAGCTATTTTAAGACAGGATATGATGATATCTATCGTTTCCTCCGTAATGAGTTCGCGAAGCAGATGAAGGAGGCAAGGACAAAGAATGCCACTGAAAACTTGAAGGCATTGCATGATCGAGTGATGAATGAACTCGATTGGATGAAGGAGTCTTCCGTGTTGCATCCCTTTGGTCCCTCCACGGTGGATGAGATTGCGAAGGAATATGGCGTCCCAGTGTTAGGAAAGATCCCCTTGGTCCCGACATTGGCGCAACATTTCAAGGAAGGGAATCCATTCCTTGAGGAACAATATCTCGAACCCATTGACAATGCCATCAAGATCTTTCTCGAATCAAATGTTCAGAAGCCCGGATTCCTGACTAAGATGAAGGAGAAGGTAGTGGATGCGGTCAAAAGTGAGGTGATAAAGGTCATGGCGGGCCTCTTGATGACAGTGAACCGGACTTTCAATGTAAAGGATCTTCGAAGTAAAACGGGCTTCACTCAAGACAGACCTTTCCTCCTCATAATCACCGACAAGAGCGAAAATGAGCTTGAGAGGATAGGGCTCCAAGTGACTGAACAGGGAGTTATGTTGCTGAAGGACCGTACCAAGACCCCCGAGGAATATGCAGAATGGATCCAGAAGACCTTCGAGTTTCAGATAGTCGGTGATTATCAGACAATAGCTCGGATCGTGATGGGGAAGAGGAAGATTGGAGGGGTGGAACAGCCCTTTAGTACAATGGCGGCATGGTTGAATGGAGACCTGAAGGCTTATGGGCTAGGCTATGCCCCTAGAGCAGTCAATGCAATCAGGTCAATCTTTGAGAACGAAGGAGTTATAGGCCCCGTGCGGGAAGAATACGGTAAGGTCTTGATGAGGTGGATCTAGAATGGCTGGATTGCTGAAGAGTCTGGAAAAGAAGGTCGAAGAGAGGATCGGTCCTCTCGCTGAGAAGTTGGATGAAGTAAGTGCGCGACTCGATAGGATGATACAGCTGTTGGAGCAAATTGAGAAGAACACCAAGCACTAGAGAGGTCTAGTGGAGGCTTCATTTTGAAGATATTGTCGCTGGCTGGGCACGTGACACATCATCTCCCTCATTGCAACTCATCACCCTCGGCGACACTTCATCTTTCAAACCGCGTTCTCCCACTACACCCTAGTCATGCTGTAGGTGATGTATGATGTCAACAAAGAAATCCAGCAGTAAAGAAGAATATGAGAGGATCTTCAACAAACTACTTGGGACTGAGATATCTTGGTCAAAGCTCCCAAAGGAGGACCTCTCGCAATTAGCACTCCTGTTCAACAACCCCGAGATATTGCTCAAGAAGTTGTCTGGGGGGACCTTCAATGAGCTACGATCGACAATCGGAGATCTAGTCCTGACGGCTGCAGGTAAATTTGATGGCCCCATTATGAAGGCTGTCCGGGAGATGGTTTCCGGCAAGCTTGATGGTGGTGGTTAAAGCTTAAATGTTAGCTCCCATACTATATACTCAGTGACTAGAAGATGACTGTAGTCGATGCTGTACTCAGAGGCGCTCAGAGAGAGGCGCGAATAATGGCGGACTTCGCCACGAGTCCCCGAGGGCCATTCGAGACTGTGGACATGATGGTCAAGACCGTCCGGACAACTGCCCGTGATGCTGCTAGGTCAGTAGGCTTTAGCCCACTGCATGGAATGCATGGGATGTCCTTAGGATCTAGGGTCAAGCCCTTGATGAAGATCCCATCCAAGCTCTTGAGGGGTCAGAACGTGCTTGGACAGACCATAAGGCGACTTCCAATCGGAAAGATAGGAAGAAACTTCCGCAGGTAAGGTAGGGGAGACCCCTATGTTCCGGCGACCTTTGGGAAGATTCCTAGGCCAACTCCAAGAACCTCAGGAACCCGAGATGCCATCTCGTTCGTTTGGACAGACCCTCGAGGTATCAAACGAAAAAGCCTCAGCTAGACCTATTTCGGCTAGACTGCTAGATGTGAATGGAGGTCCAGTCCAGAGCTGGAAAAATCTGAATGGGGTCATCATCTATGATGTCAGCATAAGTGTGGTAAGCCATCCTTGGCCCCAACACAGGGTGAAACCCCCAATCCCAGAGATGACAGACTTCAGACAGGGTGGAATGTTGACATTCCGTTCAGTGCTTCCTAGGATACTGAAAGTGCAGTATGATGAGGAGGAGAATGTTCTCAAGGTCTATGAGATTGAACCCCAAGCATTAATCCCCGGATAAGTGATGAAAATGACAACAATCAAGGTTGCTTCTAAGCCGGACAAGGCTGGTTTCCGATTCCATGGAATGTGTGTCGATGACAAACTGAACCAAGACTTCTGGGTCAGCCAGTCCCAGTACAAGATAGGGACATCGGGTGGGTCGTTCTCCTACACGAAGGATGTGGAGCTCTCACCCGGACGTCATACGGTCGATTATGGGGTCTCAACGTGGGTTGAAAAATGGGCTGCCGAGATATACGTAAATGGTACTCTGATGGCCTCAGGAGATATCACTACTGACAACAAGGTATTGAGCGGGACGTTTCTTGTAGGTCCTATGGGGAAGGCAATACCAATGAAGATCCCTGTCCTGAACACGAGTATGTTCTTAGCGAAGTTTCCTCCCATAACTCAGAGCAAGAGCGGAATACTCTCCAATCTGATGGGGATACTGAGACGAGGGGGCCTGAGATCTCGTGTCAGAGGAAAATAGATCCCCCTTCCAGATACTCCAGTCCCGATCAGTGATTGCAGATATATTGTCTAAGAGGACCCCTCTCATTCTTCCAAGCTCGATATATGAATGGGCAGTGGGATGGGTCTCTGAGATTGGATCGACCATGCGCAGTCGCAACTTCATAGCAACCAACATCGCCTATGGTCTACTCACCATCACCAAGATGGCCATAATGCCGGGGATGCTAGGACAGAAGACTCAGAAGAAGGGTTGAAAAGTAGGTTCCCTCTATCCTCCCTTCAGTGATTCATCTTGAAGTTCGGGATTCTAGACTCTTATCCTAATGTCCGTAGGATCTCCGCCAAGCTAGCGGATCTCGCGATTCTAATCCGGCCACTGACCTTCTTTGGGGCCTTTGTTGCCGGATGTGCTCTTGACTTCTATTACTCAACCATCAGCATAGGGAGTGCCTCATTCCTTCATATGTTGTACATAGGTTTCCTCATGGGATTCTTTCAGGCTGGTGGTCAGGTCTACAATCAGGCCTCAGCAGAGGAGGTTGAGATAGACAAGATTAACGGGAAGACCTATCGGCCTACTGTGAATGGAAGGATGTCTCTCAGAGAGGCTCAATTGTGGTCTTTGTTGTTGTTCGCAACGACCTTGTTCATGTCCATTGCTTTGTTCACTATCTACAACTACTATATGGCATTGCTCATGATATTCTTCGCCGTGTTCTATACTGCTAGACCCCTCCGAGTGAAGAGGTTCTTCATTCTGAACAATCTGTGGCAAGCGATCGCTCGAGGGTTCTTCCCCGCTGTGTTCGTCGCATTGATGTATCCGACAACAATGGGGATTGCCATAGCATTCGGTCTGTTCTTCTCGGCATGGGTGATGGGTGCACAGACCACTAAAGACTTCGGGGATGTGTATGGAGACAAGAAGTTCGGCATCAAGACCTTCCCTGTCGTGGTCGGTTGGCGGGTGTCAGTAGGGATCATGACCTTCCTGTTCCTGTATGCCTTCTTCCTTCTGAACTGGTTGACAATGAGGTTGTATCTCCCTCCCTATTTTGTCTGGCTCAATGTCCTCTCAATCCCTAGTGGCCTGATGTTGTACTTCCTCTGGAAGGGGACAAAGGTCGGCTTTGCTGAGAACAACTTGGCATGGGTCCTGTTCTATGCCACATTGGCGAGCTTTTATCTGTTACCCGCGATATTAGTAGCCTAGGGATTACTATGTTCAGGGAAGGGCCAATCAGAAAGATACTGAGCGGGCAGATAGACTTCGATGATTTGGGTGACATCGAAAGGGAATGGAAGGATGTCATTTACATCCGTTATAGTCCGGTGTATCATTCTGCATTGATACACACAAAAGTGGGGGTGGAAGCGGATCAGATCGAAAATGTAAAAGAGCTTCGAGCAGATGCAGACATGGAAATCGAGGTGTACTCTGATGGATACATGGAACTCAAACCTAAGAAAGGAAAGTTCAAGAGGGTTGCCTATGTTGCCTACCGAAAGAAGCTCTATGTGTCGAGGTGATTAAGTATGTTGCGAGAACGATTGTTTGGCCAATCAGACAGAGTGTACCGCTCAGACGGGGTGTATGTACAAGTCCGTCCCACAGATGTCCTAGTGTTCGATGTAGAGGGTATGGAACCCAAGGCTAGGATAGACTATAATGAGGCCGCTGGGGTGACTGTGGATGAGAGTGTCAGGAGGATACTGAATCTATGCAGATATCAGAGCGGAGAGCTCCACCTCAGGGTCGATGAGAAGAAGGGCAAGAGGATGTATGTCACTCGAACCCCCCAGGGCACAATCCTAATCACTGCACAGAAACCATTGTGAGGGATGATTTGGAATGATGCGAAGTAGGATACAGAAGCTGTTTGGACAATCGGGCGAAGAACCCCCCCAAACCATAAGCAATGTAAAAAATGTCATCTACTATCCGAATGAACAGAAAGTCATGGTACATGTTACGCCCGGAAAGGAACCCTATGAGATCGTCGGCATAACCACCCTCAACTTTGTGGATTGTGGGAAGGTCGTTGTCACAACAGACGATCCGGATGGTGAGATGAGTGCCTCCGTCTATTTGTCAAGTGGTAAGGGGTTGTTCAAACAGTTTGGCAACGGGGTCGCAGGTATCAAGAACCTAGAAAGGTGATAGTCGTGCAGATCGAAGAGGTCAGTGACATCTTGGGGCTCTGTCGGACCCTCAGGTTGCCCAAGCACATCTTCATAACTGATGAACCTGTAGAGGACAGTAAGACAGGGACACAGTACCGAGGACTCCAACCCCGATCGCGGGGTGATGTGATATTCCTCTCTGCACGGGCCGACGCCACTACAATACCCCATGAGGCATGGCATGCCATGACGGGCCTAGGAGAACTCAGTGCCTATCCCATTGGGAGCCTCCTAGCCAGGAAATATCGGATGATGAGTCAGTTCCCTAAGCTCAAGTCGATGTTGACGAGAAAGGTCCACTACAAGGAGGTCTTCGACAGCAGAGACTTCCCTGCAGCAAAGAAGTATGGCAAACGGATCCGGCACTTCGTTCTGGAGGTCGGTTGAATGCTTAATGGTTGGGAAAGACCTCGTCCTGTCTTGGAATTTATCAATAGGTGGCCTTATCCAGGTTTGAAACTCCTCAAAGAATTACTCGAAATCATAGGAAGATTGCCGGGAACTGTCCACCCCAGAGGTGAGATATCTGCTATCAATCCCCCAGGAGTAGGATCTAAGTTCAGCTCAGGGAAGCCTGCGTCTGTGGTATCAATGATGGATGTATATATTGGAGGTCCCATCATCAAATAAGATGCCTTGATGAGGGATTGGAAACCGAAAGCATCATGAGTAAAACACTTTAACAACTCCTCGCTATTAACTAGCTAGTGGTTCAAATGGTCACAGAGCATGGAACTAATTACCCTACTCCCCTAGGGTTCATAAACAAGCCTGCGAAAGCGAGCTGGAGCCCGTTTTCCAAGTTTGCAGGGATCGGGTCCATCCCCAGTGTCATTACCGGGATAATGGACCGTCAACTACGGCCTCAGTTCTTTGGGAGGACCGCAGGTGTCCCACGCAAGGCACTGAGTGTCGATCATGATGATTACTCTTCCCGCGGTCTGGGTGCCATCAGTGCACAACTCACTCAAGGGCCAATCTTTCCGGTCCTCGATCGCCCAAAGCCCTTGATTGACTACATCAAGGTTAGGATCCCTCTGATAGAGAGGGCAAAGCTCCTGGGGAGCTTCGGCTTAGTCGGTCAGGTCATGAACCGCAACATACCCACTCCGAGAGCCATGCAGCATCCCGCCGGATCTCTTCAGTATCCAAGAGGTAGTGGAGTGAAGAACATCCCATCCGTGATGGGCATCATCTCAGGAGGCCATCGGACTGGATATCTCAGCCCCCAGTCACATCTCCCCGGAAGTCAATTGGCTGCACGCATCACCTCTAAGTTCCGAGGTCATTCCCTGGCGGCTCAATCTCATTTGCCCGGGAGCAACCTAGAACCACGTTCCAGACTCAAGACACTCTCTGTTGTAAGATAGAGGCAACCGAAAGACTTTCAACTATCTAAGTCCCTCTATTCTACTAGAGGATAGACATTGAGCAATGATAGAATCTTCCCAGTCTTGCGGGAAAAGGCTCCTGTCATAGATATGATCCGTGAAAGGACAGGCATGGGAAAAGGGAAGACCGTAGGCTCCCAATCGGAGCTAGCTGAGCAATTCCGACTAGGGATCGCTGAGGGACTAGGCATCCCTGCTGAGGCCCTCCGCATCGAAGACATACAACAGTGGATAGTCAATTACACTAAGGCATTTATAAGCCCCGATCTCATGACGAAGATCGCCCCTGCTGTAGGGGAGATACATGACCTCGGAAGGGTCCTAGGATCCTTGATAAAGAATGCTATGGTGTCTCCATCCCCTCCAGCCTCCAAGACTCCAGAGGAGGGTCCGCCT
>Ga0315289_10006978_pt1 | contig 16548 bp, 16 predicted proteins | sample YL17G11_40_MG_FD_203452 | JGI IMG/M metagenome (GOLD analysis project Ga0315289, IMG submission 203452) | Sediment microbial communities from Yellowstone Lake, YNP, Wyoming, USA - YL17G11_40 | ecosystem: Environmental > Aquatic > Freshwater > Lake > Sediment | place: USA: Wyoming | collected... | reverse complement strand
AGTCAGAAAGATCATGGACATAAATAAATAAAGGTATCAATTTCATGAACTACAAACAAAATCTTCGAAACACATCATTATTAAATGGTGCGGGGGGTGGGGCACTAACCCCGTTTTTACTAGTAAATTAATAATACGAATTGGGGGGTATCCGCCTAAATTTTTATTCCATTAGTATTTGTATCTCATTAAAGCAGGTCATTAATTTATACAAGTTTATCGCGCGCGAGATATAGTTACAGAGTATGGCTATAGGTAAAATCAAGTTTCAAAATTCTTCTTAATGATCGTATAACACAGTGATACTGTGTGGTGGTTTAGTGGGCACCAGAATCATCTTCTCTAAAAAATGTCTTGAGTACCGTGTTCAAGAGTACCCAGAAAACTCAGCCAGGGTCGAGGAAGCGTACGAGATACTAAGGAATTACGGATATGAGTTCACGGAACCTGAGCCAGCGGAGGAGGATGCCGTGTTGAAGGTTCATACTAGAGAGTACCTCGAAGGACTCAAAGATGGGAAAATCGAGGATCCCGACACCCCCGCCTACGAAGGAATTTACGAGTACGCGAGGATCGCGGCCGGCGGAGCGATAACTGCCGCAGAGAAAAACGGGTTCTCATTGATGAGACCCCCCGGGCATCACGCAGGCAAGAACGGCTCCGCACTCGGTGCCTCAACCAGGGGATTCTGCTACCTGAACAACGTAGCCATCGCTGTGAGGCACCTCAGTAAGTCAGCACTCATACTGGACATAGACGGCCACCATGGAAACGGAACACAGGAGATCTTCCTAAACGATGACAGTGTGGTCTACGCCTCCTTGCACCGACACCACCTTTACCCGGGGACAGGCAGCAAGTCGACGGGTAATTGCCTTAACTATCCACTCAAGGGCAATTGTGGTCAGGAGGTCTACCTGAGGACGCTTGATAAGGCGCTTAACGAAGTGAAGAAATGTGATTTCGAGTGCGTCGCCGTCTCGGCGGGGTTCGACTCTCATTCAGGGGATCTTGCTTCACTCGGTTTGACTGAGGAGTCTTACAATGAGATTGGAAAAAGAATCGCTTCACTGAATAGACCTACATTCTTCGTCCTGGAAGGAGGTTACTCCGGTAAGCAATTGGGAAGAGACGTCATCTCATTTCTGAGAGGATTCGAATAATCGCGCGCGAGAGCCTTTACAACCGGTTTTCCATCAAAATAAGAATATTTTATCCCAAATCTTCGAGCGCGCGCGACGAATCGGGGGACGCGCTCTCTCAATTTTTCTGCTCCGTTTAAGAGGGAGGGCAAGTCCTTTGAGTCTGACTCCTATTTCCGCCAGCCTCTCCCCTGAGGAAGTAGAGGCCAAGTGCCAAGAGGACCGCCCCGCAGACGTAGCAGAGGACCTCGATGACAGACTTCGTGGTCGCCCCGAAGGTGGGGTTGCCGGCCATCTAAGCCCCGAGCCCCGTGAAGCTCACGGAGAGGGCGATGAGGAGGAGGACGGCTCCGGGCCCCGCCATCGAGGCGCCGAGCTCCCTGCTTGGTATCTTCCTCCTGAGGGCCTCGATGAGGTCGGGGTGGGCGAGGGATGGGAACGCGTTGACAGCCGCCTTGATCAGGGGAGGCGTCACGAGGAGGACGAAGGGGAGCATGGTGACGAACCAGAAGAGGGTAAGGCCAGCCGCCACCGCGGCGAGGGCGTCGCCGGGGATGCCCACGTACTGGTTCTGGTAGAGGACCTTGTAGGCGAACTCGTATAGCACCGCGACTATGAGGTTCGCCACCAGGAGCCCCAGGTTGCTTATCAGGATGAACTTGTTCCAGCTGAACCTCCTCCAGAGGAACCAGCCCATCAGGTAGAAGCCGATGAAGTTGCCCGGGACGGCGGCGATGAGGCTCCCCGGGTAGAGGTAGCCGTGCTTTATGGAGTCGGCCAGCAGGGTTCCCAGCGCTGCACCGATGCCCACCGGTAGGGGGCCGAAGACGACGGCGAAGAAGGCGGGTATGACGACGGCCGGCCTGAACTGGCCGAAGCCCCAGGGCGAAGGAATATAAGCGGTCATGTACGAGCCCACGGCGTAAAGTGCCGCACACATGACGGTGATCATGAGCCTGACCGAAGGCCTATCGGCGCTCGTGTCTAATCATCTCTCCTCGATCGTTGAACGATGCTATCAGGAGGCAGAGCAACTTATAACACGTTTTCTACTCGGTTATGGCGGATGAGCAGCATGGCCACGGTTACACCGACGTTCTGCCGGCTGATGGGGGTCGATCCGCCGAGGCTCTCCTCCGTAGAACCTATGGGAAGGTCCAGAAGCTGGACGACAGACTAGCCAAAGCCGACCGACACATCGACTGGGGGAAGTTCAGACCCATCGTATCAGGGATATATCGCAACGGCTCCGAGGGAGGAGGCAGACCCAACCTGGACGAGGTGGTGATGGTTAAGCTCCTCGTCATACAGTAGTGGATCGGTCGTTCACTGGAGCGGTGAACCGCCGCCCCTAGTCTCTGTCTATGGACTCGCCGTAGGTGATGAGGGTTATCGTGTTCTTCACTTGGCTGAGACGCCTTATGTGGTTGAAGACCACCTCCTTGACCTTATCCATCGTCTCAGCCTCAACCTCGACTATGACATCGTAGATGCCGTACAGGGAGTGGATGGCCGTGATCTCCTTCACGCCCCTCAAAGCCTCCGTGATCTCGGACTCTCTTCCTAGCTCCGTGTTGATCAGAACATACGCCTTCAACTCGGACACCTGATTTGATCACTCGACCCCCGTGATATATCTGTTCCTCGAAGCCGCCGTTCCGTTGGCCGTTCAACGAAGTAGATCGGCTGCTCGCATCCCTGGCGTTATCCCGTAGACCTTTCCATCATCTTCATGAAGAAGAAATTGGGCCGTGCGACGAGGCACGGGTTCCTTATACTTTTAAACCAGTTCAGAGGACTATCAGCCACTTTTTCACAGGTCTCATCGCTTTAAATACGGTATATTTATAAAAAGATGGCAATATGTGATTGAGCGATGACGAACAGAGTCGAGTTCGACTCCGCTGAAACGGGCCTGAGGGCGGTCCTGAAGGACTATCAGGAGATCGCGCTCAGGGTGATCTGGGCGGGCCCGGAGGGCCTCGGCTCCAGGGCGGTGTGGGATCGGGTTAACGCCGAGCTCAAGCCTAACACCATCAGCCGCGCAAGCGTCATCAACTTCCTCGAATCCATGAGGGAGATGGGTGTCCTCAAGGGAGTCGAGAGGACGCACGCGCGCGCTCTGAGATGAGCCAATAATCCCCTTCATAATTTTTTATTTGGTTCTGTCCTACAACCGCATAGCACCAAACGATTTGTAAATAGGAAAAAACCTAATTAAGGATAAAAAAGTGAAGAAAATTGGTTCCTAATAATTACCAGAATATTATGGGTACTTCGACTTTAATGGCGTAAGCGGGGCATTCTTCCTGGCATATGAAGCAGAGCTGGCACTCGTCGGGATAAGCGACGACGGGCCTTCCCTTCTCTTCGTCCCAGACGATGATATCGAGTGGGCAGACCTCATGGCACTTCTTGCACCCAGTGCAGCGTTCGTAGTCTATCTTGGCTGTCAAGGCTTAACCTCCTTTACCGCCTCGTACTCCTCGCGGGTTGGAGACCTCTGCTCCGTCGTCTGCCTCTTGAACAGCTTCATCGCGCCGTCCTCTTTCTTGATGATCACCCTCTGCCGGTACCAGGTCGGATGTTGTGTTGGGTAGTCGAGCCTATGGTGGAAGTGCCTGCCGTAAGGCACGGTCTCCGTTCTGTAGAGGGCGGCGGCCATGTGCATCTCGGCGACGTCCAGGATGTTCCTCGCCTCCAACGCCCGCATTAGGTCGTGTGGGTTTCCAGCGCACAGCTGAGGCGCCACCCTCCTCCTTAGCTCGCTGACGAGATCGATCCCGCGCTTCAACATCCCCTCGGTCTTCGTTACGTTTGCGTACCGGGTCATGATGGCCCTGATCTTCTCCTCCAGCTCCTGTGGAGAGTAGCCCTCACTCCTATTCAGAGGGGACAGCATGGCCTTCGCGATGCCTTTGACCTGCCCCTCATCCATCGGAGATGGTCCCGCCTGAAGAGCGTACTTGGCCGCCGCCTCGCCCGCCCTCCGGGAGAAAACGAAGGCCCCGGAGAGGCTGTCCATCCATATCTCGTCGCCGGCCGCGTAGAGGCCTTCCATTGAGGTGCCGCCGTTGTACTTGAAATCAGGTCCTCCGAGGAACCCGATGGGCATCGGTATCGCCTCGGCGAGGTCCTTCCTGGGGTCTAGGCCCCTCTGCCTGTAGGATTCGGGGATACATATGTCCGGATAGTTTTTCTCCACGCTGCCGTAGTAGTTTCTCTTCGCCATCTGCTCTTCCGTGAGCTGCCTGGCGTCCCAGTATATGGGGCCGTTTTCCTTCAGGACCTCGAGGTGCATCGACCAGAGGCGCCCCCACCTCTTCTTGTAGGTCTCGGCGAGGAACTCCTCGCCCTTGGAGTTGACGCATTTACCCCACCAGTACCTGCCCATGGTGTTGCCGATCATGTGGTCGGTGCGCATCAGCTCCATCATGGTCATCTCGACTCCTGCGCGGTAGCACATGGCCCTGCCGTCGCCGCTGTTCGTTCCCATGTCACGCATCCAGAACCATCGCCTCCCGGGCACGACGATGTACGTCCTGCTCGCGGAGCCCGTGCACATCACCACGGACTTGGCCCGAAAAGCCGTTAGTTCGCCCGTCCTCACGTCCATGCCCACGACCCCGACGACTTTGTTCCCTCGGGTCAGCAGGTCGGCGGCCATAGTCCTCTCGACGACCATGATGTTGCGCCTCTTCAGCTCGGAGACGAGGCATTTCTTCATCGTGCCCCCCTTGACGGGTACTCCGGACTCCATCCTCTCCCCGATGAACTTATTCCAGTAAGTGGCCCATTTGCCATCCTCGTCCTTCTCGATGACGAGGCCCCACCTCTCGAGGTCCCTCACGATGCGCGGGAACTCCTCGGCGATGATGTACTTATCCATGGGCCTCTCGACGCCGGACCAGCCGGAGGACGAGAAGAGGTAACCCTCCACGAACTCCTCGGATGTCGGCCCTCCTGGCACGTTGGTCATGGGGTTGAGCTCGCCCGTGTGGTGGCCCATCCCCAGGTTGCCGCAACTCCTGAGGACCGCCTTCTCAATGATCAGGACGTTCTTGGTGAACTCGCTGGCCCTGATGGATGCCATGCTACCGGCTGCGCCAGCTCCGACGACAAGAACATCTGTTTCGACGACTTTCATTGCTTATCCACATGTGCGGGATGGAATCTTAAGAGGTTTTTGATTTTCTTGCTGTGTTGCATAATTCCAAAGAAAATTTCATCGGGAACCACCAAAAGATCTATATGTGGCTACATAATAGCTACAAACATGGGGAAGAAGATCGCCGAACAGCCCATGAAGATAGAGATGCTAGGCTACGAGGTCGTGGAAAAGGTGGCCATGCCCAGCGGGAACTCCAGCAGAATATACCTCCCCGTCGACTGGAAGGGAAAACGCGTACGAGCCGTGAGACTAGAAAAATAAAGCAAGACCAGAGACAATGAACACCAGGGAGAAGAGGTGGGGACACCACGAGGACAAGCGGGACTGGGCTGAGTACAACGAGACCCTCGTGAAGCGCGGCGAGATGTACCTATCCCTAGGCTTCCTGGAATCATGGGTGAAAGACCTGGATACCATGAACGCCGGTAAGGTCGGCGCCCTCTACCAGTACCCCGACCCCTTCATTACATTCCTTGGCTTCACCCACATCATGCTCGGAATAGACTACCGCGGCCTCGAAGGGTTCACCCACGGCCTCACGAGGCTCGTCCCCTTGGCCGTGCCGGATTACTCCACCATCTGCAGGCGGGTGAACGCCCTCAAGCTGATGATAACTGAGACGCTGCTGGATCACGAGGGAGAAGACATGGTAATATCCCTCGACAGCTCCGGGGTAAAGGTCTCGAACCGGGGAGAGTGGATGCGCAAGAAGTGGAAGGTGCGTCGGGGCTGGGTCAAGGTCCACATCGCAGTGGATGAAGGCAAAAAGCAGTGCGTGGCCATGAAGGTGACGGATGAGGCCGTGGGCGACCAGAACATGTTCAGCCCCATGGTGAAGGAAGCTGATCGCAACATCTGTGCTAAAGGCGGCAGGGTGGTGCAGGTAAACGCCGACGGGATCCATGACACGAGGGATAACTTCGATACACTGGACGGGATGGGTATAACGCCGGGCATCAAGATAAGGGAGAACGCCAGTACGCGCTCCAGGGGGTGCCCTCTGAGGAGGAGGCATGTTTGCGAGTACAGGGAGCTGGGGTATGAGGAGTGGAGAGATAGGTATCGCTATGGTTACCGGTGGCGTGTAGAGGGAAACTTCTCAGCCGTCAAGAGGCTCACGGGAGAGCACGTATCGGCCACGAAGAAAACCAGCATGTACAAAGAGGTAGCCATGAAGTTCCTGTTCTACAACTCAATCATAAAGTACGACATAACGGGTGAACTGCCTTGGATGAAAACATGAAAAGCGGGAGGAAGGGGCATCAAGATCGAGCTGAAAAATTATGCAACACAGCAGATTTTCTTTGCTTTGTGGACTAAATTTTAGAGGGGGGACGCTTAACCATTTATTAAGATCTAACGGTTACTCCATAAAGTATTAAATATTACCTATGGTTAAAATAATATTGGGAATTGTATGGTGGATTCAAAAGTCCTTATGGTTGTTTTAATCGTTGCGGGTTTGGTCATAGGCACAGGCATCGGTTACTATGCATCGCCCCCTAAGATCGAAACAATAACACAAACAAAAGAAGTAATCAAGAGTCCTCTTGACGGATTGACTGTTAAAATAGGGTGTGTAGCGGGTACAGTCGAAGATCTCAACATCAACACTCCGTTAATTAAGGACATTGCATTGGCTGACCTTAATGCTTATGCTAAAACTCTCGGTTTGAATACCAAATTTGATGTTCTCATAGACAATGCCGGTGGGCAGGCGTCAACTCATCTAGAGAAAATTCAGGCATTTAAGTCAATGGGTATCGACATGGTGATAGGTTCTGGCTGGTCATCTATGATTCAGGCGTCGAAGAACTATGTAGACACCAACGACATGCTGCTTTTCAGCACTGGTTCCACTTCTCCGCTGCTTAATGTTGTAGATAATATCTTTAGGCTCTGTCCAACTGACTTTGTTCAAGGCCCAGCGATCTCTGAGATCTTGTATAGCTGGGGTATCAAAGGTCTAATTATAATACATAGAGGCGATTCGTGGGGAGACGGTCTCTACAACATAATTTCGGTCGAGTATCCTAAGAGGGGCGGAGAGATCATTGTAAGAGTAAGATATGCTTCAGAGGTCAAAGAATTCAGCAGCTACCTCCAGACGGCGGATGACAAAGCAAAAGAGGCAATCGCAAAATACGGAGCAGAACATGTTGGTGTTTGGATAGGTGCTTTCAGTAGCGATCTTCTGACCGTTATAACGCAGGCCGCTGACTATCCGAACCTCATGAAAATTTTGTGGTTCGGATGCGAAGATGCTGGAAGAAGCAGCTTAGTAATTGATCAGGTTCCACAAGCCGTTCTCCAAAAACTGCGTATAATGAGCTCACTAATGGGCCCGTCAGGAGGTTGGAAATGGGATGATTTCCAAACCAGATTCACAAAAATGCTTAATATCGTACCCGGCTTCTATGAAGGAAACTACCCTGATCTCATAGGGATAATTGGTAGATCAGTTATTGCAACAGGGAGCTCAAACGCGATGAGTGTGAAAACCGCATTTGCAAAAGTTGCCAGCGACTACTTCGGAGTAACAGGTTGGTGTGACCTAGATGCTGCCGGCGATAGAAAACCAGGAGTCTTCGATATTTGGGGCTACGCAGTGGTTGATGGTAAAACAACTTTCCTCAAATATGGAGAATACGACGCACGCGATTTAAGTATGACTTGGGATATTACAAATCTACAATCACAGGGACTAGTTAGACCAGGCTGGTAATCTCTTTTTCCCATCTTTTTAAAGCATAAAATTTGGATTTGATACGCTTAAAATCGGTTAATTAAACACTTAGAGCGAAATTTGAAAAAATGTGAACAGTATAAAATATTAAATATCACTTAGTTTCACGTAGTAACAAATGATCACCTTCCCTGTAATTTGGATATCAGCCATCATCTATGCCAGCTTGATTACAATATTGAGTATAGGCTTCACATTAACATATCTGACAGCAAAGATACCTAATTTTGCTCATGGTACCTATGCGGGAGTTGGTGTTTATATTAGTTTCACAATTGTTAAAGTATTTAATCTATCACCATATATAGGTTTTCCAATTTCATTTCTATTTGGAGGTATTGTAAGCATCATTATATTTATATTAGTTATAAATGTGCTGACTCGTATGGGCGGTGGACCAATAATATTAACGATTTCAACTTTGGCTATTCAAATATTTTTAACGTCACTTCTTTATATATATTCATATTGGCTACGTATATTTTTGGGTAGTTATTCACAAGTATTTCTATTAAAGGAAAACGACTTTAAATTCATGGGATATAATGGAATATTCCCTATTGCGCTTCTTATATGTATAGTCACTGTCATAATACTCCATTACATGCTAAATAGTACAAAAGTCGGTGTTTCGATGAGGGCAACCGCCGAAGATCCTGAGCTCGCCATGGTTCTAGGGATCAATATCAACAGGGTGCAGATCTTCTCATGGTTCCTGACTGGCGGATTAGCCTGCTTAGCGGGGGCAATGCTTCCTATGTGGTTTATGTCAACCCCTGCAACAGGCGCGGGTATTATCACCAGTATAATGGCAGGGAGCTTGTTAGGGGGGTTAGATAGTATTTATGGATCTGTTGTTGGGGGGTTTTGTGTCGGAATGTCAGAAATATTAGTGACATATTATCTAGCAGATATAGTTGGTGTTTGGATAGGGGAATGGAGACCTCTAGTACCAATGTTATTCCTTATTTTAATCTTAGTACTAGAGCCCAGGGGATTACATGGCGTTTATGAACGCGCTCGCGGCTCAGCCATTGTGCAGAATTATATCAAATCAAGAAAAAAAGAGAAGGAGGAGATGTTAAATGCTTGATATTCTTGGAGGTGTTGTTTCGCTAGCAGGTTACCAGCGAATAATCGTAGACATAGCACTATGGTTTGGCCTCCTACTCATAGTCTCTATGGCGTTGAATTTTCAGTACGGAAACGCGGGTGTGCCAAATATGGGGTGTGCTGTGCAGGTCATCATCGGTGGATTGACAGCCAGTAGCATCACAACCAGGTTGGTCTTTTTTATTATGCAACAGGGAGAAATTAAGTTGCTGCCCTACTCCTCTGATTATGACTGGGTTTACAATAATCAGGTGAATGTGAATATTTTGGCTAATGGGTATCTTAAAAATAATCCATTGTTAACATTTTCTCTGCTTCTCTTCTCATTGGGAGTAGCGGTGGTCTTGGGTTCCTTAATGGGGTGGTTCATAGCATTACCCGCAATAAGGCTTAAAGCAACCTATCTGATGATCACGCTCATAACAATGGCTGATGCTTCCCAGCTCTTTGCTAAAAACATCCCATCATTATGTGGTGGTACCCTGGGGATGTATGTTCCAGACGTCTTCGTATGGTACCCTGGAGATCGAGGTGTAATAACTACTGTGACCACGCTCCTCATTGGTCTTGTCTCATTTTTTATCTTTAATATTATGCTTAATTCGCCTTATGGTAGACTGATGCGATCCCTAAGAGAAAACGAAACGACCTTGGGTAGCATTGGCAAAAACGTAGTAGGAATAAGAAGAAACATACTAATGTTCGCCTCAGGTATAACCGCACTAGCGGGTGTACTGGTCGCTTTCTACTATTCCTACGTCATTGATTCCAATTATTACAGGGGATTCTGGACATATTGGCCGTGGCTTATGCTAATGCTCGGCGGCCCCGGAAACAACGCAGGAACATTTCTTGGCTGTGCAGTTATAGTCGTCATGAGGCGCCTGATCGTCATATACAAGTTCTTATTAGAGGGCTTATTTTTCTTCCCAGTCTCTTATCTCGAGGACGCCCTTTTGGGAGCATTGCTCATCATCTCTATGTTATTTAGGCCAAGTGGACTGATACCTGAAAAACTACTCTACATTGGGGGCGTGAATTATGGCGAGCTCGTAAAGGAAGAGAAGAAAGTCGACTGGAGAGAAACGAAAAAACCAAGATCGAAGGATAAAAAGGGCTTACTCAATTTTTCTTTCAAAAAGAGTAAAAATTCAAGCTGAGATAAGGGAAATCGCATTTTTTCATTGGCGCACCATTACCCTAAAGACCTGTACACTCAACTATCTGCACTTTCTTCCATGTCTTAAAAAAGAATCCTTCACAGCCGCACACGCATATTTCAGATTCTACTCGATTTTTGGTTCCTCTGTTATTCTTCTGACGAAAAATATGACTGGCATCACGGTTGCCACCACCAAGACGAGAAGAAACAGCAGTAATTGAAGTTGGGAGTTCAAAGGAAACATAAACCTCCAGTTTACTATGGTGGGTACGAGCTTGTTGTAAAGCTCGACCTGACCGAACAGGCTCATGACGCCGACTACGATCCCCATGAAGGCAGCGAAGACCACCAAACCGAAGCTCTCAGATATCAGGCAAATTGATAGCTGCCAATTGTTGCATCCTCTAACTGACATTATTTTCAACTCCTTGACTCTACTTCTAAGCATTGTGTAGTTGATTAGGACCACTCCGACGGACGATACCAGCGCAGCGAAGATGATGCCCAGCTGGATCTCTTGCTGGGAACCGGTTATAACAGCTGATCTTTGGAACCTCTCAATCATGACGCTGGTGACATCAACTCTCTGAACATTGAGACCAAGCGCTTTTACCTGATCAACGAATTGTTGGGCCTCCGCACTTGGATTGAGCTTGACTATTACTCTAATTCCGCTGAGCCGGCTCTCATCGAAGTCATTCACCAAGTCGATTGGGAGGTATATCATAGGGTTCTGTGGCACCCAGTTCTCTCCGAGGTCGCGCCCAAAGAGACCGATGACTTTGAGGTTATACAAATGGCTCTCAACCTCGATGTTCAAATTTCCTGTGCCATCAGGACGGATGCCAAAATACTTAGCTGCCCCTCGCTCTAAAATCGCATTGCAACCTTGAATCACCCCAAACTGGTCTTTGATGACGTTACCATTAGAGGCTAACAAGGCATAGACATCCTTGTCGATGTAGAGGCTGTTCATGTATGATGTCTTGTTCCAATGATCGAGATCGATCGCTCTCACGGAAATCGATCCAAGGCTACTCATCGCTGTGAAGGAGATTTCGGCCGCAGCGGATTCAACCCCACTGATATCTTTTACTCGATTGGCTAGGTCGAACGCTACGCTCCGCTTGTAGACTAGCACCGATGCATCGGCCCCAATCTGCACGCTGATGAACCGGTTAGTGTAGTCGCTCGATATCGCAGCATTACCAATGACAATGACACTGTAACATATGATGAGGGCTGACAAGAACATGAAGGTGGCAGTCCTCTTCAAGCTCCTCCTATTGCTTAGACTAATGACCCTGGCTAAATCCCCAACGAATTTCGATGCTAATTCACCGAGCAGACTTTGGAATTGAGGAACGTACATAAGAAAGAGTTTGGTGAACCCCCAGAAGAGGAGGATAGTCCAGATAAAGTCAAGCATATAATTAACCCCATACCAAATCGAGTAGAGGAAGAATGTGAGAAAACCCCCCGAGGTGGGCCTGAAGGACGTTATATCGCCTCCCAGAAGTAGAAAAACTAATTTATATAAGCCCAAAAGAAGCGCAGCCAATGGCAAACCCCACCCACCCAACCGCTCCTCCTCTTCGCTATAATCCCTTAATGCATCAACGATCGTAACCTGGGTCGCCCTCCTCACGGGACCATAAGCCGCAAGCAATGCCATAGCAAGGCTAAAGAAAAGAGTCATGATCAACGTCAGTGGCGACACATACATGAATAGATGAGCGAAGTCTGCCCCAGTGAATATAAAGGGGAGAAACGCGGCCCCCCCTACAATACCGAAGACTCCTGAGATGAGACCAATTAGAAAAGATCCGAAAAGCAGGGTCATATACACTTGACGGTAGTTCATGCCCCGGACTAGAAGGAGTCCTATCTCTTTTCGCCTAAGGCCGAGAGATACGTCCGAAACAGTCATGCCCAAGTACCAAGCTGTGAAGAAAACCGGGGTGGTTACGATTATGGTGTTTAGCTTGGTAGTGGCTGACTTTGCTGATATCTCGTTTAGGACTTCTGCGAGGTAGTTCCTAGGTATGTAGCCGTAGAGCCTACCCATATTATCGATCTGCTCGACGAGCTTTTGAAGCCTGGCTTGGGTCCCAGCATCATCCCACTGGTTGATGAGGGAGGTCCGGCTCAGTCTGATGGCGACTACGCTTCGGATTATCGTCGGCGCCCTGAGCTGCCGGTAGATGTCATCAAGGATTGCCCTAAAGGTACTCTCTGTCACCACAACTAAATTGTATGATGGTCTTACTCCTAGACCATCGTTTCCGGATAAAACCGCATTAATCCATATATTATAAAGAGACTGTCCATCACTTCTCGCGATCAATATTGACCAGGTCTGGTCATCAATGGTGATGGTAGATCCAACCTCGACGGGAAAGTATAGCTTAATGAAGTCCGTGATGCCCCCACCCCGAGGTTTATAGGTTAGGAGCCCCAAGCTTACTTTCCACCCCGCCGCGAGTTTGGTAGCGTTCATCGAGCCAAGGTCCATATACAACTTACCGTCCTCGAGGCCGCCTTGCGGGGCATTAATCCCTTTAGCCAGCTCCGAGGAGGCGGGAACAGCTACTATCGTTGTAGGTATAATACCATTAATGGAGGTTGAGTTTAGCTCGATATCCATCCTGAGAAAGTGATCGACGCCCTCAACACCGTTGAGGGTCCTGTAATAACTATCGATCCCGTATATTTTCGTCTCTGTGACGTTCTTTTTATCGAACGCTGTTGATATTACATCGTATTTCATCGCCTTCTGTGTGTAGCTTAGTAAGCTGCCTCCTACAGTATCTGCTCCTTGGAGGATCCCAGAGAAGAGCGTCGCGGACAAGACGACACTGACGAATAGGGTTAGAAACAAACCCCTGTCACGTGTGATCCTCTTCAACGCGTAACTATACATTTACCTATATTCTAGAAATTATTAAAATTAAAAATTATCGCTCTTCTGTCTAAGCTTACTGATTATATGTTAGCGGTGTGTTAAATCATTCATGTTGTCGATGGATGATTTCCTGCCTTCGGAGGAGAGGTACGCAGAGGTTCTCAGAGAGCTTAGATGGGGCGATGGGGTCGATTGCGTCTGGTGCGGGTCCCGGGAGGTGGTTAAGAACGGCGGCTACATGCACCATTATCAGAAGTACATGTGCCGGGGCTGCGGCAGGTCCTTCAACGACAAGACGGGAACCGCCTGCGCGCGCGGGCGCCAGAGCGTTTAATAAATAAAAAGAATAGTATGTATTTAGCTCCTGAACGTTGATCTCGAATATTTGCATCTATTTCAGTGAAATACGTTTAATTTTTGGCGTTTTTTCTCACTTCTCATAAATCCCATTAAAGCCAAAATCGGCTTTAATATAGCATTTAAAGCTTATTTCTCGGCTCTCGTTTCACAGAAGCTAAATACATGCAAAGAATATATTTTGCTTAAAGGGGAAGAGACTTTGAATGATATTTCGATTGTTGAGGTAGATGTACTAGTTATTGGCTCAGGCATAGCTGGGCTTCGTGCCGCTATCCAAGCTAGGAAGTATGTCTCAAAAGTGCTTTTAGTTGATAAAACCCTTTTTGGGAGACAGAGCCTTTCGAGCATGTCTGGTGGCACAATAGGTATAGTCACTGGATACTGGTCTTTAAGCCAATGGCAAAGCGTAGATGAGATGGCGGCGTGGCATATTCTCGGTAATGCATTTTCGGTAACAGGAGTCCGTGAGCAGAGGCTTGAGTACATCGCTGCTAAGGAGGTTGTAGTCTGCCAAGATGAACTCTACGAGTATGGTGTAGCTAACCCGCGTTCAACTAAGGACTATGCTGTGCCTGGGCGACCAGGCTGGGCAATTATAGGGCCCCTAGTCGAGTACATTAAAAAATCTGACATTCAAAAAATTGAGAAATTCATGATCACCGACCTAATTCGCAAAGGGGATTATATTTTCGGTGCTATAGGGTTCGATATAGACACGGGTAAATGGATCGCTGTGAAAGCGAAGGCTACTGTTCTCGCAACAGGGGGGGCGGGAGAGGTTTATCAGAGAAATAACACCCCCGTGAGGGCTACAGGTGATGGCTATGCAATGGCTTTTAGAGCTGGCCTTCAACTTAGTATGATGGAGTTTGTCCTTTTCGATGCGTGGATCTGCGCAGAACCTGGTCTCCCACAGTTCTGGATCCCTCCATCCTACGCTAGAACCCTAGGCGTAGTTCGTAACAATAAGGGTGACCCATTTTTAAAGAACTACATCCCGACGACAACTAACTTCGTTCACAAGGAACTACGAAACCTCGAGTGGGGTGAGGAGCTTGTGAAGAGATTCAAGGGCATTGTTGAGAAGCCTGCGACGCTGGACATTAATGACCCCTTCCACGTCCGATTCGGGACGCCGGTTATAGACATCGTGGACTGTATCAGCAGAGGCATGGCGATGGAGGTCGAGCGTGGGCGAGGTGACTCAGAGGTCCCATCCGTTTACCTTGATTTTAGCAAAGTCCCTGCGGAGGCATGGCTTAAGGAGCCTAAGGGGGTTCAAGGTCTTCACCTACTTCGGAATCATGATTGGAAGAACCGACCTGTACGAATGTTCCCAGGTGCATTAGGTAACTTTGGAGGAGTGGTCATCGATGAGAACTGTGCCACAAGTTTAAAGGGCCTCTATGCTGCTGGCGAGGTGACATACGATGTAGACAGCCTCAGGCACAGTAATGTTTTTGGGGTGAGGGCAGGCGACAGCGCCGGCATGTATGCTTTGAAAGTTGAATCAAAGGTCGAAGATGATACTATCGATAATCTAGTTGATCCCTGGGAGGCTATGAAAAAACGGGAGCATACCACAGATGGTGACCCACGTGAAGTGAAGAAGAAGATCAAGAAGGTGATGCAGGACTACGCCAGCGTCATCAAAACAGAGGAGAAGTTGAGGAAGGCCATAATCGGCTTGGATAAGATAAAGGAGGAGAACCTGCCCAAACTGTGGGCTCAATATCCTCGACAACTGCGTGAGGCGCTAGAGGCTTGGAACATGTTACATGTCGGAGAGATGATAGCCAAATGCGCACTCCTCCGTAGGGAGACAAGGGGGACCTTTAACAGGCTCGATTATCCGAAACGTGACGACATCGCATGGATTCGGAAATCCTTCATAGTGCTTGTAGATGGAGATATGAAGATAACCTCAGAACCACTTGATCAGCCTTTGATTCGGTTCAAGCTTCAACTTGTACCGGTTAAGGGTATGGAGGAATAAAAAATGAATGAAAAATCCTGGGTTAAACCTGACGCCATAGAACCCACAATAGACGAAACAAAGTGCATCTTCTGCATGAACTGCTTTGAAGCTTGTCCTCAAGAAGTCTATGACATAGACTACGAAAACAAGAAGATGTTGATCGTAAATCCCAATGAATGTTTAGTTTGTCTCCATTGTGAAGAGGCATGCCCTACTAATGCTGTTTTCATTAAGGGAGCCATAAGGATCAAATGGAAAATTCCCCCGAGAGAATCTATGTGGGGTACAGTAGCTATCAAACCTCCGGAATAATTTTTTTTTGGGTGTGAGCGGACCTTTCAAGAAAGATAAGATATCTTAACTAAGAAGGGAAGCTTGACCACCTAGCCAGTAGATCGTTGGTATGAGTGTCCCTGGCTCTATGGCATAGAAATCGTCAGCAACACCTTCAAGAGCGATAATACAATACTTGAAAAGACCTTTAAATTTGTCCAGGGAGAGTTGCTCGTATCAAACTACTCCGTAACAGGAATGGCAAATGTGCTAATCTACATGAAAGCCAATATACAGAAAAAGAGTTTGAAAAAAAACTTATCTAACGGTATGTATTTAGCTCATGGACGTGGTTTCCTCGTATTTGGTGCTCTTTCAGCGAAACAAGCTTGAATTTTGGAGTTTTTTCTCTGCTTATTAAACGTAGAATCGAAACATAATAAGGCCTCTTTTTAACACTTTAAACCCATTTCCAAGTTATTGATTATTATAAGCTAAATACATACATCTAACGTAATTTATTAAAAATAATATCATGTTAATTTGAAATATCTATTAATTATTGAGGATTGAGACTGTGTGAAAACCCGACTCGCATCCGATGAGAGGTCCGCGTACTCTGACTCATAAAACCCTCTAAAATAAACAAAACGACACACTCACACCGAAACGTAGGCCATGAGGCCCCCTACCCCAAC